>WBZP01002854.1_pt1 | contig 19480 bp, 20 predicted proteins | sample 5204301 | NCBI WGS metagenome assembly WBZP01 (sample SAMN12412401, study PRJNA552823) | activated sludge metagenome | isolation source: activated sludge from nitrification reactor of wastewater treatment plant... | place: USA: Pennsylvania | collected 2017 | reverse complement strand
GCCACGCTCGACGCCACGGCCGATGGAATTCTGGCCGTGGATACCGAACAGCGGATCGAGAGTTTCAATGTCAATCTGATGGACATGTGGCGGATTCCGCCGCATATCGTTGAAACATTGCGTACGCAGGACGTTACCAGCTTCATGGCGGAGCAGTTGATGAGCCCCGGTGCATTCATCGACCGAGTCCGGCATCTTGAAGCGCAACCGGACGCGGAAAGCTTCGATACCCTTGAGCTTAACGATGGTCGCGTGCTGGAATGCTACTCACGGCCCCGTCGAATCGGTTTGCAGACGGTCGGGCGCGTCTGGAGTTTTCGCGATATTACCAAACGCCGCCAGGCCGAAAGCCGCCTAGCCTACATGGCGAACTATGACGCGCTGACCGGACTGCCCAACCGCAACCTCTTGCGCGAACGTCTGGATCAGGCGATCAAACATGTGACGCGGGATGGCCGGTCGTTGGCGCTGCTTTTTCTTGATCTCGATAACTTCAAGGCCATCAACGATACCCTCGGACACGATGTCGGCGATCGGGTATTGCAACTGGTGGCTCAGCGCCTGCTGGTTTGCCTGCGTGCCTGCGATACGGTGGGCCGCCTGGGCGGCGACGAATTTACCGTGATCGTGGACGATATGACGTCGATGGACAGCATCGCTGCCCTCGCGCAAAAGATCATCGATACGCTCTCCTTGCCTTTCCCGCTGGATGGTCACGAGTTGTGCTGCACCGTCAGCGTCGGCATCACCGCCTATCCAAATGATTCGGAGAGCCTGGACGGGCTGATGAAGAATGCCGACAGCGCGATGTATCGTGCCAAGGAACAGGGCCGAAACACGTATCGCTTTTTTACCGAGGACATGCACAAGCGCGCTTATGAACGATTATTGATGGAAAACAAGCTGCGTGGTGCGCTCAGCCGGCGTGAGTTCGTGCTGCACTATCAGCCGCAGATCGATGTGAAGTCCGGCGCAACGGTTGGCATTGAAGCCCTACTGCGCTGGAACGATTCCGCGCGCGGTCTGGTCCAGCCTCTCGAGTTCATTGGCGTTCTCGAAGAAACCGGGATGATCGTCGACGTCGGCATGTGGGCTCTCGAGGAAGCGTGTAGCTTCAACAAATTTTTACAGAAGCACGACTTGCCCCCGATTCGCGTGGCGGTCAATATTTCGCCACGACAATTTCGGCAGCAGGATCTGATCATCAATATCGCGCAAACACTAAGCCGCACGGGCCTCAGCGCTGAATATCTGGATCTTGAGATCACCGAAAGCACCGTCGCAGACCCTTTGGAAGCGTACAACGTGCTCGAACGCTTGAGTGCCATGGGGGTGAATCTGTCCATCGATGACTTCGGAACCGGCTATTCCTCGCTAAGTTATCTCAAACGTTTTCCGATCAATGCATTAAAAATTGACCGTTCATTCGTTCACGACATCCTGACCGATAATGACGATGCCGCAATTACCGCGGCAATTATCGCCCTGAGTCGGAGCCTGCGCTTGAAGGTCATCGCCGAAGGGGTGGAGACGGCAGCGCAATTGAATTGCCTCAAGCTGTACGGTTGCAACGAAGTTCAAGGTTATCTGTTTGCCCGACCCATGCCCGGTGATCAGTTGATCGAATGGTTGCGCGCCAGCCAGCGGCAGTTGTTGCCTGACGATTTACCGACCGCTTAGCCCCCCTTCGATCACGGCCTGGGGAAATCAGAGGGGGAGCCCTGCGCGAGCGCCCTCCTCCGCATTTTCGCGGCACCAGATAAATCCGCCAAAGCTGTGCTACCGTGGCACGGACGGCACAACGCGACCGAATATTGCGGAGTCGCGACCCGTCAAGCGGGTACTTAATTCAGGTTGGATTGACATGGATTTCCCTTATGTCCGAGAACCCCTCCTTTTCGTTGACCTGGAGACCACCGGGGCAAATTTCGCGACTGACCGCATCATCGAGATTGGGTTCGTTGAGGTCGATCAGCAGGGGGTGCGTGAATGGAGTTCGCTGGTCAATCCTGGAATGCCTGTCTCCGATTTCATTACCGGGCTGACCGGAATCAGCACGGCCATGGTTTCATCGTCCCCGGAATTTGAAACACTCGTGCCGATCATTCTCGAAAAGCTTCGTGGGCGCCTGCTTGTCGCTCACAACGCCCGTTTTGACTACACCTTTCTGAAGCGCGAATTCAAACGCCTCGGCGTGGAATTCCGAATGCCGAACCTGTGCACGGTAAAGCTTTCGCGCAAGCTGTTTCCCCAGCATCACCGCCATAACCTCGACTCCTTGGTCGAGCGTCATGATATTGCAGCGGGTGATCGTCATCGCGCTCTGGCCGATGCCAGAATCCTTTGGAAGTTGTGGCAATGTTGGCATGAATCGCTTCCATCAGAAGACATCCATAGTGCCATTGATGTCATTTCGGGTTGCCCGGAGTTGCCTCCGCAAATTGACGCGACTCTGATTGAAGATCTGCCGGAATCGCCCGGTGCATATGCGCTGTACGCCGAGGATGGCAGCGTGTTGGTCGTCAAGCGTAGCGCCAATATTCGCCAACAGGTGTTAAAGCATTTTGCTGTGACCAAGCGCGACACGGCCTTGTGGCGCGACATCCGGTTGGTCAAATGGCGCGAGTCGGCCGGTGAGCTGGGTGCGCGGTTGAACGAACTTGAACTGGGGTCGGCTGCGCCTGGTCCGGCCGACGAATTGTGCTCCTGGCAATTGGTGGAGCATGGCAAAGGCGATTTCCGCCCGCAGCTTGTCTTTGCAGACAAGGTGGATTTCGCGCGCGCCAACGACTTGTTCGGACTCTACAGAAATCGGCGCGAGGCCGGCGTTGCCCTGCGCAAACTTGCCGACGTGCATAACCTCTGCCCCAAGCTGATCGGATTGGAGGAAGGCGCTTCGGGAGAAGCCTGCAGGGCTGTCAAACACAAATCCTGTCGCGGGGGGTGTTGTGGCCAGGAAAAGTTGTCTCTGCACAGCGCTCGGCTGATGACGGCACTGGCAAAGTTCAGACTGAATCGCTGGCCGTACGAAGGGCCGGTGGCCCTCGTTGAATGGGATAAATTCGGGTTACGTGCGGACTACCATCTGATCGACAACTGGCGCTATCTTGGCACAGTGCACGATGAAGCGGCCCTGCATGAGTGCCTGCTCAACCGGCGCGAGACTGCCTTTGCCCCGGAAATCTACCGCATCATCAACAAACATCTGAAGGCGGGTAAGATCCGGGTGCTGCCTCTGTTCCGGCCAACGCTCTCATGAAGGCTCGACCGTTGCTGCCGTTACCCGTGTGGCCTCTGCGGCACGCAGTAGATCGGCAATCTCAGTGTTTCCGGTCTTCACGGCCCAATCGAGCGCAGTTTCCCCATTTTCATTGGTGATCGTGGGATCGGCATGATTCGACAATAGCACTTTGACGACATCGATATGCCCGAAGCGTGCCGCAAACAACAATGCCGTCGATCCGTTCTCGGTGACCGCATCGATGAGCGCACCGTGTTTCAATAAGTAATCAACGATATCACCATGCCCGTTGAACGCCGCATAGGTCAGTGGTGGCCAGCCGTAGAGATTGATTTCGGCACCGGCATTGACGAATTGCTGCACGTACGACAGCTTGCCGGTATACGCGGCAATACTGAGTGCCGTTTCACCGTTCTTGTTGCGCACATTGAGGCGCGCGCGATGCTGGATCAAATACTCGACAAGTTCCGGAACATCTCGCCGCACCGCCTGGGTGAGTAGCGTATTGCCCTGCCTATCGACGGTATTGACATCAACACCGCGCTGCAGCAGGGCAATGGCGGCCGCAGCATCGCCATGAATCATCGCTTCTTCCATGTCCTCATAGGAGCCTGCCGAGGCACAGAACGGCAACAGGATTGCAAAAAGAAAAATAATTATTTTCATGGGCTTACACTCAATCTGGTGTTAGGAAAGAGGTGGAAGAAATTGTCAGTTGTCGTTTTGGCAACTTCTTCAAACGAAATATCCCGCAAACGTGCAATTTCTTCCGCGACATATTTGACATAGCCCGGCTGGTTGGTTTTCCCACGATAGGGCACGGGCGCCAGGTAAGGGGCATCGGTTTCAATGAGCAGTCTATCCAGCGGGACGCGTCGCGCAACATCCTTGATCGTCAGTGCATTCTTGAAGGTGACGATACCGGACAATGAAATGTAAAACCCCATGGCCAGCGCGGCTTCGGCGGTTTCCCAATTCTCGGTGAAACAATGCATGACGCCGCCGACCTGCCCTGCCCCTTCCTCGCCCAATAATCGTAGCGTATCGACCGTGGCCTCGCGATTATGGATCACGAGCGGCTTGCCAACGGCAATGGCAGCGCGAATATGCTTGCGAAAACGTTCGCGCTGCCATTCCGGCGCATCCTTGTGCCAATAATAGTCGAGCCCGGTTTCCCCGATGGCGATGATCTTTGGGTGTTGTGCCAGCGCAATGAGCTCGTCAAGCGTCGGCTCACGTCCGTTCGTCGTTTCGGGGTGGACGCCAATGGTCGCCAGAATGTGGGAGTGCGCTTCGGCCAGCGCCAGAACCCTGGGGAAGTCTTCCAGCGTGACGCTGATGCAAACCGCGCAACCCACATCGTTTTCCCGCATCAAATCAAGTAGTTGCTGGAAGTTTTCGGCGAGTTCTGGAAAATCGATGTGACAGTGTGAATCGACAAGCATCAGACTGCGGTCACATGGTATGCGTTGGACGCGTGGATTGCATTACACCACCAAGAAGGCCTTCAATCTTGCGTTTCGCCTCGATACCACTTTCGTCGTTCTTGAAATGCACGCCAATCCCTTGCGCCTTGCTGTTTTGTGCCCCAGCGGGAGTGATCCAGACGACCGTACCCGCAATCGGCAGCTTGGCCGGGTCATCCATCAGCGACAGCAGCATGAAAACCTCGTCTCCGATGTTGTAAGCCCGCGTCGTCGGGATAAAGATTCCCCCATTGCGCAAAAGGGGCATGAAGGCGGCGTAAAGAGCCGATTTCGAGTTGATGTTTAGCGAAAGCACGCTTGGACGCGGTGCGCCGGCAACGGCAGGTTTGGAATCAGCTAACATATCCGCCTCAGTTAGTCCGGAACAAGGCCGCGTAACCCAGGAAAAAATCCTCAAGAAACAGGCGGCTGTTCAAAGGTTGCTCGCATTGCATGCGGTATTGTAGCGTTTTCCGGTTGAACGCCAACAAATTCGCGGTATCCGTTGATTTGGCCAATTGCTGCAACAACGAAACTTGCGCGAGAAAATAGCGTATCGGGAGCCCCCTTCGGGCCAGCGTCAGGTCGAAAAGCCACTTCTGCGACCACTCGATCATGCGTTTCAAGGGAGCCGGACGTTTCTCGGCCTTGATGATCGCATCCACATTGGCTGCGGCGGCCAGCGGGTTCAGTTTGACACCGCAGGACAGCGCGGTGACCATCGCTTCCAGCAACCTGCCTTCATCGCTGCCGCCCAATGCCACGGCCAACTCGGGCGACCCACCGGCAAGCGCCAACCACCGTGCAGCATCAGGGACACCGGACTGCTGTACCCAGGCTTCGGCCAAACGTTTCTCGGGTTGTGGCACGCGAATCGATTGACAACGGCTGCGTATCGTGGGAAGCAATCGTTCTGATTCACTTGTTACTAATATAAACAATGTGCTTGCGATAGGTTCTTCAAGTGATTTAAGAAGAGAATTTGCCGTCGATCGATTCATCGCTTCGGCCGGATTGATTAGAATCACCCGCAATCCGTGCCGATGAGTCCCGACATGCAGAAAGTCATCAAGAGCACGAACCTGATCGATCGTTATTTGCTGGCTCGGTTTCTTCTTGTTGTTCTTTTCAGTTGACGTGTCTTCAGCATCGACCAGTGCCTCCGGTTGCAACAGCCGGAAATCCGGGTGATTGCCCTGCGCCAGCCAACCGCAGGCAGAACATTGCCCGCAGGGCGTTGCGGATGGCGTCGGTTGTTCGCAAAGCAAGGATTCGGCAAATCGCCGGGCAAGTTCGAACTTGCCCAACCCACGCTGACCCGAAATCAGCAGCGCGTGCGGTAGCTGCGCTCGCCTGGCGTCAAGTTGCGACCAAGCCAAACTGTGAAGGTCGTATATATTCATAAACAGTATCTTAAAACTGTTTCCTCAACTTGTTTCTTAATTATATCGGGCCTCTGGTTGGCGTTGATGACCTGGATTCGTTGCGGCTCAGCCGCCGAACGTTCCAGGTAGGCATCACGAACACGATGATGAAAATCAACCCGCTCCTGCTCAAAACGATCCAGCAGGCGACCTTGTGCGGCCAGTCGTTCGCCGGCGATCGCCGGTGGCAAGTCAAAGAGCAAGGTCAGATCGGGATGCAGGTGCGCATGTACCCACTGTTCAAGTTCGGCGAATTTGGCTTTGTCCAGACCTCGGCCACCCCCTTGATAGGCGAAAGTGGCATCGCTGAAGCGGTCGCAAACGACCCAGTCGCCTCGCGCCAAAGCCGGTTCGATCACGTTTGCCAGATGTTCACGACGTGCGGCAAACATCAACAGGGTTTCAGTCTCCGGATGCATGGTCTCGTGCAACACCAACTCACGGAGTTTTTCGCCTAGTGGCGTGCCACCCGGTTCACGGGTCGAAACAACGGTCAGCCCCTGGGCCTGGATAAGGTTGACGACGTTGGAAATGTGCGTGCTCTTGCCAGCCCCGTCTATGCCTTCAAAGGTGATGAATTTCCCAATTTTATTGATTGAATTCAATGCGTCATGCCCTATTTGACGGTTCTTTGATAACGGCTGACGGCTAGATTGTGTTCAGCCAGTGTTTGCGAAAATTCACTGCTGCCATCGCCGCGCGCCACAAAATAGAGGGCCTGGCTCTGCGCCGGATGAAGCGCCGCCTGGAGTGACGCCAGTCCGGGCATGGCGATCGGCGTTGGCGGCAAACCGCTGCGGGTATACGTGTTGTACGGCGTGTCGGTGAGCAAATCGCGTTTGCGCAGGCTACCGACGAATTTTTCGCCGACCCCGAAAATTACGCTTGGGTCCGTTTGCAACAGCATGCCTTGCCGCAAACGGTTGACGAAGACTGCAGCAATCAACGGGCGGTCTTGGTCGCGTCCGGTTTCTTTTTCGACAATGGATGCCATGATCAGGGCTTGATAGGGGTCATTGTAGGGCAGACCTGCCGCCCTCGCCTCCCACTCGCGGGTTAGATGGCGTTGCATGTTCCGATAGGCTCGCGCCAACACATCGATATCCGTGCTGTGCTTGGAGAAAAGATAGGTGTCCGGAAAGAACAGGCCTTCCGCATTCTTTTCCGGCGCACCGATCCGGCGCAGGATGTCCGAATCCGGCAGGCCTTTGCTGTCATGCAGCACATCCGGATGTGCATCAAGCCGTTCCCTCATCTGGCCGAAGGTCCATCCCTCGATGAAAACGACCTCGGTCTGCGTTACATCGCCACGAGTCAGTTTGTTCAATAACGCCAGCGTGCTGATGCCCCGGTCGATTTCGTAACTCCCGGCCTTGATGGAGGTTTCGACGCGCAGGGCTTTGCTTAATACGATAAGCAACCATGGGTTCACTGGCACGCCTGCGCCGGCGATCTCGTTGGCTGCCGCGCGCATGCTGCTACCCCGGGCAATATGGAAATCGACCTGCGAGTTCTTTAGTGACAGTGGCGATGTTACAAGGTAGAACAAGCCGCCACTGAAAACAATAACCAGAATCAGGCCAAGGCTGAAGAGCGTCCTGATCAGCTTAAACATCGATCCGATACAGCCGGCGAGCCGCATCCCTGCGATGGAAAATTGAGTGGCGCATAGTGGCTATATAATAGCCGAAACCCGTATCCTTGAACCGATACGCGACCACGCGGTCGAAGCGCACGGTTTTGCCGGGTAGGGCTTGATGCGATTCGGATTGACAAGCTCTGTTTGAACGAAATTGACGGAATAGCCCAACAATGAGCCTCAACTGGCAAGAAATACTAGGTGTCTCGGGTGCCCGAATCCAGGGTGGAATGGTCACGGATTTTGGCGATAGCGCGGCGGAACTCGTGGCAGCCCGTGAAGCGACGATTGTTTCACCGCTCGCGCATCTCGGGCTGATTGAATGTACTGGCGAGGATGCAAGAACTTTCCTCCACAATCAGCTTACTAGCGACGTAAATCATCTGGCTTCAGGTTCAGCCCAGCATTCCGCCTGGTGTACGGCCAAGGGAAGGATGCTGGCATCTTTTCTCCTGTATCGTAACGGCCCGGACTATCGGGCATTGTTAGCAAGCGATCTGCTGTCAACCATTCAGAAGCGCCTGCAAATGTTTGTATTGCGCTCGAAGCTGCGGGTCAACGACCTTTCGCAAGACCACGCTGTAATCGGCGTCTCCGGTTCGCTGGCCGAGACAGTGTTGCACCACTGCGGTTTGCCCGTTCCAGCCAAAGTGCTGGAGACCTGCACCTATGCCAACGGCAACACCATTCGCCTTGACGGCACGCGCCTGTTGATTGTCGTAGACACCGTTGCTGCGGCCGAACTCTGGACGAAGATTGCCGCAAGCGCTGTGCCGGCTGGTACGCCGATCTGGCAATGGCTCGATATCAAGGCCGGCATTCCCTTGATTACGGACGCGACCAAAGAGGCTTTTGTGCCCCAAATGGCCAATTTCGACAAGATTGATGCGGTGAGTTTTCACAAAGGTTGTTACCCCGGGCAGGAGGTCGTTGCACGTACTCAATATCTCGGTAAGGTGAAACGCCACCTTTACCGCCTCCATACAGCCCGTCAGGTGACACCCGGAACAGCGATCTACACCCGTGAATCGGCCGAACAGCCCTGTGGAATGGTGGCCAATGCGGCGCCAGCACCTGGTGGCGGGTACGACGCGCTGGCAATTATTCAGGAAAGCTTTGTCGAAACGGACACTTTGCATTTTGGCGTGGCGGATGGCCAGATTGAGGCGATAGAACCCGTCGTTTTGTAGGCGTCGGGCCTGGGTTGATTCCGATGTGCCTTATCCTCCTGGCCTGGCAGGTTCATCCTGATTACCCTCTGGTCGTGGCGGCCAACCGGGACGAGTTCTATTCCCGCCCTGCGACGCCTGCCGGGTTCTGGGCAGAGTTACCCGGGATTCTTGCCGGTCGGGATCTTGAATCCGGCGGAACTTGGCTGGGCGTTAGCCGCCGCAAGCGTTTTGCCGCGCTGACCAATTATCGCGAAGGTGGACCTCCGCTCGCCAATGCCCCATCGCGCGGGGCGCTGGTAACCGGATTTCTCAACAATGATGGCGATCCGGCGGCTTACCTTGAAACGCTAAAAGGTTGTGGTGCCCGTTACAACGGTTTCAACCTGTTGTTTGGCGATTGTCATCGGCTAGGCTACTACACGAACCGACAAGCGGCCCCGGCCTGGTTGGCGCCGGGTGTCTACGGGCTTTCCAACCACCTGTTAGACACACCCTGGCCGAAACTCTCTGAAGCCAAGGCGTCATTTAACCGGGCTCTGGCCAAACTGCCGGATTTGGCGCCTTTTTTTGAACTTCTCGCGGACCGGGAAATCGTTGCCGACACGTTCCTGCCGCAATCCGGAGTTTCTCTCGAATGGGAGCGAATTCTCTCGGCCATCTTCGTGGCATCGCCGGATTACGGCACGCGTGCATCAACCGTGCTGACAATAAACCACCAGGGTTGGGTCGCGCTGGCGGAACGCAGTTTTGGCCCGACCGGTCAGCCTGTCGGTGCAGTGTGCGAGACTTTCATGTCCGCGGCCATCAGCGCTCGGTGATCTCGACCGAAGTGTAAGGCGGCACCCGGTCGAATAACTGAAGTAGGTCGGCATTGCGCATGCGGATGCATCCGCGCGACCCTGGCGTACCCATGGTCGCGCTATCCGGACTGCCGTGGATGTAAATATAGCGGCGCATACTGTCGACACACCCCAGCCGGTTTTTCTCAGGCTCACATCCGGATAGCCAGAGAATGCGTGTGAGAATCCAGTCGCGGTCCGGGAACGCAGCAGCGAGCTCGGGAGTATAGATTTCACCACTGGGACGGCGCGCGACAAACACGGCGTTCTCGGGCTGTCCTGCACCGATTCGGGCGCGGATCACATGCTTCCCTCGCGGCGTGCAGTAACTGCCGGACTGTTCACCGGCTCCCCGTAGGGCCGTGGATATCGGGCAGCGCTGAACGACCTGCCCTGCTCCGTCGAACAAGGTCAACGATTGTTCCGCTATGGAAACATGAATATGCACGTCTATTGCCCCCTATCGGCGCGACGACCGGCAAAAAAGGCGGAAAGCATGCTGCTGCACTCCGCTGCCAGAATTCCACCCACGATCAGCGTGTGATGATTCAAGCGCTCGACGGCAAACAAGTCAACAACACTGCCATGCACGCCTGTTTTCGGATCGCTTGCACCGTAGATCACACGGGCGATTCGTGACTGGAAGATGGCTCCCGCACACATTGCGCACGGCTCCAGCGTGACGAAAAGTTCGCAGCCGGGAAGTCGATAGTTTTCCAGCGTGCGCGCGGCATCCCGCAGGGCGGCGATCTCGGCATGGGCCGTCGGGTCACTGTCACCGATGGGCGAGTTGAAACCGCGGCCGATGATCACGCCTTCGCACACCACCACGGCCCCAACGGGCACTTCGCCCAGACATTCGGCGGAGCGAGCCAGGGAAAGCGCTTCACGCATGTAGAACTCGTCGTGCATGGTCATTCTCTATCTTGCTGTTCGGGAAGATGCTACTTCTGAAACCAGGCGGGGTCGACCAGATCAAGCAACTCTCCGTTCAGCACCTTTTGCAATGCGTATACGCTTTGCGGCCTGGCCCTGACCGATAGCTGCATGCACCAGTCGATCAGTTCCAGGAGCTGCAGTGAATAGACTTTGGCCCAACGCCGCCGCGCCGGTTCAAGCTCGTCTCCTGTCATCCGCAAATCGGCCGACTGGGGGGTTTTGCCACGATCCAGGCAGGCATATAAGGTCGCGCCAATAGCGTAAATATCGGTCCATGGCCCCAGGTTTTCACCGGAGCCTTGCTGCTCAGGAGCGGCGAAGCCCCGAGTGTAGATATTCCCGAGGACACCTTCGGATTGTCCGACGCCCCAGCGCGCAGCTCCGAAATCAAGCAGTACCGGGCGCCTATCCTCACCCAGATAGATGTTGGCCGGCTTCAGATCGAGATGCAGCAATTTACGGCTATGAACTTCGCGCAGGCCCGAAAGCAGGTGCACAAAAACCTCACGCAGAAAACTCTCGCGAATCGTCTTGCCGTGCTCTTTCAGCCTGAACACGTGCTCCTCCAGGCTGTGACCCTGCTCGTATTTCATCATGATGTAGGCCGTATTGTTGGCCTTGGCAAAGTCAAGCACGGCGACGATGTTGGGGTGACGGATATGTGCCAGCAGTTTTGCTTCTTCAAGAAAGCTGCGCATGCCGCTGTTGAATTTGCCCTGACCTTCTACGGAAACCTGCAGGGACTGGTTTCCCGGCGCCCTTTGCGCCAGATGCATCGGCAGGTATTCCTTGATAACAATCGGGGTTCCATCGCTCTTGCTGGCCATGTAAGCAATTGAAAAGCCCCCTCTCGACAACATGCGGTCGATTCGGTATCCCTCGAGCTGGTAGCCTTCTGGCAAAGCCTGGCAATCGGGCGGTGACGACATGGGGTTATCCAGGCGCTATTTTCACATGCACTGAATGTTGATTCGCCAGGCCATGTTCAATCTGCCGATGGATCAGTTGATGCTTTTCTTGATGAATGGCAAGCGCATCACTTCGATGCCTTCTTCACGCAATGATTCATAGTCTTCCTCGCTGGCTTCACCGAGTATCGAACGTGAAGGCGCTTCCAGATAATGAATTTTACGAGCCTCCTCGGCGAAGTCCTTGCCCACATCTTCGCTATTGGAAACGATCTTCGACAAGAGGTTTTCGTAGGTGGCCAGCAGGTCGGCCGCAGTGTTGGTCGACGGCATGTTGGCGGCGCGCTCAGGTGCTATGGCTAAGTCTGTCTGGTTTGTCTGCTTCGACATGTGCACGACGGACGGTACGCGGCGTATCTCGGTCGAGCCGCACTGCGGGCACGAAACCAGACCGCCCGCAATCTGGCTTTCGTAGGATGTCTGCGACTGAAACCAGCCTTCGAAGGGGTGATCCTGTTTGCAGGACAAGTCAAATATGATCATTAGGAAAAGTGATATGCGGTCAGGGTTGCGGGGCGATGGTGCCCGGAACCGGAATCGAACCGGTACGACCTTTCAGTCGAGAGATTTTAAGTCTCTTGTGTCTACCTATTTCACCATCCGGGCTGAGGCTGGCGATTATACCTGCCTGGGCAAGTTCAGGCTTGAAATTGGTACCGGGACGAATGCAAAGGGGAAGTGCAAAAGCGCACTTCCCCTTTGGAATTGGAGCGGGAGAAGAGTCTCGAACTCTCGACCTATACCTTGGCAAGGTATCGCTCTACCAACTGAGCTACTCCCGCGTAAAACAAGTTCTGGAGGCGCGAGCCGGAGTCGAACCGACCTACACGGATTTGCAATCCGGTGCATAACCGCTTTGCTATCGCGCCGCGCCTACCTCACGATAGGTCATGCTCAATGAAATAAAACCAAGCAGATGCTTATCGAAATTTGGAGCGGGAGAAGAGTCTCGAACTCTCGACCTATACCTTGGCAAGGTATCGCTCTACCAACTGAGCTACTCCCGCGTAAAGCGAGTGCGCATTATAAAGGCTTGGCGAGGCCTGTCAACGATAAGCCTCGTTTGGATGCGGTTGAGATGCACTTCTCTTTCGCAGTCCGGATCAACGCTGCTTTTCCATCTCGGCAAGATGTGACCAGGCCATTCGCATGTAATAGCCCATCGACCAGAGTGTCAAAACGGCGGCCACGTAAATGAGCCAGGTGCCCAGGCTTTGTACATCTAAACTGCGGATTGGGTCGTGATAGAGTAGCAGTGAAATGGAAACCATTTGTGCCGTCGTCTTGATCTTGCCAATCGCCGACACGGCAACGCTCTTGTGCGCGCCCATCTGTGCCATCCATTCACGCAAGGCCGATATGGTAATTTCGCGACCGATGATGATTGCGGCCAGTATGGCGTCGAGGCGACCAAGCTGGACGAGCATGATCAGCGCTGTGGCGACGACCAGTTTGTCGGCAACCGGGTCGAGAAAGGCACCAAATGCCGAGGTTTCGTTCCAGCGACGCGCCAGATAACCGTCCAGCCAATCCGTGACACCGGCAAGGACGAATATCAGGGTTGCGGCCAGATTTCTCCCCACTTCATGAATCCATGACTCGGGAACGTAATAGACGCCAATCATCAGGGGAATGAGGACGATTCGCAGCCAGGTCAGAAGAATTGGAATGCTGAATGGCATCAATGCAAAGCCGAGTAAATGGTTGCAGCCAGTTCTCGACTGATCCCCGGAACGGCTGTCAATTGGTCGATCCCGGCATTTGAGATTCCCTGCAAGCCGCCAAAATGAGAAATCAACGCTTTGCGCCGTTTCGGCCCGATGCCGACGATATCATCCAGGCTCGAAGTCCGCCGCTTCATGCTGCGTTTAGTCCGATGGCCGGAAACGGCAAAGCGGTGCGCTTCATCACGAATTTCCTGTATCAGTTGTAATGCCGGATGCTCCGCCGTCAATTGTAGCGGTTCGCGGTCGTCCGCGAAAACCAGTTTTTCAAGTCCCGGTTTGCGCGCTTCACCTTTGGCTACGCCAAGCAAGGGCAAATGCGCCAATCCCAGTTCTTCCAGCGCCGAGATGGCCGAGTTAACCTGGCCTTTTCCGCCATCGATGAGGATCAGTGTTGGCGCTACACTGTTCCCGCTCGACACTTTTTCATACCGGCGCAATACCGCCTGCCGAATGGCAGCAAAGTCATCGCCGGGGCGGATGTCTTGAATATTGAAGCGTCGGTAGTCCGAATTGCGCATGCCATTGCCTTGATAAACCACACAGGAAGCAACCGCCGCTTCGCCCTGCGTATGACTGATATCGAAACACTCGATGCGCACTTCTCTGCCATGATCGGTTTCCAGGCCGAGACATTCCATAAGGGCATCAAGGCGCGATTCCTGACGTGACAGCGCGTTCCGGCGCGCGTGAATGGCCAGTCTCGCGTTTTGTTCAGCCATCTCCACCCAGATTTTTTGCCGGGTCAGCCGAGGCACTTGCACGGACACCGGGCGGCCAGCCAACTCGGCGAGCGCATTGTTCACTTCGCCATCGGCCAGGGTGCGGTTGAGGAAAATTCGCATCGGCACCGGATAGTCAAGGTAATGTTGATTCAAGAAGGCGGACAACACTTCATTTGGGGTGACCCCGCCGGCATTGCTCGGGAACTGCGTCTTGTCGCCCAGATGCAGGCCTCCACGGACCATGGCAAGGTTCACACAGATCAGGCCATCCTCCTCCACGACAACGACTATGTCGACGTCCTCCCCCTTGCTGCTGTCGACGTACTGTTTATCCTGAATCTTTCGCAAAGATTGAATCTGGTCACGATAAACCGCTGCCTGTTCGAAGGCGAGTTCGGAAGCGGACCGATGCATGGCTTCGCCAAGTTGTGCGATGACTTCCTGTTGCCGACCATGCAGGAATAGCGACGCCCGCTGCACGTCCTGGGCATAGATTTCAGGAGCGATAACTTCGATACAGGGTGCCGAGCAACGCTTGATCTGGAAGAGAAGACAAGGCCGCGAGCGGTTCTTGAATACCGAATTTTCACAAGTGCGCAAACGGAACATCCGTTGCAGGAGGTTGATGCTCTCGCGCACGGCAAACGACGAGGGGTAAGGTCCGAAGTAGTCGGCATTGCGATCCGTATGGCCGCGAAAGAAACCCAGCCTGGGATAGCGATCACGGGTCATGACGATATACGGATACGATTTATCGTCCCGGAAAAGTATGTTGTAACGCGGCGTGAGGCGCTTGATCAGGTTGTTTTCGAGCAGTAGTGCTTCGGCTTCGGACCGGGTGACGGTCGTTTCGACGCGGGCAACCTGCGAAACCATCAACGCGATGCGCGGACTGGGATGCCTCTCACGAAAGTAAGACGCGACGCGCTTCTTGAGGTTCTTCGCTTTCCCGACATAAAGTACTGCGTCATTGACGTCGATCATGCGGTATACGCCGGGTAACTCGGTCAGCGTAGCCAGCAGCGCTTTGGCGTCGAAGGTTTCGTCCATGGACAGGAGCAGTTAGGATGGCGGCTTCGATGTTATCACGCGCATCCGGCCATCCACTCCGACATCCACAATGATCCGCCCCGCCAGACAAGTCGCCTGGGACGTTTTTTGCCATGTCATCGACAACTATGGCGATATCGGTGTGTGCTGGCGCCTGGCGCGCCAACTCACAAGCGAGCACGGCTGTGCTGTACGCCTGTGGGTCAATGACTTGACGGCATTCCGGCGTATCTGTCCGGAAATCGATCCGTTGTTGCCCGCTCAATACGCGCAGGGCGTCGAAGTGCGTCACTGGGTAGCCGGGTTCCCGGATGTCGTTCCCGGCGATGTGGTCATCGAAGCCTTCGCCTGTCAGCTGCCTGACAATTTCGTCGCAGCCATGGCCGCACGCCGTGTGTCGCCGGTGTGGGTTAACCTCGAGTATCTGAGCGCCGAAGCCTGGGTAACCGGCTGCCATACCCTGCCCTCGCCGCATCCACGGTTTCCACTCACCAAATATTTCTTTTTTCCCGGTTTCAGCGAGACCAACGGTGGCGTGTTGCGCGAGCGCGATCTGGAGGATCGTAGAACGGCATTCTGCAACTCGCCTGAACAGCAAATCGAATTCTGGCTATCGCTGGGCTTTCCACCACCACCCGCCGATGCGCTGGTCATTTCGTTCTTTTCCTACGAAAACGCGATGATCGGTGATCTGCTCACAGTCTGGGCTCAAGGCAAGGTACCGATCTGTTGTCTGGCCCCCGAAACGCAAACCCTGACGCTCCTGGAAACATTCGCTGGTCAATCCCTGCGGGCTGGCAATACCAAGCGCTTTGGCCAGCTGGAAATCCGCGTGCTGCCTTTCGTCGCTCAGACCGATTACGATCGGCTGTTATGGGCGAGCGACATCAATTTCGTACGTGGCGAGGACTCCTTTGTGCGCGCCCAGTGGGCGGAAAAGCCGATGGTATGGCACATCTACCCGCAAGATGAAGGCGCCCATCTGATCAAACTCGGCGCGTTTCTCGACCTATACACGGCAAGCGCTTCAACAGCGACGGCTGACGCGGTTCGCGGGTTTCATGAGGCGTGGAACGCGCGGATGAGTGGCGGCGAGCAACCTGGCCTGATCACGCCTGAACTGTGGCAACGTTGCTTGGATGCGCTTCCAGATTTGCGCAGACTGGCGCTGAATTGGGCCAACTATCTGAAAAAACAGGACGATTTATGCAGCAGACTGGTGCGCTTTTGCCGTTCCAAGTTATAATGTGCGGCTAATTTTCCACGTCATTCACCGGACCGTACTATGAAAACCGCACAGGAACTTCGCGCAGGCAACGTCTTTATGGTCGGCAACGACCCGATGGTTGTCCTCAAGGCTGACTACAGCAAATCCGGCCGCAACGCTTCGGTCGTCAAAATGAAAATGAAGAACCTGCTGACCGGTTCGCCGAGCGAGACCGTTTACCGCGCCGACGACAAGTTCGACGTCGTTCAGCTGGACCGCAAAGAGGTCAACTACTCTTATTTTGCCGATCCGCTTTACGTTTTCATGGACGCCGAGTACAACCAGTACGAAATCGAGGGCGACTGCATGGCCGACGCGCTGAGCTACCTTGAAGAAGCCATGCCCTGTGAAGTGGTGTTTTACGAAGGCAAGGCGATTTCGGTCGAACTGCCGAACAGTCTGGTCCGTGAGGTCATTTATACCGAACCCGCGGTCAAGGGCGATACCTCGGGCAAGGTGATGAAGCCAGCACGCCTGTCCACCGGCTTTGAACTCCCCGTACCGGCCTTCGTTGAAATCGGCGACAAGATCGAGATTGACACCCGCACCAACGAGTACCGCGCCCGCGTGAAGTAGCTGGGTCGGCTTTGCGCGCTGTTCAGTCTAGGCGCACAGCAGCCGAGCCGTATTGACCCCCGCGATGTACAGCGGGTCGTCTCTTACCATGGGGATGGCGGCGTTCGACATCAGTCGCGCGATTCGCGAGGAACGTACCCGGTCGAATTCAGGATGCCAGCGGTCAAGAACATCGCCGACCGCATCGGGGGCATTGCATACGAGCAGCATATCGCAACCGGCGTCCCACGCGGCTTGGACCCGGCTGACGATGTCGCCGGCAATGCTGGCGCCTTCCATCGATAGATCGTCGCTGAATACCACGCCATCAAACATGATGTTATTCCTTAAGTATTGATGCCAATACTTTGAAAATCCAGCAGGTTTTGCATCAATATTCGTGTAGATGACATGAGCCGGCATGATCGCATCCAGTTTGAGCAACCGATACGGCACGAGGTCCGGGGCGAGTTCGGCCAAGGTGCGCTCATCGACCGGGATGGCCACGTGAGAATCGGCTTCGGCCCAGCCGTGGCCGGGGAAATGCTTGCCGCAAGCGGCCATGCCGGCACATCCTAAGCCTTCGATCAACGCACCGGCGAGTTGCGCGACAACCGCTGGGTCGCCATGAAAAGCACGGTCTCCAATCACCCCACTGCGTCCCCAGTCGAGGTCGAGGACGGGCGTGAAGGACAAATCGACGCCGCAGGCGCGTAACTCGGTGGCCAGAACGTGCCCCAGGCTCTTTGCCGCAGCCAAGGCCTGTTGCGTACTCCGCTCCCAGAGCTCGCCCAAGCCACGCATTGGAGGCAGGCGGGTAAAGCCCTCGCGGCAACGCTGCACCCTGCCCCCTTCGTGGTCGATGGCGATAAGCAGCGGCGGCGAGCGCAGTGCATGGATGTCGGTTGTAAGCTTTGAAAGTTGCGCTGTCGACTGGTAGTTACGCGCGAACAGGATGAGGCCACCGACCAGTGGATGAATCAGACGCTCGCGGTCGAGATCGCTGAGTTCCAGCCCAGCAACATCGATCATCAGCGGGCCATGCGGCAATTCAATTGGCACAGTCATGGTTCAGGCGTGTTCCAGAATAACGAAGGCCAGGGCGTAGTCCTTTTCGTCGCTGATGGAGAGATGGCCACTCAGGCCACGCTCGGACAGGAAGCGAGCGAGTTCAGGCGCGTAGTTGAAGATCGGCTTGCCGAGGGGGTCGTGCCCCACGGCGATATTGGGCAGTGTCGCCGGGGAAGCAATTCCGGTTCCCAACGCCTTGCCGAATGCTTCTTTGGCGGCAAAGCGTTTGGCCAGAAAACGCGCCGGATCTTTGGTCTTTTTAAAGTCGGCGTGTTCCGATGGCGCCAACAGTTTTGCCAGCGCACGTTCGCCGTGGCGTTCATATAGCCTGGCGAGCCGGTTAACGGCAACAATATCCGTGCCGACGCCCGCAATCATCGAGAGGGTTTCGGCAAATTCGGTGGCAGATACGCTTGCGCCTCGCGCATAAGACGCTTCATTTCTCGCACGGCTTCGCGCAGGCCGACAAAGACCGCACGGCTGACGATGGCGTGACCAATGTGCAGCTCGCGAATGCCCGGTAAGCGGGCGACCGGCTGGACGTTGAAATAGTTGAGCGCATGGCCGGCATTGAAGCGCATGCCGTGGCTGCGAATCGCCTCTCCGGCAATGCGGATTTTGTCGAGCTCGGCCAGAACGGCCGGGCTTTCGGCATCGCGCCCCTTGTGGTGGAACGCGTGTGCGTAGGGTCCGGTATGGATTTCGCACACGCTTGCGCCGATACGTGCTGCCGCGTCGATCTGATCCAGCTCGGCATCGATGAATACGCTGCTGATAATGCCGGCTTCGGTGAAACGCGCGATTGCTTTCTTGAGTTTGGCTTCCTGAGCCACGATATCCAGGCCACCTTCCGTCGTGACTTCGTGACGGCCTTCAGGCACCAGCATGGCCATTTCGGGTCGGAGTCTGCAGGCGATTTCAACCATTTCGTCGGTCGCCGCCATCTCCAGATTGAGCTTGATCTGGGTCAGTGTGCGCAGTTTTTCGACATCGGCGTCCTGGATGTGCCGACGGTCTTCACGCAGGTGAACGGTGATCCCGTCCGCGCCCCCGAGATGGGCTTCGACGGCAGCCCAGGCCGGCTCCGGCTCATAGGTCTTTCTCGCCTGACGAATCGTCGCGACGTGATCAATATTGACGCCAAGTTCGATCATCTGTGCTGCCCCTACGCATTTGAGTTGCTAGTGTAGTGCTTCGTACGCTTTTGAGCCAACCCGGAGTATTTTCCAACAGGCTGTGAGTCTGAGCACGTGCAAGAGGATCGATCATTCGATGCATGGTGATCGACAGGAATGCGCAGAAACTGGTTACGCCGGATCAGCTACGGGAATTTCTGGCGGCGGCGTCGGGGGCGAATTTCAAGGATGCGGACAGGACGAAGAATGCTACCGTCACATCAA
>WBZP01002853.1_pt1 | contig 19483 bp, 14 predicted proteins | sample 5204301 | NCBI WGS metagenome assembly WBZP01 (sample SAMN12412401, study PRJNA552823) | activated sludge metagenome | isolation source: activated sludge from nitrification reactor of wastewater treatment plant... | place: USA: Pennsylvania | collected 2017 | reverse complement strand
GCTCGGCTGGCGCTTTCTCAAGCGGCTACTGGTCAATAACCGAGAGCTGCGCGTGACTCTCTGCCCTGATTCTCTGCTCGACCTCTGGCCAGGTAACTAACACAAACTGTCCGGTAGCTAAATCGAGAATCGAGAATCGAGAGAACAGCCAGGGCGGCGGCGCGTTCCTCTCGCTTCTCGATTCTCGATTCTCGATCGCCTAGCGCAGCCGCACGTAGCCGGTCGCCGCCTCGAGCACGCTGTAGGTCTCGGCGGCGGCCTTCTGCCACGAGAAGCGCTTGATGTTCTCGTGGCCGGCGGCAATCAGGCGTGCACGCAGCGCTTCGTCGCGGCTGAGCCGCAGCATGGCCTGCGCCAGCGCGTCGACGTCGGTCGGGTCGACCAGCAGTGCGCCCTCGCCTGCCACTTCGGGCAGCGAAGAGTTGTTGGATGTCATCACGGGGACCCCCACATGGTGCGCTTCGAGGAGCGGAAGGCCAAAGCCTTCGGCCAGAGAAGGATAGCAGAAGAGGCGCGCGCCCTGCAACAGGGCCGCACGCTCCGGCTCGGGCAGGTAGCCGGGCAGGTGGATCTGCTGCGGCAGTCCCAGCGCAGCGATCGCGGCGTGAATGGGCTGCGCCTTCCAGCCGTCGCCGCCGGCGAGCACCAGGTCGAAATCGGCCAGCCCTGCGGCGTGGAGGCGCGCGTAGGCCTGCGCCAGCCGCACCAGGTTCTTGCGCGGCTGGATCGAGCCGACAAAGAGCGCATAGGGACGACGCAGATTGAGTCGCGTTCGCACGCGCGCCTCGGCGGCGGCATCGGCCGGCGGCGGGGGGGCGGCGGCTTCGTGGACAACGTGCAGCTTGCCCGGCGGCGCGCCGAAGTGCTGCTCCAGGTCGGCGGCGGTGGCGCGGCTGGGCACGATGATCGCAGCGGCGCGGCGCAGGGCGTCGCGCGTGCTCCACGCCAGATAGGCGCGCTGGCGGCGCGTGTGCCCCTCGGCTACGGTTTGAAAGCCGACGTCGTGCAGCGTCACCACCGCCGGCGGCAGCGTGCGGCCCGGCAGCGCCACAGGCAGCACATGCGCCGGCACAAAGAGCACGCTTGGCGGCCGCTGCGCCGCCTCGCGCCCCAGCCGGCGGTGCGTCCACAGGCGGCCGCCGCCCAACGTCACAAAGGCGACGTTCGGTGCGGTGGCGCTCTGCGGCGCGGCAGCCACGATGCGCGCCTGGGCCTGGCCGTCGCGCTGGTAGAGCCGCCACTCAACTTCGCTTGCCTGGGGCAGCGCGAGCAGCGCCGTCACAATCTCGAGCGCATAACGTTCGGTGCCGGTGAGGCGCGCGCGGCCAATCGGCGCCACGTCGATGCCAATGATGCGACGCGCGCTCATGCCGAGGGCGGGCTGCCGCCGAAGAGCTCGAAGTCGCGCGCCGCCGGGGCAGGTGCGCCGTCGCCAAAGCGGGCCAGGTTCCACTGTGGCAGCCAGAGCGGCGAATCGGCAGGCGCGCCGTCGCCCAGCGCCATCTCGGCCGCCAGCGCGCCAATCCCCGGCGCAAACTTGAAACCCCGGCCGCTGAAGCCGGCGGCGATCACCAGCCCCGGCCACTGCGGGTGGCGGTCAACAATAAAGTCGCGCGTCGGCGTCTCGGTGTAGAGGCAGGGGGTGACGTCGAGGGCGCGCGGCTCTACGCCCACCAGCCGCTCGCCAACCGTCGCCTCCAGCTCGGCAACGGCCCACGCCAGCGCGCTCGGCTCGTCATCGGGGCTCACCTGCGTGCCGTGCAGTTCGCGCGCGACCTTGATCTGCCCCGCGCGCTCGTGGATGGGGAAGCCGTAGACGTGCGGGTCGGCCGTGTAGATAAAGAGCGGGCAGCGCGCCACGCGCCACGCCTCTTGATCCTCCACGTTGAAGTAGGCGACTTGCTGGCGCGTCACCTGCAGCGGCAGCGGCGGGAAGGTGGGCAGCAGTGCGCCCAGCAGCTGTGGCGCCCACGGCCCCGCACTCAGGATCACACGCGCCGCACGCACGTGCATACTCTCTCCGTCGCGCTGGTATATCACACCAAAGCGGTCGGCGCCTGGCTCGATGGCCGTCACGCGGCAGCCGTCGCGCCACTCGATGCCGCGCGCCTGCGCCAGCCTCCCCATGGCTTCGACTGCCGGCGAGGCGGCCACAATCGCGTTGTCGGGCTGCAGCAGCGCCGCCTCGTCGGCGCGCAGGCGGAACTGCGGGTAGCGGCGCGCGGCTTCGGCCGGCTCCAGCAGCGTAAAGTCCATGCCCTGCGCCTGCAGCACGCCAACGCAGGCGGCCAGGAATGGGTCGGCTGGGTAGCGTCCGATGTAAAGGCCGGCGCAGGGCTGGATCAACGGTTCCTGCGCCTCAGCTTCCAGCGCGCGCCAGCTTGCCAGCAGACCGGGCATCAGCGCAGCTTCGTTGGCGACGTGATGCGTATAGCGAAAGATGCGGCTGGCGCCATGGCTGCTGCCGCGCGTGTGGCCGCGCACAAACTGTTCGAGCAGCAGCACCTTCTGCGCACCCTCGCGCGCGTCGGCGCGGCGCGAGAGCTGCCATGCCGCCGCCGCGCCCATGCCGCCGCCGCCGACAATCAGGATATCAACTTCTTCGACCATGGTGGGGAGTCCAGTGCAGGTGGAAAGGGTGCGGGAGGAGAGTGCGTGCTCGGCGCCTTCGCTGCGGCTTGCGTGCGGCTCGCGTGCCGAGCCGCAATCCGCAGGTGCCCTTGCCGCTTCAGGCTCGCATAGTACACAGTGTGCGCACTCTGCGCGTGCACAAATCAGCCGTGCGCTTGATTTGCGAAATCGCAGGTTTTCAGGTGACTCAACTGTGTGTATACTATCAACCAGAAAGGTTGCTGGTCAAGCAAGCCGGTTCACTCCCGCTGCGTTGCCGGGAACAGCGCACCCCCCCGAACCGTTCGCCTGATGCAGCCGCCTTGTTGCGCCTGCGCTGCCTTGTTGTATCAGCGCCGCCGGTTGGCGCTTGCGGGCGCCTTAACCGATTCAACCGTTGCCCAAGGGTGCCAGATCGCCTGTGGCCAATCTCGTCGCACTTCTCGTGGATGCCCTGTGGTTGGTGGGGATGGCCGGACTGCTGGCTACCGTCAGCTTCGCCGCAGGTGAGCGAAGCGGGACCTTTTTCGTCTCCCTCGCAACCCTCGCCCAGCGCCGCCTGCTGCTCCCCGCGGCGCTCAGTCTCTCACTTGCTGCAATCGGCGGCTTGCTTGTTCACTTGCGCGGCGCCACGTCGGGCGCCGCATGGCTATTGGCCGCTTTCGGCCTCCTGTCTGCTCTCTCCATCACCCTCGTCATCTCTGCCCTGCGCTCCCCCTCGCGCGCCGGCGCCGAGTTCGCCACCCCAGGGAGGCCGACCCCATGAGCGATTCTCGCATTCCCAACCAGTGGCAACTGAAGGATACCGGTGAATCGGGCGACCAGTGGATGCTGCGCGACACCGAGCAGCGGCTGCCGAAGAACCTTCAGCTGCAGAACGACCAGTCCTACGTGCCACCCGATGCGGGCTGGCAGCCGATCGACTACCGCGCCATGCAGCAGGCCGCAGCGCCGCGCGCACGGGGCGGCTGGCTGCTGGGGCTGCTCGTTTTCCTGGCGCTCGCGGCGGTGGCGGCTTACCTCACCTTCTACTACATCGGCGCGCCCGCCTTCCTCGCGCCGCTCTTCCCCAGCCAGACCGCGGCCGACGGTTCCGGCGGCGATGGCCCCGCCGCCGCAGGGGCCGCCGAGCCGCAGGTGGGCGAGACGGCGCCAATTTCGGTCACCGATACGCTCAGCGGTACAGCCGCTGTCACTGGGACCGTGCCGGTCACCGGGGCCGTGCCGGTCACGGCCGGCGGCGCGCTTACCGCAGCCACGACGCCCGAGCCCGTGGCGACGCCACTGCCCACGCCCACCCCCGCACCGACGATCCCGCCGGTGCTGGTGCGCACGGCCACCGTCAGTTCGGGCGCCGGCGTCAACCTGCGCCGCAACCCGCTGGGCACCGCCGAACTGATCCGCACCCTGGCCGACAACAGCAGCCACGTCATCGCCAGCGGCCCGATCTCGGGCACCGACGGCGGCCTCTGGATCCAGCTCGCCCTTACCGACACACTCGGCTATGTCTCCGCCGACTATGCGACCATCGTCACGCAGACGCTGCCCTTTAGCCAGGCAGTGACGCTGCTGACTTCGGTGGGCCTGCCCGCGCCGACGCCGCCGGTTGTGCCCTCCTCTGTCGCGACCGACACCGTTGAGGCCGCCGCAAGCGACGCGCTGACGGTCACCGGCGCGCTCACCAGCACCGCAAGCGCCACCACGACCGAAGCGGCTACCGCCACTGCAGCCGTCACCGTCACCAGCGCGGCAACCGCCACCGACGAGGCCACGGCCACCAGTGCCGGCACGGCCGGCGTCGAGGGCGTTTCGCTGCCCACGCCAACGCGCGCGGCCGCCACCACGAGCCCAGTTACCGCAACGGCTACACTGACGGCCACCCCGCGCGCCGTTGCCACGCTGCGCGGCCTGGCCGCAGCCTCAAACGCCACCGCCACGCCGCGGGCACGCGTCGGCACACCCACCGCCACAGCTGCGGCGCCGATCACCCTCACCGCCGTCATCTCGCCGGCCGACGGGCTGAACCTGCGCTCGAACCCCGACACCAGCGCCAGTGTGCTCGTGATGCTGCCTGTCTCGACCACCGTCACGCTGCTAGCCCGCACCGAGAACGGCCAGTGGTTGCGCGCACGCACGGCCACCGGCGAAGAGGGCTACCTTGCCGCCTCGTTCGTGCGCGTGGCCGGCAGCGTGAACCGCCTGCCGCTCGACAGCGAGGCCGGCGTCGGTGAGCTGCTCCTGCCCACCGCCACCCCGCGACCGGGCGCAGTCGCGACCGTGGCGCCCGCCGTCACCCAACCCGAAGACAGCGGACTGATCTCCGGCGGGCCGGGCACGGTCACCGTCTCTACCGTCAGCGGCGTCAACGTGCGCCCCGCGCCAAGCAGCAGCTCGTCCAACATTGCTACGTTGAGCTGGAACGCCACCGCCCGCGCCCTTGGCCGCACCGCCGACAGCCAGTGGGTCTTTGTACAGCTGGACAACGGCACCACGGGCTGGGTTGCAGCGCAGGCAGTGGTGGTGGCCGACGGCATGTCGTCGCTCACCGTGTTGCAGTAGGTGCGTTGCTGGCTGACTTGTGAGCTGTGGCTCTGAGACCGCCATTCAGTCGAAGTGAGTTCACTGTCGCCGGCGTATGAAGCGAACAGAGAAGAACGGTTGACCTCGGCCATGAGCGCTGCCCGCACCACCCCCGAAGTGCGCGACGCACGCGGCAGCCGCCTGGCCTGGGCCGCCGTGCTGATTGTCGGTTCGCTGCTGCTGCTGATCTTCAACTTCAACCTGCTGCGCCGCTACGAGCCGCTCTCCGACTACATCGTCGCCGGGGTGCTGGCTTTGGGCGGCGTGGCTTTTTTCGTCTCGGTGGTCTCACACCCGCAGGCGTGGTGGCGGCTGATCCCGGGCTGGACGCTGCTGGCGCTGGCGCTGATGGTGCTGGTTGCGCGCCAGGGCGCAGGGCGCTGGGTGGCGGCGCTGCTCTTCGCCGGGCTGGCGCTCGCCTTCCTCAATATCTACCTGCTCAACCGGGCCGAACGCTGGTGGGCGCTGCTGCCCGGCGGTTTTTTGGCCGTGCTCGGGCTGGTGGTGGGGCTGAGCAACAGCATCACGCGGCTCGAGGTGCTGGGCGCGATCCTCTTTGCCGGGTTGGGCGTCGTCTTCCTGCTGCTGGGCGCGGCGGGCGGCCCGCAGAGCCGCTACTGGGCGCAGATTCCGGGCAGCATCCTCCTGCTCTTCGGCTTCTTTGTGCTGGCCGGCGACAGCGCCCGTGTCGAGGAGGGGCTGGTTTGGTGGGCGCGATGGTGGCCCCTGCTGCCGCTGCTGCTGGGGCTTGTGATCGGCTGGCGAGCGTTCGCCGGCCGCAGCGCCGCACCGCGTCTCGAAGTCAACCGGGCCCCGGCACCCTCCGCCGCCGTCGCCGCTGCGGCCGGCGCCGCGCCCGAACGCGAGCCGCTGGGCGCTTATTCGCAGCCGGCGCCGGGCGCTTCAGTCCAGTTGCTCTCCGACGAGTAACGTTCGCACCGCAGACTCCTGAACCATAGAGAAAGGCCCCGGGGATTGCGCCCCGGGGCCTCTTCGTTCCTGTTCGGCTTGCGATGATGCTCGGTTAGCGGATGCTCAGCTCGAGCACGTCGCCCGTGCTGCTGTCGACCACTACAGTTGCCACCTGCGAGCCGGCGGTCAGCTCAACCACCCAGACCTCGACGCCTTCGCGCGTCTCGGGCGTGGCAACCTTCTCGGCAATCTCGCCGTCCAGCTCGCCCTCTGCGGCGCGCTCGGCGATGTTGATGGCTTCGCGGGCGCTGATGCTGCCGTCGTCGTCGCCGTCTTCGTCGCCATTCTCATTGTCGGGGCTGCCCTTCGGCGCGGCGCCGGCGGTGGTCGCCGTCGGGCGCTCGCCCACCACAACCGTCACCTCCACCAGCTCGCCGTCACGCACCACGCCCAGCGTCACAGTGTCGCCTGGGGTCGAGGTTGTGACCAACGCGGCCACCATCTCCTCAAAGCTCTTCACGGTCTCGCCGTTGAAGCTCACCACAATGTCGCCGCCAGCGTTCGTGTCCGGGTCGGCCGGCACAATGCCCGCCTGTTCGGCCGGGCCGCCTTCGATCACGGTGGCCACATAGGCGCCCAGCTGCGTGTTCTCGAGCTCAAGCTCGCGCGCCAGCGCCGGCGTCACCGAGGTGCCGCTGAGGCCAAGATAGGGGTAGGTGAAGCTGCCGTCGGCAATCAGCGCCGGCACCACACGCTCGACAATCGAGACCGGGATGGCGAAGCCGACGCCGGAGCTCGACTGCGCAGCCGATTCGATGGCGAAGTTGACGCCCACGACCTGGCCGGCCAGGTTCAGCAGCGGGCCGCCCGAGTTGCCGGGGTTGATGGCGGCGTCGGTCTGCACCACATCGGGCAGCGTGTAGCGGCTTTCGCCAAAGTCACCCACAGCGAAGCTGCGGCCCAGGGCGCTGATGATGCCCGTCGTCATGGTGCTCTCATAGCCGAAGGGGTTGCCCACGGCAAAGACCGAATGGCCCACGCGCAGCTGCGTCTCATCGGCCAGCGCCAGCGGCTGCCAGTTGAAGCCTTCGGGGGCCTCGACGCGCAGCACGGCCAGGTCGGCCTGCGGGTCGGTGGCCACCACTTCGGCGTCGGCCCAACTGCCGTCATAGAAGATCACCGTGACCAGCTCGGCGCCTTCGACCACATGGTTGTTGGTCACGATGTGGCCGTCGTTGTCAAAGATCCAGCCCGACCCCTGCCCCTGCGGCACAAGGCCCTTGGGTAGCTGGTCCTGCGGGAAGCCTTCGGGCAGCTGCGAAGCGTCGAAGGTTGCCGACGTCTCGATGCTGACGACGGAGGGCAGCACGGCGGCGAAGAGCGTCGAGAGCGCCTCCTGATCGGCGGCCAGCTCGGGGTCAATCGCCGGCACGGCAACGGGCAGAGGCTGTTCCTGGGCGCTCTGCACGGCAGCGGCGCGGTCGGTGCTCAGCAGCAGCGGGCCGTAGAGTGCGCCAACCACCAGGAAGAGGGCGAGCAGGCCGACCATAACGGCCGGGCGCAGCCAGGCGCTCGGGGTGCGAGTGGCGCGCGTCTTCGCCGCAGCGGCGGGCGTCTGCTCTTCCTGCAGTTGATAGCGGGAGTTATCCATTTGAAGAATCAATCTTTCTTGGCTTATGGAGCGTCTGCGAACCAGGGCCGCTCCAGGTCTTCATTCGCGCGTGGCGAATCCTGCCCACCAGCTTAGTTTCGCTTGCTAAGCTGCGCATGAAGCAGACGTAAAGAGTAGATAAGGAAGATCCCGGTTCTCAACCAGGCTCCTGGCCTGCAGGCGTTACGGTGCAGCCGGCGTCGCCTCACCCTCCGGCGCGCCCTCGGCAGGCGGCGCGCCCTCGGCGGGCGGCAAGGCAGGTGCAGGCGGCAGGTCGACGTTGCCCTCGCGCGCCAGCGCGCGCAGCGTCTCGTCAAGCAGCTCCACCTGCTCGCCGTAGCCCGCAAAGTCGCCGGCGCGCAGCTGTTCTTGCGCGCGTGCAAAGAGCTCGTTGGCGCGCACGATCAGCTCTTCCAGCGTCACTGCTTCGGCTGCAGGTGTGCCCGCTTCAACCGGGGAGCCCGCTTCGCCCGGCAAGCCGCCCATGCTGCCCAGCTCCACCAGCACCTGCGCCCGCTGCGCGTCCAGGTTGAAGAGGTCCACCAGCGCCACGCCCAGATTCTCGCCCATCACCACCGAGTCGGCTGTGGCCACCACCACGCGCTTGAGCTCGGGGATGCGCCCCGTGGCCGCCTGCAGGTAGATCGGCTCCACATAGAGCAAGCTGTCAGCAATGGGCATGACCATCATGTTGCCCCGGATCACGCCGCTGCCCTGCTGGTTCCAGAGCGTGAGCTGGGCACTGATCGCCGGGTCCTGATTGATGCGCGCCTCGATCTGCTTGGGGCCAAAGAGCAGCGAATCCTTGCCGAAGTTGTAGACGATCTTCTCGCCGTACTTGTCGGGGTCGTTGTGCACGGCCATCCACGCCACCATATTCTCCCGGTTCGATGGCGTGTAGGGCATGATCATCACGTAATCAAGGTCCGAGCTGTTGGGCAGCTGCATCAGCACGTAGTAGGGGTCGATGCGAGCCGTGGCATCCTCCACCACCTCTTCGGGCCAGGCCCACAGGTCCTCGCGGTTGTAGAACTCGTCGACGTTCGTCATGTGGTAGGTGCGGTAGATCTCGGCCTGCACGCGGAAGAGGTCTTCGGAGTAGCGCACGTTGTCGCGCAGGTCCGCCGGCATCTCGCTCATAGGGCGGAAGAGCGTGGGGAAGGCGCCGCGGTAGGTGGCCAGCAGCGGGTCGTTCTCGTCGGCCACATAGAAGGTCATCGTGCCGTCGTAGGCATTGGTGACGACCTTGACCGAGTTACGGATGTAGTTGATGCCCTCGAGCGGCTGGCTGTAGGGGTAGCGGTTGGAGGTGGTAAAGGCGTCGTGCATCCAGTAGAGGCGGCCGTCGTCGCTGACCACGATGTAGGGGTCGCGATCATAGGTCAGGAAGGGCGCGACCGCCTGGGCGCGCTGGGCGATGTTGCGGTTCCAAATCAGCCGGCTCTCGCTCGAAATGTCGCGGCTCAGGATCAGGTTGATGTCGCGCAGATGGATCGCGAAGAGCAGCCGGTTTGGCCACGTCATGCGGATGCCGGTTTCGGCCGAGAAGCGGGTAGTGACGTTGCCCGTCTCGCGCGGGTAGCTGAACTCGGGCTGCGTGGTCGCCCCGATCACATACCCGTTGAGCCGTTCGCCAAAGTAGAGCTGCGGCACCGTCACCGAAATCACGCCGGTGGGCGGCAGGTCCTTGAGCAGGAAGGTGGGCAGCCCGTCGCGCGTCACCTCGGCCACCGGCGAGGCGGCGACGCCAAAGCCGTGCGTGTAGATTAGCCGCTGGTTCACCCAGGTTTGGGCATCCTGCGTCAGCCGTTCAGTCACCAGTTCGCGCGCGGCCAGCATCACCTGCTGGCGCTTGCCGTCGATGGTGTAGCGGTCGATGTCAATATCGTTGAACTCGTAGTACTGACGCAGCGCCTGCACCTGATTGTAGGTCTGCAGCAACGGGCGGTAGTCCCACAGGCGGATGTTGCGCAGCGTGTCGGGCTGCGCGAGCATGGCCTGCGCCGTCAGTTGCGTGCTCGCCGAATAGGACTGCACGTCGATCTCGTCGAGCGCGTAGGCCTCGCGCGTTGAGACGATGTTCGATGCCAGATAGGTGCGCTCGAGGGCAAGCTCGTTTGGCCCCACCTGAAAACGCTGCACCAGCATGGGATAGACGCTGATCGCAAGCAGCCCGACCACAAACCAGCCGGCTACAGCCGCGCCGGCGAGCAGGAGGCCGCGTCGCGGCAAGAAGCCGGCCACGAGCACGGCAATCGCCGCCGCCACCGAAAGCCAGACCATGAGCGTCGTCGCCGGCAGCTCGGCGCGCGCATCGGCGTAACCGGCGCCAAAGAATGCGCCGCGCTGGCTGAAGACCAGGTTCCAGGCGTGCATCTGGAACTGCCACGCGGCCAGCAGCAGCAGCAGCGCGCCCAGCACTGCCAGGTGGATCAGCGCGCGCTTGCTGCTCGTCAGCCCATTCCAAAGCAGCCCGCTGACGAGCAGAACGACGCCAAAGGCCGCCCCCAGCGCCACTAGCAGCCAGCCGCGCACGAACTCCCACACCGGCAGCGTGAAGACGAAGAAGCCCACGCTGCGGCCAAAGAGCGGCTCGCTGGCCGCGAAGGGCGCCTGGTTGAAGAAGCGCAGCACCAGCTCCCACTGCGCGGCCGCCGCCAGCCCCATCAGCAGCGCCAGCGCCCCGCCAATCCAAAGCAGCGTGGGCACCACGCGCACGCCAAAGCCCTGGGCCAGCAGCAGCAACGGGCTGTCGGTGAGCCCCCAAGGCGAATGCTGGCGCGCAATAATCAGGTTGACGGCGTAAATGAGCAGGAAGAGCAGCGCGGCGCCCAGGAAGAGCACCGCCATGACGGTGAGCCGCTTCCAGAAGACGCCCTCGAAGCCAACGCTTGCCATCCAGGTCCACTCAGCCAGAAAGCCGAAGAGGCGCGAGCCGAGCCAGATCACGGCCAGCAACCCGAGCCAGAGCAGCCAGCCCCACTGCCGGCGCGAGGGCGGCGGCGCGCTGGGGCGCGGCGTCTCGGAAGGCGGCCCCTCCTCGCCGTCGCCGGGGTCGGCTGGACCACTGCCCCGTTCGCGGCGCGGCTGCCCGCCGCGCTGCAGTGTCTCTTCCAACGAGCGCATCAGATCTTCAAAGGGGTCATTCTGGCGCATGAAGCGTCCTTTTGGCTTTCCAGTTCGTCTTGCGGCGGCTGCCTGTGCAGGAATCATACGCAGCAGCTGCCGCGCCTGTTTCAGCTCTTCCGGCTCACCACGCAAGGTGAGCAAGCGTCGCTCCTATTGTAACAGGCCCGCCGCCTGCCTGCTGTGCAGCGGCTCCCCATTCAGCGCCCCACATGCACAGGCCGCAGCAGGAGCTTCTGCCCAGGGGCGCGCCCGCCGCCGTGGTATACTCGCAGCCATGCCCACCCCACCCGAAGCGCCGCCACACCCCTGGCCCGACGCATTGCGCGCGCCCGACCCCGCACGCGCCGCCGCGCTGCTGCCCGCCTTTTGGCAGACGCTGGCGCAGCTGCCCGACCTGCTCAACCGCGACGAGCAACTGCTGGCCGAGGCGCTCACCGCAGAGCTGCGCCACCTGGTGATCGAGATGATGCTGGCCATGAACGGCATCGCACCGCCCGCGGGCACGCGCCACCTCAACGGCTACCTCAGCCCCAGCCAGCGCGCCGTGCTCGAGCGCACGCTGGCCGCCCCAGCCGCAAGCCGCGAGAGCTGGCTGGCGCGCGCCGTCGCCCTTACCGTGATCCAGAGCTGGTACGCGCCGCAGCTGGCGGCGCGCTTCGGCTTTGCCCCGCCCGCCGAGCTGGAATCCGCCGTGCGCGCGCAGCTTGCCGCAGCGCTGCCCGACTGGCCGCTCGAGATTTCGACCGACCCACCCGCCGAAGAGACCCCAGCGGCGGAAGATGGGGTGCACGCATGATGCACAACGCCGGGAAGCTCGGCGGTAGAAGGATCATCTTCGTGGCTCCCTTTGGGCTGCGCAAGAAGACCACTGTCTGGGCGCGCACTCTGCCGCTGGCGCAGCAGTTGGTTGCGCGCGGCCACCAGGTATCGATCTTGATCCCACCGTGGGATTCTCCGGAGGACGCCGGCGCAAGTTGGAGCGAGGGGGGCGTGCCCCTGCAGCATGTGCGCGTGGATGGCGGGGCAGCAGCCACCAGCGCGCGCCTGCTGCGGGCGATCGAGACCGCCCAGCCCGACATTGTGCACATCGTCAAGCCGCGCGCCCACGCCGGCATGGTGCAGTGGGCGCTCTGGCAGCGCGCCATGATCGGGCGCGGGCCGCTGCTGCTGCTCGACGCCGACGACTGGGAGCAGGCCTGGGCAGCCGTCAATGTCTACCCGCCGCACGTGGCGCGCTTTCTGGCTTGGCAGGAAGAGTGGGGTCTGCGCCACGCCCACGGACTGACGCTGGCCAGCCGCTGGCTGGAGGCGCGTGCCACGGCCATGGCGCCGCAGATTGCCCGCCTCTATCTGCCCAACGGCATCACGCTGCCGGCTGCGGGTGCGCCCTTGCCCAGCCACCACGCTGGATCGCCTACCGCCCCGCCGCCGACAGTGCTCTACTTCACCCGCTACGCCGAGGTGGGGCCGGAGTGGCTGGCGAGCTTTGCGGCCGCCTTGGCCGAAGCTGCGCCGGGCACGCGCCTGGTCGTCGCCGGCGCCCCGTTGCAGCCCGGCGCCGAGCAGCCATTTCGCGAAGTAATCGCCCGGCTGGGTGAACTTGACATGGCTACGCGCAATTTCGTAAGCTCGGCGCCAACCAACGACGTTGTTTTCCTGGGCGCAGTGCCCAGGCAGGCGCTGCCCGGCCTCTACGCCGCCGCCACCGTCGCCATCTTCCCCGCGCGCGCCGAACCACTGCAAGAGGCCAAGTGCAGCGTGCGCCTCGCCTCTTCCCTGCTGGCTGGCGTACCGGTGGTCGCCTCAGCCGTGGGCGAGCAGCAGCAGTACGGCGCCGCCGGCTCGGCCTGCCTGCTGCCCGCCGACGCCACACCGCAGCACTTTGCCCGCGCCGTTGCCGAGCTGCTGGCCGCCCCCGAAGAGCGGGGCGCAATGGTCGCGCGTGCCCGCGCCCACCTGGCCGAACGCTACCAGTGGTCACACTTGGCGGCTTTGCTGGACGATTACTACACGCATTTACTCGAGTGGCGGGGACATCGCACCGGCTGAGCGTCCTTGCCTCATCAGCCACTTTTGAACAGAACGCGAGAGGAGCAGCAATGGCTACCTTTGTGCTGGTGCCGGGCATGTGGTTGGGCGGGTGGGCATGGCGCGACGTCGCCGAACCCCTGCGCGCCGCCGGCCACACCGTCTACCCCGTCACTCTCACCGGCCTCGGCGAGCGCGCACACCTCGGCGGGCCGCAGGTCAACCTCGACACGCACATCACCGACGTGCTCAACCTGCTGCACTATGAGGATCTGCACGATGTGCTGCTGGCCGGCCACTCCTACGCCGCCAACGTCATCAGCGGCGTAGCAAACATGGCGGCCGACCGCATCGCCCAGCTCATCTACGTCGACACCTGGCCGCTGCCCGCCGGCGTCTGCCTGGCTGATATGCTGGGCGACGAAGCGCGCGCGGCGCATGAGAAGTACGCACGGGAACAGGGGGACGGCTGGCGCGTCCCCCTGCCGCCGTGGGAGGAGCTGGACCAGGGCAACGACCTGGTCGGCCTGGGCGAGGTTGAGCGCGCCCGCCTCCGCGCCCGCGCCACCGACCACCCGCTGGGCAGCACCACCCAGCCGGCGTCTGCGCCCACCGCCGGCGCCCTCTCGCCGCCGAAGACCGCGATCTGGTGCAGCATGACGATCGACGACGTCAATGGTCTGGTCGAGAGCTACCCGCAGGTGACGAGCACGCTCAAGGAGCCGGGCTGGACCCAGATCGAGTTGCCCACTGGCCACTGGCCGATGTTCTCGCGCCCCCGCGACTTGGCCGCGCTGCTGGACAGTCTGGCCCCTGCGGCCGGCTAAGGCACGCTGCGCAGCACACAGAGACTATGCGCACCTTCTCTCTCGCTACGCGCAGCACTCGAGGGAGAGCGCCCGATTCCGCAGCCGTCCGTGTTCGGAAACGAAGAGCCCGGCCGCCTCGAAGCGGTCGGGATCTCTTGCTTGCTAGGACGACAGTGGACGGCAGTATCGCTCAACGCGCCTTCGGCTATGCGCAATCGCGCTGCTTCAGGGCAGCGGCATGGGCGGGTACTTGGGCTGTGGGGCGTCGCCGTGGGCCAAGGCTCGGGCTTCGGCCTCGGCGGCGTAGCGCGCCTCGGCCTCCTTGCGGGCCAGGAAGCGCTGGCGCGACTTCGAAAGCCACTTGCCGGCCTCGGCCTCGTCCAGCAGTGCACGCGCAAAGACCATAAAGCCCGTGTGCGCAGGCATCGTGTCTTCGGGGCGCAGGCGGTCGGGCACTGGCTTGTAGCGGCGCAGCAGCAGCTCCTCGACGCCGATCTCGGCAAAGCTGCCTGCCTCCAGCGCTTCGAGCAGGTTGCTCACCTGGTTTGTGGTGGGCAGCAGCGCCGCAAAGTGGCCGCCCGCCCGCAGCGCCGCCCGCACCTGCGCCAGGTAGAGCCACGGCTCGCGCACGTCCAGGAAGAGCGCGTCCACCCCCTGCTGCTGGAAGCCGCGCTCGATGTCCGCTTCGAGCAGCTCGACGAAGGGCAGCAGCCCCACCCGTTCGAGGTTGCCGCGCGCAATCTGCTGCGCGTCGGCGCGCACCTCGTACGAGTAGACGCGGCCGGCGGGCGCCACGGCCCAGGCCAACGCCATCGTCAGGCCGCCGCTGCCCGTCCCCGCCTCGATCACCCGGCTGCCGGAACGCAGGCTCAGCCGGTGCACCAGCCACGCCGCATCCTTGGGGTAGATGATCTGCGAGCCGCGCCGCAGCGTGCGCATCAGGTCGTCCAGCGCCGGTTCAAGCACCAGCGCCGAGTGCCCTTGCAGCCCCACCAGCGTCGAACCGGGCGCCGTCGCCTGCACCATGGCATGGGGGAAGATGCCCTGGTGGGTGTGCAGCTCTGCGCTCGCGCGCAGCCGCAACAGATAGCGGCTCTGGTCAGCGGTCACCAGCAGCACGGTATCGCCCCACGCAAAGCCGGCGCGCACGCTGCGGAACCAGGGCGACGCTTCGGCCGCGCCCGCGGGGCTGCCGGCTGCGTGGGCTGCATGGGCTGCGGGACTCGGCTGCGCTTCACTCGTCATAAACTCTCCCGGCGGCTGCCGTTGTCTGTGGCTGCTGTGCCCCGGCGGAACGCCAGGCTGGGCATGGCCGCCCCGTTGCGTTTGGTGGCCAATCCCGCCCAGTATAGCCGCGTTGTGCGCCCGCCCCGAATCGGCGCCCGCCAAACCGGCAAGCACTTCCATCAAGCGGAGAACACAGCAGCAAAAGTACACGGAAACGACGGAAATAACGGGATAAGCAACAGCCGGCCGGGCGCGTTCCTTGCCCAATCGTGCCTGTACGCCTTAGCACCTCCGTTGTTTCCGTCGTTTCCGTGTACTTTTGCTGCTGTGTCTGTGCCGTCTGGCGCGGGTCAGTTGACAGCCCAATCTGCCCTGTGTAGAATTGGCGGCAGGGCGATCTCCCGCGCCCCTTTCCGTCACCTTCCGCTCCTGCCACATCCACCCGTTGCGCGGCTTCAACGGCGTTCCGCCCCAGCCGGCGGCGCCGTCTTCCTCAGCACTCCGCAGTTCACGGCATCGCCAGTTCTGGCGGCGCTCCAATTGACTCGACAACAGAACGCCCTTTCAAGGAGGATTGCGAAATGCGGTACACGCGAACGTTCGCCTGCCTGTCCGCCCTGCTCCTGATCCTTGTCGCCCTGGCCGGCTGCGCCCCGCGCGTCGGCGCAGGAGAGACCTCACGCGCCGCCGGGCCCGACGACCTGGTAGTGGACCTGCCCTCCATCGCCCTCGACGTAGCCGAAGATGGTTCGCTCTCGCTCGCCGGCATCCCCCTGGCCGACCTCGCCGGCTCCCTCGGCGTGCCGGCGGACCTGGCGCTGCCCGCCAACCTGCTTGGCCCGCTCACTTCGGCCGGTGTGCAGCACCTGCAGATCGTCAACCAGCCCGATGGCCTTGCCCTGCTCGTCAACGGCATCGAAATCCCCTCCCTTGGTTGGTCCGGCGACGCGCTGGCCGGGATTGGCAACCTGATGCCCGACCAGCCGGCGCTGGCTCGCCTGCTGCCCCTGCTCACCCAGCTGGGCGTGGGCGTGACGCTGAACCTGCCGGTGGCTGAGGGCGTCGAGCGCGCCCCGCTGACGGTCGCCGCCACTGAGACCGGCGCCGCAGCCTTGGCCGCCGCCCAGGAGAGCTTCGTGGGCGCTGTCGGCACCGTTCCGCAGATCACGGTGCCGATCCTCTACAACAGTGACGGCACCTGGAGCATGGGCGGCATCAGCGGCGACGAGCTTGTCAACCTGACCGGCCAGGCCTTCTGGAGCGAACTGAACCTGACGCCCGCCAACATCCAGGCCGCCGCCGCCGCCGGCATCAAGACCTTCGACCTGAGCATGGACGCCGACGGCGTGCACATTGCCATCAACGACGCCCCCCTGCCCTCGATTGACTGGTCCGACGGCAAGCTGGCCTCGGTGCTGACGCTGCTCGAGCAGAACGGCATGCTGAGCGCCCTGCCCATCCCGCGCGAGCTGCTCGACCAACTGCTGCCGATGCTGACCTCGGCCGACATCAACCTGCACGCCGTGATGCCGACCGAGTAACCGGCCTGGCGCGAGCAGATTGCAGCAAACGAGCGGGGCGGCCCTGGTGGCCGCCCCGTTTCTGTTCTGCCGGGCGTGAAGGACTTGGGCTTCAGTCGCGCAGCGCCGCACGCGCCAGCGCGCGCACCGTCGTCACCAGCGCCGGGATATCGTCGCGGTTGAGCCGGTTCGCCTCCAGCTCCACCTCCAGTTGCGGCTGCGCTTCGGCTAGAATGCGCACACGCCGTGTGAAGGCGCCAAAGCGCGTCTGCAGGTCAACAAACTGGTGCTCGATTGGGGCGGGGTTGGCGCCGCGAACTGTGTATTCGCCCGGCACAAAGTCCAGCCGGCGCGCAACCCACAGCCGCGTGTCTGGCCCGCGGCCAATGGCGCGGTCGGGCGTCTGGCCGCGCTGCCAAACCAGCTCCACCGCCGGCCGGCGCGCCAGCTGCCCCGTCAACAGCAGGCGCTGGCTGCCCATCATCGGCACGGCGCCCAGCGGCCGGCGCACCACCAGCTCGGCGCTGAAGGCGGCGAATGGGTCAGGCGCCGGCGTGATGTCGCCGCGCACCAGGTGAGCGCGCCGCTGCGTGGGCCGGTAGGCGCCGCGAGTGCTGTCGGCGAGCGCCTGGGCCACATCGCGCAGCCGCCGCTGCGCCAGCGTACGCAGCGTCAGCAGCAGCAGAAACAGCAGGGCCAGCACCGCCAGCCCCATAGCGAGTTCGTCAGCAGCCAGCGCCGCCCAGCGATTCTGCAGCGTTTCGAACCAGCGTGCGAGCCCCATACAGGCAGCGCTCCATCCGGTGGCAAGAGAGAGGCGGGAAGGCCAGAGCATGAAGAGCAAGAACGAGAGCTTCCGCAACAACGTCACGCGCCTGCTGGAGAGCCGCAAGGTGCGCTTTGTCCTCCACCAGTACGCCTATGGCGCCGGCGGCGACGCAGGCGGCGCCCATTCGGCCGAAGAGGTGGCGGCGGCGATTGGCCTGCCCGCAGCGCAGGTCTTCAAGACGCTGGTGGCGCTGAGCGATGAGCCGCGCCGCAAGCCGATGCTGGTGGTGGTTCCCGCGCCGGCCACGCTCGAGCTGCGCAGCTTTGCCAAACAGGTGGGCGCCAAGAAGGTGCGTATGGCAACCCACGCCGAGGCCGAAGCGCTCACCGGGCTGCAGACCGGCGGCATCAGCACACTGGCGCTGACGAGCAAGGGCTTCGATGTCTGGCTGGACCGCCGCGCCGCCGCCTTCAGCACGATCGCCGTCAGCGCCGGTGAACGGGGCGCCAACGTTGAGCTGGCAGTCGCCGACTTTGTTTCGCTGGTGCGGGCGCGCTGGGTGGAGCTGGGCGAGGAGGCGGGCGCCCCCGGTGAATAGCCCACGCTGAAGTGCCCACGCTGAGCATAACACAATCGCAACTCGCCCGGAATCAGTGCGCGGTTGACTGAGGAGAGCCAAAGCAGGGGCCGTATTCGTTCCCCTTATGCGGCGCGCGGGCGAGGCCATGCCGGCTTTGCCCGCCCATTTGCTGGTGCTCCCTTTGCACCGATCCCTTTGCACCGATCCCTTTGCACCGATCCCTTTGCACCGTCCCACGTGCACCCTAAGGAAGGCAAGCATGCTTAGCGTGATGGAAGAGACAGCCGGCGGGCTGCAACTGGAACTGACCGGCGACCAGAAGATGCTGCAAGAGCTGGCGCGCGACTTTGCCGCCAACGAAGTCATCCCGCGTGCCGAGCACCACGACGCCACCGGCGAGTGGCCCTGGGAGATCTGGAAGAAGGCGCGCAAGGCCGGGCTTGTCAACCTCAACATCCCCGAGGAGTACGGCGGCCCCAACGCCAGCGTGCTCGAAGAGTGCATCGTCGGCGAAGAGCTGGCCTATGGCTGCTCGGGCATCCAGACGGCGCTCATGCTCAACCAGTTGGCCGTGCTGCCCATGCTCATCGCCGCCAACGACGAGCAGAAGGCGCGCTACTTCCCCAAGCTGACGCGTGAAGGCAAGATCATCTCGTACTGCATGACGGAGCCCGACGCCGGCTCCGACGTCGCCGGCATCAAGACCACCGCCGTGCGCAAGGGTGATCACTATGTGATGAACGGCACCAAGACCTGGATCACCGACGGCCCGGTTGCCAACTACTTCACCGTCTTTGCCAAGACAGCCCCGGGCGACGGCCACAAGGGCATGAGCTGCTTCATCGTCGAGAAGGAGTGGAAGGGCGTCAGCACGAGCAAGCCGCTCGAGAAGATGGGCCAGCATGCCGCGCAGGCTTGCCAGGTCTTCTTCGAGAACGTGGAAGTGCCGGTCGAGAACCTGATCGGACGCGAGGGGCAGGGCTTCATGATCGGCATGAGCGTCTTCGACAAGAGCCGCCCGCCCGTCGCCGCCGCCGCCACCGGCGTCGCCCGCCGCGCGCTCGACGAAGCCGTCCGCTATGCCGGCGAGCGTACCACCTTCGGCAAGCCGCTCTACATGCACCAGGGGTTGGGCTTCATCCTCTCGGACATGAAGATTCGCGCCGAAGCCGCCCGCTGTCTGGCCTGGAAGTCGGCCTGGCTGATCGACCAGGGCAAGCGCAACACGATGGAAGCTGCCGTCGCCAAGGCGTTCTGCGCCGACGCCGCCATGCAAAACGCTGTGGATGCGGTGCAGGTCTTTGGCGGCAACGGCTACAGCCGCGAGTACCCGGTCGAGAAGCTGATGCGCGACGCCAAGATCTACCAGATCTACGAAGGCACCACGCAGATCCAGAAGAACATCATCCTGCGCGAGCTTTACCACAAGCGGTAACAGCGATCGAGGATCGAGGGAGTGCAGCATCCTCGTCCTCAGCAGGTAAACGAACGCCCGGCCAGTCGCGACTGGCCGGGCGTCTCATTTTCCGTAGCGGTGAATCGAACTTGCCGCTACGGTGGCGCCGCCTCGATCCTCGATCCTCGATTTAGCTACCGGACAGTTTGTGTTAGTTACCTGGCCAGAGGTCGAGCAGAGAATCAGGGCAGAGAGTCACGCGCAGCTCTCGG
>WBZP01002852.1_pt1 | contig 19485 bp, 14 predicted proteins | sample 5204301 | NCBI WGS metagenome assembly WBZP01 (sample SAMN12412401, study PRJNA552823) | activated sludge metagenome | isolation source: activated sludge from nitrification reactor of wastewater treatment plant... | place: USA: Pennsylvania | collected 2017 | reverse complement strand
CCCGAAATATGTACACCATTGTTAAAGGTGATGCTCACACTTTGTGGCTTGCTACCTGGGGTGGTTTGTGTTCTTTTGACAGAAAAACTAAAAAATTTGTTCTTTACAATGACACGGATGGCAAAACCCTGCAACTTTCAGCGTTGGTTAAGTTAAAAGATGAAAACAAACTCTTTGTAGCCGGGTATAAAATGGGGTTCAGGTATTTTGACATTGATAAAAAAAAATGGATTAAGATCAAAGATCCATTAAAGAGTGTTGAAAAACATGCTCTTTACAGAGCTCGCTATCTATATCAGCTCAATAAGGAGGAACTGCTCATTGGACCGGAAACAGGTGGATTGACCAAGTACAATATGAAAACCGGAATTTTTAAAAACTATCCACAGTTTGTAAAGATTTCAGACCATTGCTCCCATTTTATCATCACTCCCAAATACTGGTGGCTTGCTACCAATGATGGACTCATCCAGGCTGATGCTGGAAATCAGCGTGTAATTAAAGTATGGAATCAAAATGACGGCTTGTCAGATCGTGTAATTTATGCGGTGCTTGAAGACCTGAATGGCAATATCTGGGTAAGCACCAACAGAGGGATAAACATGATTAATCCAAAGACCAAAAAAGTCAATAAGTACAACGAAGAGGATGGACTCCAGGGATCAGAATTTAATACGGCTGCGTGCACCAAGGATCCGGAAGGTAATTTGTGGTTTGGTGGCCTGGATGGCATCAATAAAATTGATAAAGACTTTACACCGGCGACACAATTTTTAAGAGCACCAATTTTTACAAAAATTCAGGTTAATAATGAAGAATATAACTCTGCCATCGACGCACCTTACTTAAAAGAAGTAGTGCTTTCTCCCGGTAAAAATTTTGTAAACATTGAATATCAAGCCCCTAATTTTTCACAAACGGAGAACATTGTTTACAGACATCGGCTAATCGGATTGGATACCAGCTGGGTTAATACCGGTCAGAGGAGTTTTGTAAATTACACAAAACTTAAGCCGGGTCAATATACGATGCAGGTGCATTCGGCAAATTCAAACATGCAATGGTCACAAAAGCCTGCTTCCATTAATATTGTCATTAGACCTTACTGGTACGAAACTACTTTGTTTTATATTTTATGTGCAGCTTTACTGGCAATGATCATAACGGGTATTTACAGATACAGGATCAACATTATCAGGAATGAATCTGTTTTGAGAAATAAAATAGCTGAAACAGAAATTGCCGCACTTAAGGCACAGATGAATCCTCATTTTATTTTTAATTGCATCAATAGCATTGATGCTTTCATCCATATGAACGACAAATATAATGCATCTTTATACCTCAATAAATTTGCGAAACTAATTCGAAATATCCTCGATAGTAGTAAAGAAAATCTGGTTTCATTTGATAAAGATATAGAGACAATGCAAATTTATACGCAGTTGGAGGAAATGCGTTCTGAAGGCAAATTTACAACCCATTTCGTTATCGACGAAAATATAAAGAACATGGATATTAAAATACCATCGCTGATTATCCAACCCTATATTGAAAATGCTATAATTCATGGCCTCAGAAACAGAAAGGACGGCAAAGGCACTTTACTGATTAAAATTGACCATGAAGAGCATTACCTCTGTTACACCATTGAAGACAATGGCGTTGGCAGAGTGGCTGCCGCTAACTCATCGATGAAAGAAAAAAGATCATACGGCATGCAGCTTTCTCAAGACCGCCTAAGCTTATTTAATAAAAACGAAGTGAGCAATATCAAAATAACAGATTTGACGCATGAGGGTCAACCCTCCGGAACCAGAATAGAACTTAAGGTTAAAATATACCACTAAATATTATATTTACATGCTTACTGCTTTAATTATAGATGATGAAGAAAAGGGAAGAATTGTCCTTAAGCAAAAATTGGCAGTCCACTGCCCGAATGTCACGGTAATTGGAGAAGCAGATGGAGGTGAAAGTGGAAAAGCAATGATAGAGACTTTCAGGCCGGATGTTGTTTTTTTGGACATAGAAATGCCGGGTACTAATGGGTTTGATATGCTCAATAATTTGAATGAAAAAAACTTCCATTTAATTTTTACAACTGCCTACAACCAATATGCAATTAAAGCTATAAAATTTGCTGCCTTCGATTATTTATTAAAACCCATCGATATTGAAGAGCTTAAGGCTGCCATTTCCAGAATTCCCAATATAAAGCCCAATGATGTTTCCGGACAGTTGGAAGTTCTTGCTATAAATGCTCAGAAAAACATTAAAAATTTTAATAGAATAGCAATACCGACATTAGATGGTCTGAGTTTTTTTAACACCAATGAATTGATTCACTTAGATGCTGATTCAAATTATACTTTATTGTATTTTACCGATGATCGTAAAATTCTTGCTTCCAGAACACTAAAGGAATTTGAAGACCAATTGGGAGAAGAACAATTTATAAGGTTGCATAATTCTCACCTGGTCAATATAAATTTTATATCCCGTTACATCAAAGGAGAAGGTGGACAAGTGGTACTTGCGAATGGAAAAGTAATCGATGTATCTCGACGAAAAAAGGCTGAACTGATGAAAATGCTGCTTAAGTGAGCTTTTGTAATATTCCCGTACTTCTATTCTGATCCTCAGAATACTTTAAATTGAAAAATAAAACACCCGTTATTATACCCGTTCTTCTGATAATGTTATATTTTTTTTGCAAACAGGCCCACACAATCCTTTGTTTTTTGACGTTTTATCTTTATTTAATAAATTGAAGATCAAATATTTAATTCTTTTTACAGCCAATATGGCATTTTGCTAAACACGTTTTTTCCTGCTTTCAAAATATATAATTGTGAAAAGAAAATGAAGCAAAGCACCCAGAACAGCTCAACATCATTCTTGAATGTAAATTTTACTTTACCACCTCACAAGCAACCATGTAAAACTTTGCACGGCGTCGAAAAAGTATTCTTATTAATCTACCTTCAAGTGGGATTATTTCTATTTACTTCCACGATGAGAGATGCCTGTTACAAAACATAAGTCGTCGCCTCTGTGTTAGGGTATATTGCCTTCACCTCCCTATTTCCGGCTTTTAAAACATTTTCTTACCTTCAATCCAAATTCCAGGTTATGTTAAAAAAACTGATTTTTATCCTCTTCCTATTCACTGGTCTTGTACTCAAGGGTCAAGAGGTAGACGCATTAATGAACGATACCCAGGTCTCTCTCCTCACCTGCGATCCCGGTACTGAAATATATTCGTTGTTTGGGCACAGTGCGGTAAGGGTAAAAAATGATACTAAAAACTTTGATGTTGTATTTAATTACGGCACGTTCAATTTTAAGACGCCCAATTTCACGATTAAGTTTATGCGAGGCAAGTTGCCTTATCGCCTGACGGTATCTTCTTATGCCGACTTTCTGAGGGAATACCATTATTTTAAGCGGGGGGTTAGGGAGCAGGTTTTACAGATCAACAATGAACAGAAAAAAGAGGTCATTGCCTTTCTCGAAAACAATGCAAAACCGGAGAACGCTGAATATAAGTACGATTTTTTTTACGACAACTGTTCAAGCAGGATCAGAGATGTGTTTGAAAAGACCCTTCATTATCCTCCGCAATATGCAGGAGAAAAAGATCTCACTTTCAGGGATCTTTTGCACCGCTACCTTCAATTGTGGCCCTGGTTAGGTACGGGAATAGATATCATCATTGGCAGCAAGGCAGATAAAAAAGCTGATCCCTCCGCGCAAATGTTTATTCCTGATAAATTGCACGACAACCTGGCTTCTGCGGCCATTGATGGGCGGAGTCTGCTGGCAGATACCTATGATGTTTTGATTTTTGAAAGACCAATGGATCAACCCTGGTTTACCCCCGAAGTGGTAAGTTTCGTTCTTATATTGTTGATTGTCTTTCTAATGTTTAGGAAACAGGATCGTTACCTCAATATATTATTTAAAGCCTGGCAAATCTTTGCCATACTGGCGGCTTTGCTCATCATTTTCCTTTGGTTTTTTACAGACCACCAGGCCACAAAACTTAATTACAACCTGCTCTGGTTGAACCCCTTGTATTTGGTGTTTTTTACTAAAAACAAGATCTGGCAATACCGTACAACCCTTCTCCTAGTGGTGCTTTTTATAGCTTGTTTCTGCAATCAGTACATAGGACTGCTCAATCAGGACATGCCCATCAAATCATTCATGTGGGCTCTTTTTCTGTTGTCGTTTAAATACAATAACCTAAAACCAACACCAGGGGTGCAGGCTTAAAATCATCAACCAAGCTGAATTATTATTGTTTATTTTGTAAAAAATTCTAACCAATGAACAAAGTGTACGCCAACGCAGATGAGGCTATTCACGATATACCGGATAATGCAACCCTGATGGTGGGCGGTTTTGGTTTGTGTGGCATTCCGGAAAATGCCATCGCAGCCATGGTACGCAAAGGGATAAAAGGGCTGACTTGTATTTCCAACAATGCGGGCGTTGACCATTTTGGATTGGGCCTCCTGCTCCAAAATCGCCAGATCGTAAAAATGGTATCCTCTTATGTAGGTGAAAACGAAGAATTCGAACGCCAGATGCTCAGCGGAGAACTCGAAGTTGACCTCATTCCGCAAGGGTCTTTGGCAGAGCGTTGCAGAGCAGGCGGCGCAGGCATCCCCGCTTTTTATACCCCTGCCGGATATGGCACCGAAATAGCAGAAGGCAAAGAAGTGAAAATATTCAACGGCAAACCCCACATCCTCGAATCGGCCCTCACCGCAGATTTTGCCCTGGTAAAAGCCTGGAGAGGAGATACGCTGGGCAATCTTATTTTTAAGGCAACTGCCCGCAATTTTAACGAAGTGATGGCCATGGCCGGTAAAATTACCATCGTTGAAGTGGAAGAACTGGTGCAGCCCGGAGAACTCGATCCCAACTTTATCCATGTGCCCGGCATCTTTGTGCAGCGCATTTTTCAGGGCACTAACTATGAAAAAAGAATCGAACAACGCACCGTTCGACCCAACCCTAACCTCTAACCCCTAAAACAAACACCATGTTAGATAAAACAGGCATTGCCAAAAGAATAGCGCAGGAACTGCAGGATGGCTGGTATGTAAACCTGGGCATTGGCATTCCCACCCTGGTTGCCAATTATGTACCTGCCGGCATGCAGGTGGAATTTCAATCGGAAAATGGCATTCTGGGCATGGGCCCCTTCCCATTTGAAGGAGAAGAAGATCCGGATCTGATCAATGCAGGAAAACAAACGGTAACACTCAAGCCGGGGGCAGCTATTTTCGACTCTTCCATGAGTTTTGCCATGATCCGCGGACAACACATCCAGCTCACGGTTTTGGGTGCAATGGAAGTATCACAGGACGGCGATATCGCCAATTGGAAAATACCGGGCAAGATGGTGAAAGGTATGGGCGGTGCAATGGATTTGGTGGCCAGTGCCAACAACATCATAGTGGCCATGATGCATACCGACAAAGACGGCAATTCAAAATTATTGCCCAAATGTCAGCTTCCTTTAACCGGGGTAAATTGTGTTAAAAAGGTCGTAACCAATTTGGCAGTATTGGATATTAAAGATGGCTGCTTTGTATTGAGAGAGCGGGCACCAGGGGTGTCCGTTGAAGAAATAATCGCCGCTACAGCGGGCAAACTGGAGATTCCGGGAGAAGTACCGGAAATGAAGATTTAAAAAAAAACAGGCTTAGAAGATTAAGCCTGTTTTTTTGTTGCTACGGTTTTTTTGGCTTTGCGTGGCCTTGATTTACCGTAAGATCCTTGCGAAATTTTTCCTTTTCTGGATCTTTTGTCTCCTCTACCCATGATTAATTGAAATTTAGGCTGCGAAGGTAAAGTTTTTTTTAAATTTCACACAACTTTATTGCAAAAGCCCACCATAGTTTTTCACAACCTCCTCTATATTTTACTTTCACAGTTCATTATATATTTGATTTTTTTACATCATTTTCGGAGGTGACAGGTGTCAGACAAAAAACAGATGCGGATGATTTTAATCCTAGTCTTTTTGCTGTATCTTTCAACCAAATACTTGTTGATTATGTCCGATTCACCAATCCGTGTACATTTTGTTTCGATGGAATGTTACCCGTGCGCCAAAGTTGGAGGGCTGGCCGATGTAGTGGGCTCATTGCCCAAATACCTCAACGACCAGGGTGCCGATGTCACCGTATTTATTCCCAAATACAGGATGAAATGGTTTGAAGGTAAATCATTTGATTATCGCCACGTTTCTCATTTTTACCTGCATCACGAAAGAATTGATTATGGCATAGCAGAGGTAACCGACGCCAATCTGGGTTTCCGCTTAATGGTCATCGACATTCCCGGAAAGATGGATCGCGATGGGGTCTACGCAGCTTCCAATGGAAATTTTTTTGGTGATGAAATCCAACGTCATCTTTGTTTTCAAAGGGCATACCTCAACTTTATCGTTTTATCTGAATATACGCCCGATGTTGTTCATTGTCACGATCACCATACTGGCTTGATTCCCTTCATTATGCAAAACTGTGATGGTTACCGCAACCTGACTTCTGTTCCGGTTGTCTTCACTATTCACAACGAGCGTTACCAGGGGGTATTCCCATGGACCATGCACTATCTTTTACCACAATTCGATTCCTGGAAAGCGGGCATGCTCGATTGGGGCAACCTTATCAATCCGCTGGCCTCAGCCGTCAAATGTTCGTGGAAAGTTACGACCGTTTCTCCCAGTTACATGGAAGAACTCAAATACAATTCCATGGGCCTTGAAGCTTTGTTTAACCAGGAAAACCACAAATGTACGGGCATCCTCAACGGCATCGACAACGAAGTATGGGATCCTGCCACAGATCCTTACCTTACTACGCACTTTGAGGGTAATGTTGATGAATTTAAACTGAATAACAAACAAGCCCTGCTGGAAGGCAGTCAGCTGGATCCGGAGCTGCCACTGGTAGCCTTTATAGGAAGATTCGCAGGAGAAAAAGGCGCTGATCTCTTACCGGGCATCATTGAAGAGTCTTTGCGAAGAGAACTGCCACTCAACTTTGTAGTACTGGGCACCGGCGATAAGTGGGTGGAACACCAAATGGGCATCCTGGCCTACCACCGTCCGGATAAGGTGGCGGCCATGATAACCTACAATGAAGCCGTATCTCACAAGATTTATGCCGGAGCAGACTTTTTATTAATGCCATCGCGGGTAGAACCCTGTGGACTTAATCAAATGTATGCCATGCGATACGGTACGGTTCCTATCGTACATAACCTCGGTGGACTGAAAGACAGTGTCAGTTATTTTGATGGCGACCAGGGCACCGGACTTAAATTCAACAGCCTGGATTTTTACCACATTTTCGAAGAATTCCAAAGGGCAATTTATCTCCATGGCGCCAAAAAGCTGCTGACCACAGCCCGAACCAATGGCATGGAGGCCGACTTCTCCTGGGTCAAAAGCGCTGGGCAATACATGGATATTTATCGTTCTGTAACAGGTAAATAAATAAATTAAAAAGATTGAAATAATTTAGATAATATTGCAATACAAGAAGTGATGGAGCCGCATAATATTAAATAGAATATAATTTCACCAAATAATATTTTGTTTTTGCGACTTACATTTCCTTATACAAAATAAAATATCAGGACATGAAACAACAAAGATCGATTACGAGCAGATTCATTTGTCTTATCCTCGGAGGAGGGGTAGGATCTAGACTTTATCCCCTAACCAAAGACAGGTCAAAACCGGCCGTACCCATTGGCGGTAGGTATCGTTTGATTGACATTCCTATTTCCAATTGTCTTAACTCGGGAATCAACAAGATCTTTGTTTTGACGCAGTTCAATTCTGCTTCTCTCAACAGACACATCAAAAACAGTTTTCACTTCGACCACTTCACCAATGGTTTTGTGGATATTCTGGCCGCTGAGCAAACTTCCGGGAACCTCAATTGGTTTCAGGGCACGGCTGATGCAGTCCGTCAATCTGTAAGGAATATCACCGTAAGTGATTTTGACTATGTACTCATTTTGTCCGGGGACCAACTCTACCAGATGGACTTTGAGATCATGGCCAAGTACCACGTAGCTCAAAATGCAGACATCACCATTGCAACCATTCCGGTGAATGCAGAAGATGCTACCTCTTTTGGTATTATGAAAGTAAATCAATACGGCTACATCAACAGCTTTGTTGAAAAACCACCTATGGCCGATTTGCCAAAATGGAAGTCTGCGGTAGATGCCAAATTAATTTCTGAAGGCAGAGAATACCTGGCTTCTATGGGTATATACATCTTTAGCAGGGCGGTATTGAGGGATCTATTGCAGAAATATCCTGATGCTGTAGATTTTGGTAAGGAAATCATACCCAATTCCCTGAGAAGCGGACTCAATGTGGCCAGCTATATGTACGATGGTTATTGGACAGACATAGGAGATATCAAATCCTTTTTTGAGGCCAACATTGCACTTGCCGATGCTATCCCCAAATTCAATTTATTTGATAACGTAAATAAAATTTACACCAGGGCAAGGCAACTACCCCCTTCCAAAATTTCAGGAACCAGTTTCCAGAATTCTATCATTTCAGAAGGATGTATCATCCACGCCAAAAGTGTGATCAACAGCGTTGTAGGGATCAGGGCCAGAATCGGCGATAATTCCATCGTGAAAAACAGCTACCTTATGGGTAGCGATTATTTCGAGACTTTGGAAGATATGCGTAAAAATACCATCAACATCGGAATAGGCAGAAATTGCCTGATTGAAAACGCCATCATCGACAAAGAAGCACGCATTGGCGACAATGTAGTCATCAAAGGCAGTCCCGAGTTGCCGGAAACGGAAACCGATTTCTATGTTATTAAAAAAGGAATCGTGGTGGTAAACAAAGGAGCCCTTATTCCGGATGGTACCCGAATAGGAGATGTAAAATCCTAAATGAGGTCAACTCACTTGAGTCTTGTCACGCTTTAACAAAGGATGAAACTACAAATGAGTTCTTATCCGATAAACGAAGCAGGTATATACCGGTATTAAGGGTATCAACACTGATTTTTATTAATCCTTCATAGGCATCACTGATGGTATTGGAGATCACTTCTCTTCCCTTTGAGTCAATGATGGAATAATACAGATCGCTGGTAATTTTCGACAGAGTTTTGATGATAAGGAGATCTTTCACAGGATAGGCAGGTAAGGTAACTGAGGCAATCGTAAGTCTGTCCATATCACTCTATTTTAAGGTCTGTTTGTATGCATATTTAACTGTAAATATCACTCCTTTGTTGTGTAAAATAAAATGTTTAGAAAAATTTAACGTTTCATATTTTCTTCTCCAAAAATACCGATGAATTGGAATTTTTCAGAAGAAAAAGAGAAATAAACAAAATAATATATTATGAAAATTGTCTTTCTGGATGGATATACAACACAAAAGGGAGATATAGATGACAGTTGTTTGTACAGCCTTGGAAATTACCAAATGTATGATCGAACCATGCCGGATCAATTAGAAGAAAGAGCTGCCGATGCTGATATCCTGATAACCAATAAGTTTGTGATTGATTCCAATTCACTTGCCCATTTACCCAACTTAAAATACATTGTTGTGGCAGCCACGGGTTACAACAATATTGATATTAATGCAGTAAAGGATCGAAACATTCCGGTAAGCAATGTAGTAGCTTATTCCACTACCTCGGTAGTACAGCAGGCGTTTGCTTCTTTGCTGGAAGTCCTCAACAAACCAGCTTACTACCATGATCAGGTGCGAAATCAGCGGTGGTCATCCTGTCCGGATTTTTGCTTTTATGATCATTCGGTCCGGGAACTCAGTGACATGACTTTGGGAATTATCGGCTTTGGTCAAATAGGCAGCAAAATGGCAGCGGTGGCTCAGGCATTTGGTATGAATGTTTTGGCTTACTCACGCACAGAAAAAACCATACCCAATATCCAATTCGTTACCAACCTGGATCAACTGTGGTCAAACTCAGATGTCATTTCCCTCCATTTGCCCCTGTCGCCCCAATCCAAAGAGATGATCAACACGGCATCTTTGATGAAAATGAAAAAAAATGCCATTCTCATCAATACCGGCAGAGGCCCTTTGATTGCCGAAGCCGATTTGGCCAATCACCTCAAGTCCCACCCGGATTTTACGGCTATTTTGGACGTTCTTACTACAGAACCGCCTTCTGCAGAAAACCCTCTGGTGGGCTTGTCCAATTGCCACATCACGCCTCACATAGCCTGGGCATCCGCCAAAGCAAGGCAAAATCTGGTGAATGGCATTGCCCAGAATATAACCGAATTTTTAAGCGGTTCCTGGATCAATAGGGTTTATGAAGCTGTGTAAATCGATTGGGTATATCCGCATTTGAAAATAAATCTTTAATATTACCGGCTTCAAAAAACCAAAATGAGTGTCAAAGCTATTAAAAAATCGCTGCTTACCTATCTGCCTTTTGATATTTCACTCAACCAGGCATACGATCGGCAGACATTAAAAGTAATCAGAAAATTGGCGGATCCTTCAGCTGCTTTTATTGATGTAGGCTGCCACAAAGGCGAAATAATGGATTGGTTTATTCAATGTGCTCCTGAAGGCAGGCATTGGGGTTTTGAGCCCATTCCTTATCTCTACGATGCCCTTAAAACAAAATACAAGGACAACCCAAACATAACGATTTTACCCTTTGCCCTAAGCGATCAAATGGGCACTACCTCTTTCAATCTGGTGGTTTCAAACCCGGCTTACAGTGGCATTCTCAAACGCAAATACGATAAAGCCAATGAAGTAGACCGGTCCATTGAATTCGAAATGAGGACCTTAGACAGCTTGATGGGCGAAAATGAAAAAATCAAGCTGATAAAAATCGATGTGGAAGGAGCTGAAATGTTGGTTCTGAAGGGTGCAGTCAATACCCTAAAAAAATGCCGACCCAATGTGATTTTTGAACATGGCCTCGGAGCCAGTGATTATTATGGCACACACCCGGACGACATTTATTCTTATTTTGAAGATTTGGGATATCACCTGTATACCATGGACAATTGGTTGAATGCAAAGTCTTTTTTTACTAAAGAGGAATTCAGCAAACAATTTTTCCAAAAAATCAATTACTACTTTATTGCAACACCCAATTGATTTCAAAAGGACAAAAAAAAGAGGTAATGCAAGTGCACTACCTCAACCCTAACCAAATGAAACCAAATTGATATTGATTTGCATTTGTAAAGGTAAATATTTTGTGTTTTTTAATTTTACCAAATTTGTGATAAGTTGTAAAAATTAAATTTCATTCAATAAATTATTACCGCAAACGTTTTCGATTAGATAATTTTTAATAATGAATTGTTAATAAGCAATATAATACAGTAAAAAGGCAAAAATGGAACAAAAACATCAGAAATCAGTATACGAAATGGATATATCGCCTTTTCGCATTTTACTGTGGAATGCTTTGGCAGCATTGTTTTTTCAGGCCATCGTTTATTTCAATTCTACGGGATCCAATGCCTTTTTGCCCAGAACCCAGTACACAGTAGCGTTGAGTTTTCTGATGGTGTTTTCCCTGTTTTCTGCTGTGTTGAGCCTGGCCAGCCAAAAACCGGACGACTATTGGTGGAAATCGCTGGTATCATACGTTATTTTGGCAATAACCACCGGACTGACAGCCTACCTATTTACCGGCTTGACGCCCGATGAGGCGGGTCCTTTCAAATGGATGTTCTTCGTCTTTACTTTTGGCTTCATCTTATTGCTTGCCATTTTCAGGGCTATGCGCAAACTAATGAACATGGCACAAAAAATGGACAAACGATTGCCCAAATAGCCTTTATCTGAGGATCACCAATTTATGCGCTTTGCCACCGACGTTTAACCAATAAATGCCGGGCTGGATTTCGCTTACATCCCATTCGTTTTCACCCGGTTTGATCATCCTTGTCAAAACCCTTTTGCCATGCATGTCAAAAAGTACTGCGTTGTACGCTTGTTCACTGCTTATCCATAGTCTGTTGCTAGTGGGATTAGGTGCAATGGAGAACTCGTTGCCGGGCTCATTTGTGCTGTTGGGTTGCCTGATTACGACCGTTGCCGGCAAAATTTCGCTGTAACAATCATAGCCCTCATCTGATAACAGGATGTTGTAAAAATAATAATAGGCAGATGGCCCTTTGATAGATGTAGGTATTTCTGCAAATGTTCCGGCTGAATAAGGATAATGTACTTCATCACCGGTTCTTACCAACCTGGGACCATCGTGGCCGTACAATTGGTTGTTTAATTCGTGATCGGTTTTTAATTGATAATATGTGCCTGCCGGTATGAATGTGTTGACTTCAACCAATTGGGGCTGTCCTGCCTGGATCATTACATCTTTTTTCATCAGGGTATCTCCTTCATATCGTATCAAAAGAAACCGCCTTACCCCCGCTAAATCGGTTTGTACGGTAAATGATTTTAAATACAAATCCCGGTAAACATTGAGATACAGACCTGCGTCAACATTGTTGGATGAATAGGTATTGTTGGCAGGTAACTGTGTCTCACCCATGGTTTCATATCGAAAACCGGCTGATTTTCCGGCACGGGCGTAATATGTCATGCTGCTTTGTATATTGGCAATGGTCAGGGTATTGCCATCTGACACTTTGTTTTTCCCTTCTGCATCATCGTACCACACTACATCACTTCCAATGGCTGTGAGATTAGCCGTCTCACCAATGGCTACCGTATCATTGAAAACCTGCAAACCCCCTTTTAATGTTACTACATAAACACTGTCTTCTCTTACAATGCCACAAGGATCGGTTGCCTGCAAAGACAGCCATCCCGATTGTGTGAGATTTACACCAGCTCCCTGCTGTCCGTTGCTCCACTGGTAGCCGGTTAATCCTTCTTTCCCTTTTAAAACGGTGTTGTCTTTATCACAGGTGTACACCGTATCTGCAGACGTGGCTATGATGCGATCATCAGAAAATGTGCTTACCACTGCGAGCTGTGAAAAATGTTCACAACCCGAGTTGTCAGTTGCAACAGCATAATACGTGCCGGGTGCAGTCACAGACAATGTGGAAGCAGTACTGCCATCCTGCCATTTGTAAGACGTAAACCCAACCGGAAGGATCAATTGGATTACTTCTCCGGGGCACAACAAGGTATTGGTTTGCTTTAATGGAACCCTTCTCGAAATGCACTTACCTTCCTGCACAAAATAGGTGGCATCCGCACTGATCAATGGATACACATCTTTTTGACCGGATGGCCACAGCACTACCAGACTGTCTGCCAATTGCGCGGCTCCCAGACCAAAGTGTTGAACGAGACTGTTGCTCACGCCATAACTCAGTCCTGCATGCACTTCCCGGGTCTGTACGCCCCACGATCCATACAACTTGAGTTTGGCGCCTACTCCCATGGCATTGGAAGCGTCTCCTCGCATCACAAACTTGAGATAATGGCCATGTTGGGTGTTGTTAAAAAAAAGTTCATCTCTGATAGGGCCCGGCAAATTGATGCCAATGCCATAATAGGCTGCTACATCAATGCAACCATCATCATTGATATCTCCCAAAGCGGCGGAGTTTAGCGTTACTTCAAAAACCCTTTCTACACGGTCAAAATTTTCGCCATCGCGGTTCATATAAAAATAGGTTTTATCCGCCCCGGTGATTATAAAATCCAGAAAACCGTTGTTGTCGAAATCTGCCCACAGCGATTGAAATGCAAAAGTGGCATCCAATGGCACATTCAATACATGTTCGGTAAAATGTCCAGTGCCGTCGTTGCGCATAAGGGCATGGGGTACATCGTGATTGGTAATGAGGCAATCCTGATCTCCATCGTTGTCGTAGTCTGCAAAACTGCCGGTCCATGACTGGCCTTTATGCTTCATTCCTCTTGCTTCTGCTTCATTGACGAAACTACCGTTGCCCTGGTTGATAAACAACATATTGTGTCTCCGGGGGTCTTCAAAATCGCTCACCCCAAATTTACATTTGGCAATATAAAGATCCATGTCTCCATCATTGTCTACATCAGCCCACTCACTGCCATAGTTGCCTGAATTATCAGAAGGTGGAATGGTAGTATAGTCAATGATATTGGCAACTTCCATCTCACCATTGTTATTTTTAATCAACAGGTTGTTGCCAACATCATTGCAGGCAAAATAGTCAAGATATCCATCGTTGTTGAAATCTACCATATTGGCACTTTGGGTGTAAATGAGTTGCCCAACGTTTTGATCTAAAAAGTAATTGCCGGACGAATCGCGCTTAAAAAATTTGGACCCGGAATAAATGCCTCCGGTGACTATTTCTGCTATGTGATCGTTGTCTATATCACCTAATGTCAGGGCATATTCTTCACTGGGACTCGCATTGAGTGACTCCGACCAAAGCAGTGGCTTACCGGGTCCCTGATATATACCCACTTCCAGAAACCTGGATTTGTTTAGTACCACCAGATCGTCATATCCATCACCATTTACATCAGCAATGGCACCGGCCACACCACTGCGGTGCTCCCGATCAGGTCTCAACAAGTCGTTTCCTCTGTAAAAACTCAACTGACCAAATATTGCTGCAGCGGAATGAAGAAATACAGCTACAAGTATAAGTTTCCTCATGGATCATGGTTATTGTTCACCACGAAAATAGTTACTTTTGCAGATATATATTAAATATTTTATAATATGTACCTTTTTTCTGATGAAAATCATGGATTTTGGTAAAATTGAACTTAATTTTAATTGACATAGTGGATCAAATCTTCAGATATTGGCAATATTATTTCAGAGCCGACACCATTTTTAATGTGCACTCTCCCTTCGTCTATGATTTTATCATCAATGTATTGGATACCCGAAAACAATACTACGCCTTCAATGCCCTCGAGCACGAGCGCAGAATGCTACTTGCTAACCATAGCCAGGTACACATCGAAGACCACGGAGCCGGATCCAGACAAAGGGATGAGGCACCAACCGTTTCATCCATCGCCAAAAGGGTAGTTTCCCCACCGGCTAAATGCAGGACACTTTTCAACCTGGTCAATTACTTCAGACCCCCCACCATTCTGGAATTGGGTACCAGTTTGGGCCTGTCTGCCTTGTATATGGCAAAAGCCAACCAGGCCTCACAGTTGTATACCATCGAAGGAGCCACCGAAATTTACCGACTCGCCAAACTTCTTTTTGAAAAGAACCATACCACCAATATACACGTATACAAAGGTACTTTCGATGAGCAGTTGCCCGGCCTGCTCAATACCCTCAGGGAAGTAGATATGGCCTATATAGACGGTCACCACAACTACAACGCTACCATCAACAACTTCAACGCCATCCTTCCCTATACCCACAAATCCTCCATCATTGTCCTCGACGACATCTACTGGTCAGCAGAAATGGCCCGCGCCTGGAATGAAATCAAAGCCATGCCTCAAGTGGCTATGACCATCGATACCTTCGACTTTGGTTTTGTGTTTTTTAATCCTGAAATGGAAAAACAACACTTCACCCTCATCGATTATCGCAAAAAACCCTGGCGCATCGGGTTGTTTGGGTGATGCAATACGCCCTTCGACAGGCTCAGGGCTCGTGTGGTGGTCGTTATACGAGTTATAATATGCATGTCGTATATCGAGTCTCGCACGGCGCGTGTCGCAAGTCCCGTGTCGCGTCTCGGCTGTCGCAAGTCCCGTGTCGCATAACGCGTGTCGCGTCTCGGTCACATAATGCAAGTCGCACAACGCAAGTCACACAACGCGTGTCGCACAACGTGTGTCGCAAAACGCGTGTCGCGTCTCGCATAACGCATGTCGCATAACGCATGTCGCATAACGCAACGCATAACGAATGTCGCATAACACATGTCGCATAACGCGTGTCGCGTCTCGCATAACGCGTGTCGCGTCTCGCATAACGCGTGTCGCGTCTCGCATATCGCGTGTCGCGTCTCGCATAACGCGTCTCGCATAACGCATGACGCATCTCAATGCCAATAAAACAATGTAGGATCCGGATAGCAGACCTCAGACAATTCAAAACTTGCTTTATAGCGACAATTGACTCTATAACAAAAGTTATATAAGATTTGTATAGATTTTATGTACTTTAAATATTTGGACTATTGACAAAAACGGAACTATATATTATGTTTGTATCGAAAAATTTACGCAAGTAGATAACCCATAAATAGAACAAACATGGAGATACCACCTGATCAATAGCAAGCCCAGCCAGGAAATGATCTTATTTACACCCAGACGATTATGATGGAGCCGGACAATCCATCGCTATTGTTAACTTATTAATTTTACATTATGGAAAAATTTAATTCACCCAAAGTAGGGGGGGGCAAAACATTAATTGGAGAAAATCCAAAAGAAATTTCAAAAAAATGGCTTAGGGGATTATTAATCATCCCCGGTGTTCCATTCCCCTTTTTACTGATGGCATTCCTGAGTTTTTATATCCTTTCCTGCAGCGATGCCGAACATGTTGATAACAGTCTAACGCCATTTGCCCAAACCCGGGAGTTGAGTGACGGGGCTTGTGACATACCATATCAGGAAGGATGTGACACGCTTACCATTGATACGTTTGTTACAATAGATACCTGTGAAGTACCAGTAAGGTTTTTTAGAAAGATATGTCAAGGATTCGGTGGAGTTACATTTACATTTGGACATTTTGTAATTAATAACAACAGCCTTCAATTAGATGATACCATTTATTGCAACAACCTGGATACATGGTCAACTTTGTGGGCAATGGGAAACAATACCGGAGCCGAGGCAGCTTGGGATAATTTCAGAAAGCAGGTGTCAATTGCTGTCGAAAAAATGGTCATACTCGATTATATATCCAAAAATTCAGGTAACTACGATTGTGAAAGTTCGAGTAGCGTAATCACAATAGCCTCATCATTCATAGAAACCAACTGTAAAGCCATTTGTGGTGAGCAGGAAGAAGGAGTTTGGAATCTCAGAGATGTAGTTTGCGGTAATGGGTGTTGTGTAAGATTTACGGACTATTGTATAAGAAATGGGATGCTTGTCGTAAAAGCTACTCACATCGATTCTGCGCCTGGTTGTGAAACGGTGAGCAACGATTGTAGAGGAACCTTAGGCAATTGCCGCAACTCTTGCGCCGGCTTATAATATGAATTCAAATCATAGTGGGGCCATTTTTGGCCCTACTTTTCAAATATAAAATCATGAATAAAATTATACAAATTGTCTTTATTTGGACAATCTTTATATTAGAAAGTCTCGCTCAGCAAAACTTACCTGTTGAACCTTTTGAGCAGGTTCGTTGGAAGAACTTATATCCAAAATGGCACGTTACAGAGTTTGATGAAGGCATGCTAAGTGATTCTTGTGATGGGTATAATTACTTTTTCAATTTGGCAAATGATCCGGAAAGAATATATATAAATAATGAATATATTTTTGCATATTACTTAAGAGGCAAAAGAACTAGTCCATCCGGTCATTACATTGTTAAAAGAAATTTGGATACAGGAGAAAAGGTATGGAGTGTGAGAGAAGATCATACCATGACAGGTTGGAGAACCAATATAACAAGAGCCTTGTTTTTAGATGAAGACTCAAATCTTATTCACATTGGATTAGTCCCTATCAGCACATATCCCAAAAGTCCATCCGGGTTTCAATTAGATCCACAGACACAGTTTTCGAAAAAAAAAATAGACATAAACACAGGCAATACTATTTCATTCTATTTTCCTGACAATACAGATACTACAATTTCCATCTTACCTCAGGCAATATTCAAATATGGCCCTTACAACCATTTATACAAAGAAGGTGACAATTACAGGTGCATATATCCGGTAAAATACAATGATAAGCTGGATTTTAAATTGGTTTCACAATTGGTAGATGGTGAAGGAAGAAGGGTTGGTACAACAGATTCTATACCCTTTTACGAGGGTCAGCGATTTGTTAATTTTACCCAAATAAATGAAGATACATTTTTGTACATTGAAACATTTAAGTTATCAGATAGCATTGTTTTTAATTTTGTAGATAAAAATTTAAACACACTGAAATTAATCAGCATCAAGGAGAATTTCCCCATTAATGATATGTTGCTTTATTCTTACCAGCGAAATAAACTCATTTTCACGAGTTTTGATACCAAAACGAACCCTTTTGAGCCACCCATTAGCCATGTCATTTACGATTTGAAGGGGAATAAATTGCTAAATGCCAAAGTAAATTTAGATTATTTAGAATTGTATCCTACGCCATTGTTATATGGCAAAACGGATGAATTGTTTTTATTTTCAAGATACGCAAAAAAACTGGGAGTAGGAGATTGGGATTTTTCAATGAATATTTACAAACTGACCCAGGATACAATGACACTGATATCAGCTTTTAAGGTAGACGATAAAGATAGATTTGTTTTTATGACATCAATTGATGAATTGCCGGATGGAGATATCTTAGTGGGTATTGAGGAAGACAATATGATTTATAAAAATGGCAATTATCAACATGACGGAAACGCTCGCGCTATGAGTACCATGCGCGTGAGTCCTGAAGCCCTGGGCTTGATTCCTGTATCTACCCACACAGCATTTTCAATTGACCAACTTAACCTTTACCCCAACCCCAGCAGTGGATCCGTTCGCATTGTCTTTCCCAATGGCATCAATGAAGGTAAGCTTGATATTTACAATGCATCGGGCACCTTGGTAATGAGCCGCGATTTTGATAAACATCTATCCAACTTCTTTGAATTTGAAGACCTACCGTCTGGTATTTATATGATCAAAGCCATTGACAAAGCAGGAAAGTCGGTAGTGGGGAAATTGGTGGTGGTGGAATAAATATTTGATCATGTAGGTGCACAATATCTTGCACACCTACATGATTAAATTCTTGCACACATACAATCAATATTTTTTGCCACAACGAAAAAATATAACAAAAGTTATACGTATTTATACTTGTTTATGTTAATTTATATCGGGGTTATTGCGAAAAACAAAATTAAATATTAAGTTTGTTTTGAAAAATTGACATTGTTTAAAAACCCCTAAATAAGCTATCATGGAAAAACCACCTGACTATTAAAAAGCTCAAGCTAACAAATTGATCGTATTTACACCCAAACGGTTATGATGGAGCCGGACAATCCATCGCTATTTATAACAAATTAATTTTTACGAAATGAAAATTTTTAATTCACCCAAAGTAGGGGGGGGGCAAAACATTAATTGGAGAAAATATAAAAGAAATTTCAAAAAAATGGCTTAGGGGATTATTAATCATCCCCGGTGTTCCATTCCCCTTTTTACTGATGGCATTCCTGAGTTTTTATATCCTTTCCTGCAGCGATGCCGAACATGCGGATAGCAGTTTATCGCAATTTGCCAAACCAGAGAGTTGAGTGATGGGGCATGCGATAT
>WBZP01002849.1_pt1 | contig 19496 bp, 18 predicted proteins | sample 5204301 | NCBI WGS metagenome assembly WBZP01 (sample SAMN12412401, study PRJNA552823) | activated sludge metagenome | isolation source: activated sludge from nitrification reactor of wastewater treatment plant... | place: USA: Pennsylvania | collected 2017 | reverse complement strand
ACAATTTCGTCGTCATCCGCTGCGAACCCTACGCCCTGGAAATCTGGGACGCCCGCCGCGGTATCACGCCGCCGCCCTTTGGACTGCAGTCGGCCCGCCTCACCAAAGCCGCCGACGGAACATGGCAGCCCGAAATGCCTGCATCCGGATAAGGTCTGCGGGGAACGCCACCTGCCGACGATGCTGACGATGAAGGAGGGCGTCCGGTTCACATATTCGGGGAAGGCGTTGCGGAAAGCCTGATGCTCAACGCGCCCCCCGGGTGCTGGAGCGCGAAGTTCCACAAGCAGTGGATGAAGACTTGAATCTACTGGGTCCGTGAACGGTTGGGAATGAACAACGGCCGTCGATTGGGACGAGTCAGCTGCCGCACAGCGCAGGCGACCGTTCTTGCTGGACTACGACACAGTCTGCACCGACGACAGTATTGAGGTGGCCCGGCCAAGCCCGAGGTAACCCGCGGGTCCAGGGTCGCGTAGGTTCGTAGAGGTTCAAACCCAAGAACTCAACGCAGCATTCAGCAAAGGCCATCCATGCCCGACGATCAGAACACAGACGTCCCACCGAATCACCTCTCCATTGACCCGCGCAGCGCCTTCTATAGCGAAGAGGTGCTTCGCCGCGACGTCGGTATTCGCTTCAATGGCGTCGAGAAAACCAATGTTCACGAATACAACGTGGCCGAGGGTTGGGTGCGTGTTGAAGTCCCGACTGCCAAGGACCGACGCGGGAATCCGATGGTCGTCAAGCTCAGTGGCACGGTTGAGCCATATTTCCGCGTAGCGGAATAGCGGACACCTGGATTACCGGGGCCGGCTGTCAGCCGTGCGACGGTCAGGCGTTCGAATCTTCTTGACTCCACTTTTTTTCGCGTTTGCTGTCAGGTCTGGGTTGGTCGAGGTCTGACGGACCATGGACGTTCGTCACGTGAGCAGTGCTCGATGACGATGAGACGGTATATAGAAATTTGTATGACCAATCCATACCGGCTTGCTCGAAATGACAACTCTGGCCACGAATCATTGACCCTCGGCAGCCAGTGGTCATACACTTCCGGCAGAAGTGTCGGCACGATGTCCACCCGTAGGCCTAGCGGAAAAACGGAAGTCTCGATGAACAGCAGCAGCGCTCCCAATGTCTTCGACGCCGGTCTTCCCACCTTCACCTACGGCCTCGATGCCACTCCGCACGATATCCTCGAGGACGTACGACTGGCGCAATCGCGCGCGCCCATCGCCATCGGGCCCCTCGGCCCCGAGATCCTGACCTACAATCTGGCTCGGGAGATATTGCGCGACAACAGGTTCCGGCTTCCCCCCGGCGTCACCCTGGCGGCGCAGGGCATTACGTCAGGCCCGTTGTACGACAAGCTGGCGAGCAGTCTTCTGGGCCTGGACGGCGCACCACATGTCCGGCTACGCAAATTGGTTTCCAAGGCGTTCACTCCCCGCGCGACGTCACGTCTGCAGGAGACGATCCATGAGGTGGTGAACGGGCTGATCGATCGCGTGGCCGACGCCGGCCAATGCGACGTCGTCACCGACATCGCGCGTCCTTATCCCACGCCGATCATCTGCGCGCTGCTCGGTGCGCCCCGCGAGGACTGGCAGCTGTTCGCGGACTGGACCGAGGAGATTTTCAAGGCCTTCAACTTTCAGCCGGATGTCACCTTCGATGAGTCCGCGATCATGAGCGCCTGGAGTGAACTCGACGCCTACGTCGACGATATGGTGGCCGCCCGTCGAGACGATCTCACGGATCCCGATCAATGGGCGAAGCTGGGCGACCATCCGGAACTTGCGATGCAGGCGGTCGAGGAGAGCATGCGGCACTCGCCCGCCGCCGCTATCGTGCCGCGAGCCGCCATCGAGGACGTCGAGTTCGGTGGCTACCTGTTCCCGGCAGGGACCTTCGTATTCGCAAATACCTTCGCGGCCAACAGAGATCCCGCGATCTACGCCGATGCCGACCGCTTCGACATCGGGCGTAATGACGCACCCGCGATCCTGACCTTCGGCGGTGGCGCGCACTACTGCCTGGGCGCAAACCTCGCGCGACGAGAACTGGCCGAAGCACTCGCCGTCCTCACCCGTCGCCTTCCCGCCGTCCATCGCGCCGGTCCGGCCCCGTGGAAATCTCTGCTGGGAATGACCGGTCCGACGACCCTTCCGATCGAATTCACCAGCGAGCGGCTGGTGGGCGCGGGTGCGTAGTCGTGGCTGGGCGGGTGCGACACCGTCATCGGACGAGGAAGCGATTGCGCGCATTCTGACAGCGGTGGACGAACAGGTCACCGAACACGGGCCGGCGATCCGCCTCGCCGACGTCGCCCGCCGGCTCGGTGTCACCCGCCAGACGGTGTACCGCTACTTTCCCAATGCCGATGCGCTGCTCATCGCGAGCTCGATGCGTGCGGTCAACGGGTTCATCGACCAACTTGTCGAACACGTCCGTGGGCTCAACGACCCGGTCACTGCACTGATCGAAAGCGTGTCGTTCGGGGTCGAGAACCTCTCCGGTGATCCGCAGCTGGAGAGCCTGCTGACGGGCCGGCAGGAGGGCGCAGCCGTCATTTCGATGACCTCCGACACGGCGATCGCGTTCTGCTTGTCGGTTTTCCACCGCCTCGACGTCGATTGGGCATTGCACGGCTACGACGCCACCGCCCTCAAAGAGCTCGCCGAGATGACGTTGCGCACGGTGCAGTCCCTGCTGACCGATCCAGGGCAGGCACCGCGGCGGGGGATTGCGTTGCGCCGCTTCGTTTCTCGATGGCTGGGGCCGTCGATCTTCTATCCACGGGTGGCGTCGTTGTCCGCTCACCTGGATCACCCAGCACCTCGATAAGGGTGTGTTGGTGCTCTAATTCCGCAGGGCAGCCCATTGAAGGAATCATCAAGCTATTGCACAGCTTTCGCCCAGAATATCAACAGAATTGTGCGAGCTGCGACTTTGCAGAAAGTTCCGAATAAGGGTGCGTTCATCCAGTTTCGGACGAGAATGTCACGATGGCAAACAACTTGTTCGACGATGCCAACGTGTTCCACCGGGGGATGCGCACCTTTGCGGCCACGAAAGTGGGGGTAGCGCTCCTTCGCCCGATGGCGAATCGCCTCGACCAGATCATCACCAAGGCCACGGGCGGCAGGCAGAGTTTCGCCGGGATCGCGACAGGCGTTCCCACGGTCATCCTCACCACGACAGGCGCCAAGTCGGGGGAACCCCGGACCGTCTCGTTGTTCGGAATCCCGCGCCCCGACGGGGTGGCCCTCATCGCGTCCAACTTCGGCGGCCAGAAGCATCCGGCCTGGTACCACAATCTGAAAGCCAACCCAGAGGCCACGGTCTCCATCGGTGGCGATACCTGGCAGGCCACCGCCCGAACCGCCGCACCGCAGGAGCGTGACGAGATCTGGGCGCAAGGCGTTCAGATCTATCCCGGCTTGAAGAAGTACGAAGCGCGGGCCGGTGATCGGCACATCGAGGCGTTCGTCCTCACGCGACACTGAACTCGATCCGCCATGCTGAGCAGATGCACAGCATTCCGCTGACGTAGCCGCGATCCTCCGGTAGCTTGCGCTGCATGCCCCTCGAGCTGGCCGCGTTCCTCCGGACCACGCTGCCGCTCGACCTCGAGGTGCTGGACGCCCTCGACGACGGTCGCTACCACTCCATCTGGATGCCCGACCACCTGGTGAGCTTCTGGCCGGACTCCATCTGGACACCCGAATTCACCGACCTCGCCGAAGTGTCCCGGTCACCGCACCGCTACCTGGACGCCCTCACCCTCGCCGGCGCCGTCGCCGCCCGCACGACACGCACCCGGCTCGCCACCAGCGTCCTCGACACGGTCCGTCGCCACCCAGTGATGCTGGCCCAGTCGGCCCTCACCCTGAGCCACCTCTCGGACGGCCGGTTCATCCTGGGACTAGGTGCCGGCGAGCGGGAGAACCTGGCCCCCTACGGCTTCGACGACGGTGCCAAGGTGAGCCGATTCGCCGAGGCCCTCCGGCTGATCCGATTGCTCTGGAGCACCGACGGACCGATCGACTTCGACGGCGAGTTCTTCGCGCTGGAGCACGCCCGGCTGGACGCCGAGCTCCACCACTCCGGCCCGCCACCGATCTGGATCGGGGCCAACGGCCTGCGCATGCTGCGACTCGTCGGGGAACTCGGCGACGGCTGGTGGCCGACCGGCAGCGCCGGACCCGACACCTACGCCAGCCAGCTGGCGCACATCCGCGAAGCGGCCGAGCGGGCCGGCCGTGACCCGCAGGCGATCACGCCCGCCAAGATGGTCGTCTGTCTCATCGGCGAACCCGACGAACTGAGCGTGATCCTGCAACAACCATTGGTGAAGTCGCTGGTGCTGCAACTAACGGCCGAAGCGCTGCGATCGGCCGGTCACCGCCATCCGATGGGGGAGCACTGGCGTGGGATCCAGGACATCGACCCGCGCGTGCTGAGCCGCGACCGACTGCTTCGGCTCTTCGACGAGGTCGAGCCAGCCGCCATCCTATCCGTTGTGCCGCATGGCAATCCGCAGCAGGTCGCCGAACAGATCGCCGCCTTCGGCGAGGCCGGTGCCCGCGTCGTGTCGGTGCTCGACTACAGCGGAATGGCCGGGCAGGCCTACGCCGCCCAGTCGGCGCGCAACGCGCGCGCGGTCGAGGACGCGCTGCTGCAACTCGCGGGGAGCAGGCCATGATCAATCTCGACGCGAACCTCTTGGTCACCGAAGCGGAGCGAGCGACGGGACTCACCGACTTCGGCGACGACACCCTGCCCGCGCGGGTTGCGCTGGTCGTCGACCGGCTCAACGGCGGCGATCTCGACGAAACAGCTTCGCGGGCAGCCGCATTCACGATCAGCGAACTCCTGACGAGCCGTCTGCACTTCTTCGCCGACCGTGCCCGCCTGCCGCTCGCGGCGGAACGGATCACCGCCCCGCTGTTCGCCACCGGAGAGCCGCGGTCGGGCACGACGCTGCTGCACGCCCTGCTCGCCGAGGACGACGACGCGCGCGCGTTGCGGTTCTGGGAGGTCATGTACCCGTCACCGCCACCGGGTCCGGCCGATGTCGACGACCCGCGCCGGGCACGGGCCGACGCCGACTGGCGTGAGATCCTCGACCGCATCCCGCCGTGGATCGTCAGCCATCCCTACAACGATCTGCTCGGTGACGGACTGCCCGAGTGCGAACGCACGTGGGCCTTCGACTTCCGTGCGACGAATCCGAGTGCCTGGTGGCGCGTTCCGACGACCATCCAGAACTCTCCGCAGGACCACCACGCGCAGTACGCCCTCCACCGGATGATGCTGCAGCACATCCAACACACCCGCCCACCGAAGCGATGGGTACTCAAAGGATTTCACGGCCGTCGCCTGCGGGCGCTGTTCGACACCTACCCCGATGCCCGAATCGTCTGGGTGCACCGCGACCCGGTGCAGGTGCTCGCCTCACAGATCGTGGCGTTCGGCCAGATCAACGAGAGCCTGGCCGGAACGCTCGACTGGACCCAGTACGCCAAGGACACGATCGAGGGGTCGCGGGCCAACTTCCACGCCTATCTCACCGACCCGTTCGTGAACGACCCGCGCATCCACCACGTCCGCTACCGCGACTTCGTCGCCGACCCGGTCGCCACCATCGGCGGCTTCTACGACTTCGCCGGTGTTCCTTTCACCACCGAGACCGAGAAGACGATGCGGGGCTACCTGGCCACCAACCGCAGCGATCGATACGGCAAATTCACCTACACCACGGACGTCCTGCCCGTACCCGTGGAGCAGCTGCACGACGAGTTCGCCGCCTACCGCGAGCGGTTCGGCATCGACATCGAGACGAGGCGCTGATGGCCTTCGGTGACACCACGCACGACGAGGCGCTGCGCGCGGCGTGGCACGAATTCTGCGACCGGCTTTCTGCGGCAGGCGATCTCGCCTTCAAGGACACCTCACCGGCGAATGCCCTCCAGCGCGCCGACGCCTTCCGCTACCTGACGCAGAACCTCGGGCAGGCCTACGACCTCGCGCTGGAGACCAAGGACTCCCGCTTCCCGGTGATCCACCCGTTCTGTGGGCCGGGTCGCAAGCTCGGCGGCGACAATGCCGACTTCGTCTATCTGCAGGCATGGATCGACGGTGCGTCGATGTACCGGATCACGGGCAACCGGGGCACGGCACGGTTCATCAACTTCACCGTGCAGGGCCCGCGACCCGAGCGGGACGTGTACTACGGCGCCGATCACCCGAACCTGCACGAGCCCTTCGGCGACACCCCCGAGGCGAACATCACCGGCGACGACCTGGTCACCGAGCCCGACGGCAGCTTCGTCCTCCACGTCGGCGGTGAACGGCGAGAACCGAATTGGCTGCCGACCACCCCGGGTTCGCGAAAGTTGTTCATGCGGCAGGGCTTCGACTCCTGGGCGGAGCGGTCGGCGCAATTCAGCATCGAGCGCATCGACATGGATACGCCACGTCCAATGCCGACACCGCAGGATCTGATCGCGTCGATGCGGTGGGCCGGGGACTTCCTCACCGGGGCGATGACGGACTGGCCGGACCGCGAACTGCAGATCGGCTCGCTGTTCGGCGAACCCGAGCCCAATGTCTTTCCCGGGGCCCGCTTCTCGGGCGAGGCGGAGCAACGCGATGCGCGCCGGGGCCGGCTGATCGTCACCATGCCGTGGCGGCTCGCCCCGGACGAAGCGCTGATCTTCGAGTTCGCCGACGACGGGGAATTCTGGATGCTCACCAACATGGGCGCCTTCTGGAACAGCATGGACTACCTGTACCGGCCGGTGAGCTATACGCCGAGCAGATCGGCGATCGACTCCGATGGCCGCGTGCGACTGGTGCTGGCCCACGACGACCCGGGCGTGCACAACTGGATCGACACGCAACGTTTCAGCGAGGGCTACCTCACCATGCGCGTCATCGGTGCCCGGCAGCTCCCCGAGGTGAGCACCAGGGTTGTCCCCCTCGCGGAGGTGAACACCGTTCTGCCGGAGGATACCCGGCGCGTCACGCCCGACGAGCGGGGCGCGCAACTGCACGCCCGATTCAACGCCATCCGCCGCAGATACAGGATCTGACATGGACCCGAAACTCGAGACGCTCGCCGCGTCGGCCTTCGACAACGTCTATCACGTGGGCCACCTCGTACCCGACCTGCCGGCCGCCATGCAGGCGCTCGGCGACGCCATGCAGATCACGTGGGCGCCGCCATTCGAAATGCGTAGCGGCTTCGCCCGTCCGGACGGGTCCGCCGACGACCAGACCGTCCGCATCGCCTTCTCCGCCTCCGGCCCACCGTATCTGGAGCTGATCGAGGTCGTCGCGGCTCCCGACTCGATCTTCGCCGAACCGAAGCTCGGTGGCCCGCACCATTTCGGTTACTACGCGCAACGCTGGCGCGACGACGTCGCACGACTGCAGGACGACGGCTGGGAGTTGGAGCGCACCGGTGCCGGCGTGGCGTTCCTGCGCGACCCCCGCAGCGGCCTCCGGGTGGAAGTGGTGAGCTTCAAGGGCCGCGACTTCCTGACCCGGATACTCGACGGTGAGATGGCGCGGACCTACCCCTTGACGGAGCGCCCTTGACCGCAGTGGCGCACACCTCGTACGGCGCCCTGCGCGGGGAGGCGAGTGGGGACGTTCTCGTCTTTCGCGGCGTGCCGTACGCCGCCGCGCCGACGGGCGAATTGCGTTGGCACCCGCCGCAACCCGCATCCAGTTGGACCGGTGTGCGCGACGCGACCACCTTCGGTGCGATTGCCCCACAGGACATCTCACCCGAGCGCCTCGCCAAGCGCGGCCTGACGATGAGCGAGGACTGCCTCACCCTCAACATCTGGACGCCCGCCGCCGACGGTGAACCGCGACCCGTGCTGGTCTTCCTGCACGGTGGCGGGCAGACGCAGGGTTACGGATCCGCGCCCCTCTACGACGGGTCGCGGCTGGCCGCCCGCGGCGACATCGTGGTGGTGACGATCAACTTCCGGCTCGGTGCCCTGGGTGCGCTCTACGCGCCCGACTGGCACGGGGCCGGGACCACGAACCTGGCCACGCGCGACCAGAGGCGCGCGCTGCAGTGGGTGCGCGAGGAGATCGGCGCGTTCGGCGGCGACCCCCGCGCCGTCACCGTGGCAGGGCAGTCCTCCGGTGCCGTCGCGATAACGGCGTTGCTCGCCGGAGGGTGCGATCTCTTCGACCGCGCGATCCTGCAGAGCGGCGGACTCGAGCGGGTCCGCTCCACGGCCGCCGCCTCGGAGGTCGCCGAGGAGTTCATCGCGACCGGCGCCTTCGCCCGCGTCGAGGGGCCGAGTGTCACGGAAATCCTTGCCGCACAATGCACCATCTACAGCGGGTTCGTCCCGCCGCGGGGCCCGTTCCATCCCTGCATCGACGGTGACGTCATCGCCGAGCATCCGCTGGTGGTCGCGCGCACGCGCGCGATGCCGGCGATCCCGGTCCTCGCCGGGACGACGCGCGACGAATGGCGCGCCTTCGACGCGCCGCTGGACGAGGAGGTGTTCACCGAGCAGTACGTGCGGGACCGGGCGCGGGCCCTGGCGGGGGACGGACACGACCCCGACGACGTGGTGGCGGCGTACCGTGCCGGCCAGACCAACTTGCGCGATGTCGCCAGTGCGATGGTCACCGACTACCACTTCACCGCGCCGACCGAGCAGTTCGTCCGGGCCCACGCCGAGCGCGGCAACGCGGTGTTCCGCTATGAACTGCAGTGGCCCTCGCCGCGGGCCGGGCTGGGAGCCTGTCACGACTCGTGCCTGCCGTTGGTCTTCGGCAACCTGCACGCCGCCCCCGGCCTCGCCGGCGACGACGACGCGGCCCGCCACATGTCGGAGGCGGTTCAGGATCGGTGGCTGGAGTTCATCCGCGGGGGAGAGTCGTGGGAACGCTACGCCGGTGCCGGCGGGGCGACGATGCTGCTCGGCCCCGAATCCGGAATCGCCCGAGGGCACCGCGCGGAGCAACTGGCCATCTGGGACGACCGCTATCCCGCCTACGGGTGAGCGATGCGGCGAGACACCTTGGGCTGCGGCGGATTACGTAACCAGGGCACCGCAGCGCCAAGAATGAGACGAATGTCGCTGGCTCAGTGGAGATTCCACATCAGACCTCGACGAGTAGAACATCTGATGGTCATCGCCCTGCCACGCGGCGAACAGTTGGGGCCGGCCTCCATGCCGCGACCACTTTGTCCTCCGAAGGCGCACAATGACGGGCGATAGCTGGTGGTCCCGCCCCCAAAGCCGCGCTGCGGTGGTGTCCAGCCCATATTCACTGCCCCCTGCAAGCAATCTGACGTGGCCCAATTGCGTTGCCGGAAACGATAAGACCCACCCGTGTGGGTAGGTTGGGTAGTCGACTACTCCACCTTGTGCTGCCAGAGGAGACGAGCGTGAAGATCCGCAAGATCCTGAAGTTCCTGGTGCTGGCAGTGCTCCTGCTCGCCGGCCTGGCGGCGATCCTGCCGTATCTGGGGCCGCATCGTGACGGTCGCGACGCGCTCCAGCTCAACCCCTCGTGCACGCATCTGTGCAACGGGGAGGACGGCGGCTTCTTCGGCGGTGACGGTGGCGACGGCGCGTACGGAGGCAAGGGCGGCAACGCCTGGCTGTACGGCAGCGGCGGTCGTGGCGGCGACGGGGTGGGCGCGGTGTACGACGCGGACGGGAAGGTCGTCACGCCCGCCACCGGCGGCGGGGTCGGCGGCAACGGGGGACTGATGACGGGCAGCGGCGGACGCGGCGGCAATGGCGGCAACGCCACCGCGCCCGACGGTGACGTCGCCGCGGGCAACGGTGCCGCTGGCGGCAGCAGCGGGCTGTTCGGCGGAAACCCCGGCCGCGGCGGCGACGGCGGAAACGCCGCAACCACAATCGGATCCGCCACCGCAGGCAGCGGCGGGGACAGCGGCTCGCGGGTGTCGGACCTGAACTTCGCGGGGGACTCGGGTGGCGGCGGAAACGGCGGCACGGCAACGACGGTCACCGGCCCGGCCGCCGGCGGCGCGGGCGGCTATGGGGGACACGGCAAATGGCACTCCGCCCAACCCGGCGGTGACGGCGGAACCGCCACCGTCACCGGATCCGGTGATGCCACCGCAGGCGCCGGCGGTGAAGGTGGCAGCGTGTTCTACGGCACCGCCGCCGGTGGCGGCAACGGCGGGTCCGCGAACACACCCAGCGGAACCGCCGCGGGCGGGTCGGGCGGCCAGGGCGGTCTGGTGGTGTCCACCGGCGGTCCGGCCGGCGACGGTGGTGCCGGCGGCAACGCAACGGGCCCAATTGCCAAGGGCGGCAACGGTGGGGCCGGTGGAAAGTTCGGCTTCCGCACCACCGGCGGTGACGGCGGCGCGGGCGGGAACGCGTCCGGCGACGACGCCACCACCGGCAACGGCGGCGCGGCGGGCACCGGCATGTTCGGTACGAACGGTGTCAGCGGCCAGAACGGCCGCTGATTCCCGGCGCCTGCGCTCAGGGCGCGGTCGCGGCCACGAGATAGCCGCGCGGTAACCCGGGGATGTTCAGCGGCGCCGTCGGAGCCGACCAGCGGTTCCACGCGGCGCCGAGTTCACCGACGTCGGTCACGGTGGCCGTCCAGCCGTGCCGCTGCAGCAGTTCACCGGGTTCGTCGGTGCCGAACAGCCACGGTGCGCCCCGGGCGGCCATCGATTCCAGTAGCGGTGCCATCACCGGCGATTCGAGGAGAACCTTGCCGACAACGTCGTACAGGGCCGTGGAGCCGGACGCGGACAACGCGGCCACACGGTCGAACAGGGCTTGCACGGCGGTCTCGTCGAGGTACTGCAGCAGGCCCTCGATCAACCACACCGACGGGGCGTGCGGGTCGAACCCGGCGGCGAGCAGCCCGGGCGACCAGTCGGTGGTCAGGTCGATGCCGATCGGCAACCGCCGAGCGGTCGGTTCGGCGTCGGCAAGCAGGGCATCCTTCGCGGCGATCACCTGCGGCTGGTCCAATTCGAAGACCGAGGTCCCGGCGGGCCAGGCCAGCCGGTAGGCGCGGGCATCGAGGCCGGCCGCCAGGATGACCACCTGCCGGGCGGTGGCCGTCGCACGAAGTAGTTCCTCATCCAAAAATCTTGTGCGGATGATGATCTCGGCGGTGGACTGTTCACCGGCCGTCGCGATGGCGGCATCCAGCATGCTCATGCCGTCCGGGCCGGCGAGGTGCGCGGCGAACGGATCGTCGAACAGCCGGTCGGGTCGTGCGGATTCCCGGGCCCGGATCGCGGCGACCAGCACCCCGGTGCCGGCCACTGCGTCGCGCGAACCGTCCATGTCGGTCGCGGTTCAGACGTTCCGGATCCGGGGTGCCAACTGGACCACCTCGGGCACCACCGTGGGATTCGCGTAGGCCGTCGTGACCAACGAGACCAGCATGTTGGCCACGTCCTTCAACGCCGACATCTGAGCGGGCAACTGCCCGTTGGCAACCCAGGACTCGAACATCTCGTTGAGCAGGTCCCGGTCGGCGCCGCGCAGGATCTCGGTGTCCTTGGTGGGGCCCATGCCGACGCGGATGATCGACAGGTCGGGATGCTCACTGCGCCATGAGTGCAGGATCTCGTCGAGTGCGGCCTTGCTGGCGTCGTAGGCCGCGACACCCGCGCGGGGCCGGCCGACGTCGCGGCTGGAGGCGATCAGCACGACGCCGTTCTCGGACAGGTGCGGCAGCGCGGCGCGCAGCACGTTGTTGGCGCCGACGGTGTTGACCGCGAAGGCGTGCAGCCAGGTCGCCACCTCGGTGTCCTGGACATAGGCGAACGGCACCACGGTGCTGGTGAACACGACGGCGTCCAGGCCGCCACCGAGGGCCGCGGCGGCCTCGCCCACCACCCGTTCGATGGCCGACGAGCTTTCCACGTCGAGTTCGAAGGCGTGCCCACCGATCCGGTCGGCCAGTTTCGTCAGCAGGCCGATGCGGCGTGCCGCGACGGCGACCTTGGCGCCCGCGGCGGCGGCGCTCTCGGCGACGGCGTGACCGATCCCGGAGGAGGCGCCGACCACGAGCAGGCGCAGGCCGTTGGCGTCGGTGCGTGGATCGCTCACGGGACCCCCTTCATCGTTGGCTTCTTAGGCCATCCTTACGGGCGGTAATGAGATTACCGCCCGCGGCGGGGAGTGTGCTCACCGGCCCTTGAATACCGGCGTCCGCTTCTCGGCGAACGCGCGCGGACCTTCCTTGGAGTCGTCGGACAGGAAGACGGGGATGCCGTTGGCGGTGTCGGGCTTGAAGGCCTCTTCCTCGTGCATGCCCTCGGTCTCGCGAATGGTCTTGAGGATGGCCTGGACCGCCAGCGGGCCGTTGTTCTCGATCACCTGCGCGATCTCGAGCGCCTTGGTCAGCGCCTGACCGTCGGGCACCACGTGCCCGATCAGCCCGTACTGCAGCGCCTCGGCGGCGGTGATGTGCCGGCCGGTCAGGAGCAGATCGCAGGCGATGGTGTACGGGATCTGGCGGACCAGCCGGACCGCCGAACCACCCATCGGATACAGGCTCCACTTGGCTTCGGAGATACCGAATTTCGCGCTCTCGCCGGCCACCCGGATGTCGGTGCCCTGCAGGATCTCGGTGCCACCGGCGATCGCGGCGCCCTCGACGGCCGCGATCAGCGGCTTGGTCAGCCGCCGGCCCTTGAGCAGGGCCTCGATCTTGGTCGGGTCGAAACCGGCCTTGAAGCTGTCGCCCGGCGCCTGCTTGGTGGCGTTCTTGAGGTCCATGCCCGCGCAGAACGCGTTGCCGGCGCCCGTCAGGATGCAGCAGCGGATGTCGTCGTCGTTGTCGACGCGGTCCCAGGCCTCGACCATCAGCGCCATCATCTCGCCGCTGAGCGCGTTGCGGCGCTCGGGCCGGTTCATCGTGACGATCAGGGTGTGCCCGCGCTGTTCGATGAGGGCGTGCGGCTGTTCCTCGGTCATCAGCGGACTGTAACACGTTCTAGTTTTGCGAATTCAGATCTTCAGGTAGCCCTTGTCGGCCGGGATCTGCGCGGCGGTCACCAGCGACGACTCGTCGCCGGCCAGCCACAGCACGATGTCGGACACCAGATCGGGAGCGGCCAGCGAAACGGTCGGCAGCGCGCCGGGGGAGAAGCTGTGGATGTAGGTCTGATGGTCGGCGAACATCTGGTACATCGCGGTGTCGTTGCCCATCGGGGTGTCGGTGCCGTACGGGTGCACCGAGTTCACCCGGATGCCGTAGGGGCCCAGCTCCACGGCAAGCGAATTCGTCAGCCCGACGACGCCGAACTTGGTGGCGCAATAGTGCCCGCAGCCGGGCACCGCCTTGATGCCCGCCGCCGAACTGATGTTGATGATCGAGCCGCCGTTGCCGGCCTCGATCATCGCCGGCACGCATGCCTTGATCGTGTTGAACAACCCGGTCAGGTTGGTGTCGATGGTCTCCTGCCACTGTTGGGCCGAAATCTCCCACAGCCGGCCCCAATTCAGCACACCGGCGTTGGCGACGACGATGTCGAGCCGGCCGAACTGCGCCACGGCGTCGTCGACGACGCGCTGCTGCCCGGCGGCGTCGCGCACGTCGACCTCGGCGGCCAGCACCTTGCGGCCCTCGTTCTCGACCAGCCGGACGGTCTCGGCCAGATCCTCCGGTGTCGAGGCCGGATACCCGTTGTGGGCGGCCACCGGCGCGCAGGCATCGAGTGCGACGACGTCGGCGCCCGCGCGGGCCAGTCGCACGCAGTGGGATCGGCCCTGGCCCCGCGCCGCACCCGTCACGTAGGCGACCCGGCCGGTGAGATCGGTTGTCATACCGGCAAGTTAGCGAATCCGGACATCGCCGGTGGGCGCATCGCCCGAAACGGTACTCAGGCCCCCGGGTGGGTGATGGTGGCGTAGCGCGACAGGTGGTAGTCGGTGGAGCCGAACTCGTACTGCACGGCGGTGAGGCGCTTGAAGTAGTGCCCGATGGCCAGCTCCTCGGTCATGCCCATGCCACCGTGCAACTGGACGGCGTTCTGGCCGACGAAGCGGGCGGCACGCCCGACGACGGCCTTGGCCGCCGACACCGACCGGGCCCGCACCTCCGGGTCGGCCTCGAGATTCAGGATCGCCAGGTACACCGCTGCGACGGCCTGTTCGACCTCCATGTACATATCGACCATCCGGTGCTGGAGCGCCTGGAAGCTGCCGATCGGCTGGCCGAACTGCTGGCGTTGCTTGCAGTATTCGACGGTGTCGGCCAACACCTTTCGCATCCCGCCGACCGCTTCGGCGCACACGGCTGCGGCGGCCTCGTCGCGGGCGCGGTCCAGCTCGGCAGTGGCATCCTCGACCAGGGGCGCGGCCACCCGGACGCCGTCCAGCTCGAGATCGGCGGCCCGCCGGTCGTCGATGGTCCGGTAGCCGTGCACCGTCAGCCCGGCCGGCGGCGCGGCCGCGTCGAACTCGGTGAGGAACAGTCCGGTGCCCCGGCCGGTGTCCGCGGCGATCAGCAGATGGGTGGCCAGGGGAGCATCGGTGACCACGGCGGCCGACCCGGACAGCACCCAGCCGTCGCCGTCGGCGCGCGCGGTGATGCCCGGTCCGTCGGCCAGCGCGACGACGGCGGTGCCGGCCGCGATCTGTTCCAGCAGGGCGTGGGCGGCCTCGGTGCCGGCGCGGACCAGCAACCCGCCGGCAACCACCACGGTCCCGACGTAGGGTTCGATCACCAGCGCGTGGCCGAGTGCCTCGGCGATGACCATGAGTTCGATTGGGCCACCGCCGATCCCGCCGATGTCCTCGGGGAAGGTGGCTCCCAGGATGCCGAGCTCGTCGGCGAAGGCCCGCCAGGTCTCCGGTTGCCACCCGGGACCGGTCTTGGCGGCCGAGCGGCTCTCGGCCAGGTCGTAGCGGGCGGCGAGGAACTTGGTCAGCCCGTCGCGCAGCAGCTCTTGTTCACCGGTGAGGTTGAAGTCCATTTCTCAGGTGCTCCCTTACAGGCCCAGGGCCGCTTTGGCCAGGATGTTGCGCTGAATCTCGTTGCTGCCGGCGTAGATCGAACCCGCACGATCGTTGAAGTAGCGCAGCGGTGCCACCGCCTGCCAGGGTTCACCACTGAGGTAATCGTCTGCGGGCGGCTCGAATTCGGCGATCGGGCCACCGGGCCGGGTGGCGTGCGGCTGGTACACCCGTCCGCGCGGGCCGGCCGCCTCGAGGGCGAGTTCGGTCAGCGCCTGGCTCAGTTCGGTGGAGAGGATCTTGAGCATCGACGAGGCCGGACCGGGGTTGCCGCCCTCGGCCACGATGGTCAGGGTGCGGAACTCGAGGATCTCGAGCACCTCGGTCCGGATCCGGGCGTCGGCCAGCTTGCGGGCGAACGCTGGATCGTCGATCAGCAGTCCGCCGGACGGGCCGGGTTGCTGCGCGGCGGCCGTACCGATCTCCTCGGCCATCACCTGCAACGCCGGTGCGGTGACACTGCCGCCGCGCTCGAACTCGAGCAGGTATTTGGCGACGGTCCAGCCGTCGTCGATCTTGCCGAGGATGTTGGCCTTCGGTACCCGCACGCCGTCGAAGAACACCTGGGCCTGCACCTCCTCGCCGGAGGTCATGACCAAGGGGTGGACCTCGATGCCGGGGGTGGTCATCTCGAGCAGGATGAACGTGATGCCCAGTTGTTTTCGTTCCGACCGGGTGGTGCGGACCAACGCGAACATCCAGTTGGCCTCGATGGCGTGCGTGGTCCAGATCTTCGAACCCGTGAGAACGAGGTCACCGCTACTTTCGTCCAAGACGGCGGCCATCTGCAGGGAGGCGAGGTCGGATCCGGACTCCGGTTCCGAGTAGCCCTGGCAGAAGAACACCTCGCCGGTCAGGATGCCGGGCAGGAAGAAGTCCTTCTGCTCCTTGGTGCCGAATTTCATGATGGCGTGCGACACCATCCGGATGCCCATCGGCGAGAGGCTCGGGGCGCCCGCCAGCTGGCATTCCCGGCTGAAGATGTAGTGCTGCGGCAGCGTCCAGTCGCAGCCGCCGTACTCGACGGGCCACGCCGGGGCGGCCCAGCCGCGCTCGTGCAGGATCGCCTGCCAGGCCATGCTCGCCTCGTGTTCGGCGTACACGCTGGTCATCAGTCGGCCCGCTCCGCGCAGGTCATCGGTGAGTTTCGTGTCGAGGAACGTGCGTACTTCGTCCCGGAATGCCAGATCTTCGGCCGACCAGTTGAGATCCATACCTGATATTTGATCAAATCTGCCCGAGTCATGTCCACCCGGGACCTGCCACCCCTGGCCGAGCGCGCAGCCACGTACGGTTCGGGGCCCGCCAGGCGTACGTGAATGAGCGCTCGCGACGGGGGCTGGCCACACTGGTCGGGTGGGCACGCACTTCACCTATGCCGTCGTCGGCGCAGGCATCGTCGGATTGGCGACCGCGCACCGGCTGCTCGTTCGCAATCCCGACGCCACCGTGGTGGTGCTCGAGGCCGAGGACAGTGTCGGACGGCACCAGACCGGTCATAACAGCGGCGTCATCCACTCCGGGATCTACTACGAGCCGGGCAGCCTGAAGGCCAGATTCAGCCGGGCCGGTGAACGCGCCACCAAGGACTTCTGCCGCGAGCACGGCATCGCATTCGACGAGTGCGGAAAGCTGATCGTCGCGACGATGCCCGTCGAGCTCGACCGGATGGGCGCACTCGAGCGACGGGCCGAGGTCAACGCCATCGCGTGCCAGCGCATCGACGCGTCCGAGCTGACCGAGCTCGAACCGAACGTCTCCGGCCTGGGCGCGCTGCACCTGCCGGCGACCGGGATCGTCGACTACCCGCACATCGCCCGGACACTGGCCGATCTGATCGGCTCGTCACGCGGACTCGTGCGTACCGGATCCCGAGTTGTGGGTATCGACGAAACATCCACGCGGGTAACGGTTTCCACCGCTCACGACGAACTGAGCTGTGACCGACTGGTGGTGTGTGCCGGGCTGCAGGCCGACCGACTGGCCGAGCTGGCGGGGCTGCGCACCGACGTCCAGATCGTGCCGTTCCGCGGCGAGTACTTCAAGCTGCCGCCGGTGCGAAAGGGGTTCGTGCAGCGACTGATCTATCCGGTGCCGGATCCCGAACTGCCGTTCCTGGGCGTGCATCTGAGTCCGACGGTCGGCGGTGACATCACCGTCGGGCCCAATGCCGTGCTGGGCCTGGCCCGCGAGGGCTACCGGAAGTACTCGGTGAACATCCGCGACGTCGCGCGGATGGCGACATTTCCCGGGACGTGGCGAGTGGCGGCGGACAACATCCCCACCGGACTGCGCGAGGTCCGCGATTCCCTCTGGCGGCGTGGCTATCTGCGCGCCTGCCGCAAATACGCTCCAGCGCTGGAGCTTTCGGACCTGATTCCCGCCGAGGCCGGGATCAGAGCGCAGGCGGTGGGCCGGGACGGCACGCTGATCCACGACTTCTCGATCGCGCAGACCGCGCGGATGATCCATGTGCTGAATTCGCCGTCACCGGCCGCGACGGCTGCGTTGCCGATCGGCGAGCATCTGGCGGGTCTGGCCGTTGCTCCGTGACCGACGGGCTGCACCCACGCGCTTTTGCGTGGAAGTGGTTGCGCGGCAGCGGATTTGCTATGAAGGAGACTCTGGCGCGCCGTGCTGGCTCGGGGACCTCCGGGGCTGTGGTCACAATTGCGTCACGGATCAATGAAAACCTGCTGTATGCGAAGGTAAATGCTTTGTCAGGTCAGCCGCATCCGACCGGCGTCTTTGCGTGAAAAGCATGCTGGGCGTTCGAACAGCACGTGGTGAAAGTTGACCGAATTCGGTCGATCGGCGCGAAACTCGGTTGGAAGCCGGGCGGGGGCCTCGCTAGGGTCGTCTCAGGTAATTGCAACGGCGCGAGTGCTGACCTGAACAGACAAGCCGAATCATTCTGCGCCCAACATCGCAACGCGTGGGCCGGCGGTCTCGTGATCGCAGCGGGCTCCGCTGTTGCCGGCGTGGTCTCAACCGCCATTTCGGTTGCGGAGCAACGGAAGGAGGTGCTCACATGATCCGGTTCGAACTCTTCCTACTCGGTGGCCACCGAGTCACCTTCACTCTCGGGAGGCGCCGATGAGCGTCACGGAGAACGTCGTCTACAACTATTCGCCGGAGTTCACACCCGCGATCCGGTACCGCGCCATTCCGTCGTCGTGCGCCGGCGTGGCCGAGACATTGGCCGAAGCGCGCACGGCGTACCGCTCCGATCTGTCCGATCTGCTGCGCGTCGGTCGGCGCGAGCTGCCGCCGGTGGTCGAGCACGTCGAGACCAAGGTGCACGGAATTCTGGTGCGCGAGAAGGTCGGTGCGGTGCACCGCGACCTCACGGCAGACCGGATGCTGCTGCAAACGCTGCTCGCCGACGGGCAGGCGCAGCAGGAGTTGCGCTCCTACCTCGACAGCGCGTGTGGTGCGGGTGTCGAGCCCGTGGTGGTGCTGGCGGACCCGCAGGACACTGTCGACTCGGTGCTCGAGCAGATGGCCGCGACCGACGCTGTGGTGGTGGCCTACTGCGACCCAGGCCGCGCGGTCGGTTGGACGGCGTTCTACGGGCCGGAAGTCGACGCCGCTGTCGATGCGGTGGACGCTCCCGGGGACTGCGACCCACAGTTGGGCGGCCTCCCGGTGGACGCGCTGGCCGGTCGCCGACTGCGGGTGCAGCGACTGCCGCACGCCGCGCGTCTCGGGGCCGCTACCGCAGGGCCAGTAGTCGCTCCAGGGTCCCCAACTGAGCGGCGAAGTCGCCATCGAGTTTCGCCAGCAGCGTGGTGATCCCGGCATCGGCATAGGAGCGCACCCGCTCGCCGATCCAGTCGGCCGTGCCGACCAGGTTGGTCAGCCGGCCGAGGTCGACCGGTACTGCGGCTCGGGCCTCGTCGCGCTTGCCGGCCTGCCACAGCCCGGCCACCCGGGTCACCTCCTCGCCGTAGCCGAGCCGGGTGAATGCGTCGTTGTAGAAGTTGCGCCCGCCGGAACCCCGCGAGCCCATGGCGCCGATGGTGAACGCGTAGCCGTCGGCGTGGCGGCGCACCGCATCCTCGGCTTGGGCTGTGCTGGACCAGAATTCGACGGCTACGGGCGCCACCAGGTCGAGCTCGGAGATCGTGCGTCCGGTCCGGGCTGCACCGGCTTGGATCGGTTCGAGGAACACCTCGGCGGCCTCGGGGATGAACGCGTTGCCCAGCCAGCCGTCGGCGAGTTCGCCGGTGAGCGCGAGGTTGGCCGGGCCCATCGCCGCGTTGTAGACCGGCACGTGCGCCGGGGCGACCATCGGCACCAGGGCGGCGCCGTCGCTGTCGGGCAGCGGCAGCGGGTATATCTCCCCGTCGTGCACCAGACGCTCACCCCGGCTGACCGTCCGGACGATCTCGATGGTCTCCCGCGTGGTCTGCACCGGCTTGGTGAATCGCACGCCGTGCCAGCCCTCCATCACCCGGGGACCCGACGTGCCGA
>WBZP01002848.1_pt1 | contig 19499 bp, 18 predicted proteins | sample 5204301 | NCBI WGS metagenome assembly WBZP01 (sample SAMN12412401, study PRJNA552823) | activated sludge metagenome | isolation source: activated sludge from nitrification reactor of wastewater treatment plant... | place: USA: Pennsylvania | collected 2017 | reverse complement strand
AGACAGACGCTGAGGGAGACGTCGGATTCGATGGTTCAATGACGATTCATACTGAGAGTGAAGGAGCGGTAGATCATGGTGAAAGTGTTGATTCTCGGACCGACATTGCAACAACGCGTTACTGAACCGGAGCTGGACCTCGATCTGGACGGACCGGTGGCCATTAAAAACTTGATCGAGGGCAACGCGGATCTATTGGATGCGCTGGCGCCGTTCGTGGTGCGCGGTGAATTGCTGGTAACCGTGAACCGCAAAGTCGGGTCCCTCGACTCCATCGTCAAGGACGGCGACGTGCTGAAAATCGCCCATCAATCACGCGCCTCCTACGACGGCACTACCGATATTCCCACCTGACCCGGCGCTTCCCGGCGCATGCCCGTTCCGCTGGCGGGCGTTTGGACATCCTGCTACACTGGCGCCGCAAAATCGGCTGGCCAAGGTTGAGGACCGTAGATGGCGCGCAACGATCAGGCGGTGCGTCTGTTAGTCGTGTTGAAGCAATTGGAGGCTTCGCGGCAGGGCCTCACGCTGGAGCAATTGGCGGAGTCGCTCGCGCCCGGATCCACCCGCCATCCCCGCACCCTTCGCCGTGATCTCGCCGCGCTGGAAGAGGCGGGCTACCCCCTCGTCACCGAACGCATCAACGGCCATACCTGCTGGCGACTCATGGAGGGGTTTCGCAATGTCCCGGGGTTGCGATTCTCTCCCTCCGAACTGATGGCCCTCACGTTCAGCCGCCGTCTGATCACGCCGCTGGAAGGCACCGAACTCCATACCTCGCTGCAATCCGCGCTGGGCAAAGCGGCCGCGGCACTCCCGGCGCAAGGGGTCGCGCTGGTGCAGCAACTCGACGGCACCTTCAGCGTGGGGCTCGGTCCGCACAAGCGGTACCGGCAACATCGCGAGACCATCGACCGTCTCACCAGGGCCATCGCCGACGCGACTACGGTGCAGATCCGCTACGACTCCGCCTCACGCGGGCGCACGACCAGACGGGAGGTCGATCCCTACCGGCTCTGGTACGCCGCCGGCGGCCTCTATCTCATTGCGTACTGCCACCTGCGGCGGGAGCCGCGCATGTTCGCGGTGGAGCGCATCAAGTCGGTCACGCTCACCGATCATCCCTACCAGATGCCGCTGCATTTCGATCTCGATGCCTTCGTGCAGGATGCGCTCACGGTCATGCGTGGCCCACGTATCGAAGTGGAATTGGAATTCAACAAAGCCACTGCCGTTTGGATAAAGGATCGAGTCTGGCATGCCACTCAACACATCAAACGGACAAAAGGCGGGGGCCTGCGCATGACCCTCTCCGTGGCCGATACCAGAGAGTTGGTCGGGTGGGTGCTCAGCTTCGGGAGCGGCGTCAAGGTTCTCAAGCCGGAGAGTCTGCATCAAGCCGTCGTCGAGGAAGCCCGCCGCATCAGTCAGGCATAGCCAGCGTATATCATCGTTCCAATCTTTTCTGAATCTCAGGCCTGCACTGCTTCTGCGAACCATTCGTCGTCGATCGGCTGCGCATTGGTGATTGACGTCATGCCTTGAATTCCGAATCGCCACGTCTGACAATGCGGGTATTGGAGAATCCTATAGCTATTGTGAATCAGGAGGCCGCAGTGGCAAGGGTGAGATTCAGCGTTCCAGAGGACGTGAAGAAGAAGTTCGACAGGGCATTTGCGGGCCAAGATAAAAGCCGGGTGATCGCCGATCTCATGGCCCAAGCGGTTGAGGGGCAGGTCATGTTGAAACGCCGGAGTGATGCGATCGACTCTCTACTGAGTCGGCGACGCACCAAACGTCCGGTGCCTGCACGCGCTATTCGACGGGCTCTGCAAGCATCTTATTGAGAGACCTTTCACCCTTCACGAGCCACCGTTCACGCCCCACATGATGCATTCCGACCATGAAACGGGGTAATCTCCAGAGTTCAGTTATCTATGACCACGACCAAATCCACAACCAACTGCCTGCCGATGCCCCTGTACACCCAGGTGCTCATCGCCGTGATTTGCGGCGGTCTGCTCGGCGTGATCTTCGGCCAGGAACCATACCTGGGCGGGATCACGAACGCGCAGTTGGGCAAGCTCGGCATGTTCGTCGTCCAGCTGCTCAAGACCCTGGCGATCCCGCTCATCTTCTTTGCGATTCTCGATGCGCTCATCCGCACCAGCCTGCCGCTGAGTCAGGGCACCAGGCTGCTCGTCATCTGTCTCGTCAATGTGACCGTCGCCATGACGATCGGCCTGGTGATCATGAACACCTGGCAGCCCGGCCTGTCCTGGCAGGGCCATGTCGATCAATTGCTGCAGCTCGTGCCCGGGTCGAAGGCACCGGCCAAAGTGGCGACCTCGCAAACGCCGATCGAAGATCTGGCGGCCTATATTCCCCGCACCATCCTGGCGCCGTTTTCCACCAATAACATCATCGGCGTCGTGCTCCTGGCTCTGGTCATTGGCGCGCTGCTACGGCGTCTGCACACCAGCGCAGCCAAGCGTGGCGAGGACGATCTTGCCGTCGTGCGTGTCGTCGAATGGATCTATGAATGGCTGGTGCGGATCCTCGGCTGGATCATTCACCTGGTGCCGCTCGCCGTCTTCGGCGTCGTGGCGCAGGTGGTCGGCAAGTCGGGCGTGGGCGTCTTCTCCATTCTCTGGATTTTTCTCGTGGCCATGCTCGCAGGGCTGACCATCCATGCGCTGATCTATTACCCGCTCGTTGCCTGGTTCGTGGGCAAGAAATCGCCGAAGGTCTATCTGGGGGAAGGGGCCGATGCCATCATGACGGCCATGTCCTGCAACAGCAGCCTCGCCACCGTGCCGGTCACGCTGCATTGCCTGAATCGCATGAACGTCTCGGCGCAATCCTCGCGCCTGGCGGCCTGTGTCGGCACGAATCTCAACAACGACGGCATCACGCTCTACGAAGCGATGGCCGCGCTCTTTCTCGCCCAGGCCTTGGGGTACGATCTGCCGATGTTCAGTCAGTTCCTGATCGTCGCGGCGTCCATCATTGCGGGGGCGGGAGTCGCGGGTATTCCCGAAGCCGGGATGATTGTGCTGCCGCTGGTCTTGTCGGCCGCTGGCCTGCCGGACCACGTCATTGCCGCTGCCATTCCGCTCATCATGACCGTGGATTGGATCATCGCCCGCGCGCGCTCCGGCGTGAACGTCATGAGCGACATGCTCGTGGCGATTCTTCTCGATGCCGGGCGGAACACCCCCGCCGCCGTGCCAGCCACGGTGCGCTACCAGGCCGAGGCCGCGCAGCCTTCCGAGTCACAGCCGTCCTAACGACAGTCATCGCCGCCGACGGCGGTTATTGTCCACGCCGGATCATTCCAGAATCAGTCGCGCCCGCAAGCTGCTCTCGCGAAAATGATTGGGGAGCAGCATGATGCAGTTGGGGTTGAACCCCTGCGATTTCAGCGTATCGATGCTGCCCATTACCGTGCCGCCCTTTTCCAGATCGATCACGGTAATCGACCCGTCGCTGATGCCGTCCAGATTGAGCAGACTATTCTGCACGAACAGATAATGTTCATCGGGCGACAGCACCGAATGGTGAGCGCCGCCGGCGGCGGCAATGGCCTGGAGAAATTTGGGCTGGCGCGGATCGCTGTTGTCGTAGATGTTCACGAAGCCCGGCTTGGCCGTCGTGACGTAGAGGCGGTCGCCCTTCGCGTTGTAAAGCATCTCCAACGGCATGCCCTGTTGACGCGGTCCGAAGTCATCGATCTGCGAGAAGGTAAACGACTTCGTCGTCGGATCCCAGATGCCGGCCCACAGCGTGCCTTCCATCATGTTCGTGATGTGCACCACCGGGGGATTGGCCTTCGGGACAAACATCACTTCAACCGGGGCCGACTTGGCGGGAGCGGGCTTGGACGCCACCCTATGGGTGGAAAGCACCGCGCCGGTGCTGGCCTCGATCACCGTGACGGAATCACCGGCGTCGGACATGTCGGGTTTCACCGTGCTGGTGACCAGCACGCGATCGATGCCGTTATGGATCGCAATGCCGTGCGGATAGAGCACGGACACGGGGTCGCCATTCCCGGTGCGAATCGTTTTTGTCGGCCGGTCCGTCACCGCGTTCCCCATGATCACGGCGCTCGATCCCATGCAGGTGAGGTACCAGGTGCGGTTATCTTCCGACACCACCAGATCTTCCAATACCTGACAATCCGGCACCTCGATGGCGCGCAGCCGGTAGGGGAAGCGGGTGAGATCCACGACATGCAACAGGCTCTTGTTCAAGGCCGTGAGATAGGCTTTGGTCCGGTCGCGGTTGAAGAAAATGTGGTGCGCGACCAGGTCCGGCGGCAGCGGAATATCCATGAGGATTTTGCCGAAGTCCGCCGCATCGGGATCGATCTCCATGATCGCGATCCCTTCGCGCCGCACCGGCTGGTTCGGCTTGCTCTCATAATTCAAGAGCGCCAGCAGTTCCGCCGAGGCGATCGAGGTACAGGAGAGGAACAGCAGAGCGAGACAGGTGAGGAGTCGGACGCGTCCCATGGCAGGCCTCCTTGAAGAGAGTAGGGCGGATGAGTCATGAAAAGGGTACTCCTGTAATGGGACATACGCAAGGGACCGCAACGGGAATGGAACCATTTCGGGGGAAGGTGAGATTGAAGGAAGGCTAGGGGATTAGTCATGGTGCCAGGCCCCACAAGCGACAGGCGTCGGCGTGTGACCGCGGGCATTACTGGTGTTCCTGGCGGGTTTTGGCTACACTGTCACCAGGAGAGACGTGATGAGTATCCGTGAATTGCTTCGCTCAAAACGAGCTGAGATTCTGGAGATTGCCGCGCGGCATGGTGCGCGGAAGGTGAGAGTGTTTGGATCAGTCGCGCGTGGAACCGCTCGTCGGAGCAGTGACATCGACTTCCTCGTTGAGATGGAGGAAGGGCGAAGCCTGCTGGACCATGCGGCACTGATCCTCGACCTAGAGCGATTGCTGAAACGGTCGGTCGATGTGGCCTCCGAACGCGGACTTCGGCGCGTGGTTCGCAAAGAGGTGTTGAAAAAGGCAATCGCCGTATGAGGGCAACGATAAAACGCACGCCTAAAGGCTAAGTTACTTTACCGGTTCCCGACTCTTTATCAGTCATACGCTCTGATACCTCAACCATCAGTTCCTCTCCCAGTGAACAGCGCCTCACGAGCGGCGGCCTTTCGTTCTTCCACGAGATGCGGCCTCCCACAAGACGTTTCACTCTTCACCTCTCACGTTCCATTGTGACCCCGGATGTCACAGTCTTGGAGTATGCTGCCGGCAGAAGTGATTAGGCACAAGGGAGGCGGCCATGCGAGAGGCTCAGGCGCAGAGTGGAACGATTGTCGGATTGTTTCTGCTGGTGGCGATGACAGGGATAGGCAGAGCAGAGCCCGGCTTCGACGAGAAGTACCAGCGGGACTTCAACATCTTCAATCCCATCAACCAACACCAGCCCGGCAACCCGCTCAATCCCATCAATGTCTACGACCCGGCGAACCCGTTTAACCCGATCAACCGGTTCGATCCCGGCAACCCCGCCAATCCGATCAACCAATTCAATCCCAACAATCCCTTCAATCCGGTGAATCGCTATCAGCCGGAGAATCCGTTGAATCCGATCAATGAGTTCAATCCCGCCGTGCCGTTCACGCCGCTTGATGGTGGAGGAGGGACTGGGAAGAGGCGGTGAGGCAACTCATGTCTTGCCCGATCCCAGCGAAAGACGCTTCACGAACGACGATCTCCAGTTCCCTGGGCACCTACCACCCGCGTTTGCCCGTAAAAATGCCGGTGAATTAAAGATGCGAAACGGGTATTCTGCGGCGGCAAACAAGGCTGTGTAGTAAGTCTATGAAGAGGACAGACTAAGGAATCTCATGCTGACTGGTGACATCCGCAGCCAAATCGACCGTATCTGGGATTCGTTCTGGTCCGGCGGCATTTCTAATCCGCTTGAGGTAATTGAACAGATCACCTATTTGCTCTTCCTCCGCCGCCTCGATGACCTCCACACACTGGAAGAAAATAAGGCGAACCGACTGAAGCAGCCCATGGCGCGGCGAGTTTTTCCGAAGGGGAAAGACACCAAGGGCCGTTCCTTCGAAGACTATCGATGGTCGCGCTTCAAGCATTTTGCGCCCGCCGACATGTATGCCCTGGTTGGCGAGCATCTCTTTCCCTACCTGCGCAGCGATCTTGCCCGCCAACTTGGCACAGGCGACTCCACCTATGCGCACCATATGAAAGATGCGCGCTTCACCATTCCCACGCCGGCCTTGCTGGCGAAGGTGGTGGACCTGCTCGATCATGTGCCGATGGACGAGCGCGACACCAAGGGTGATGTGTACGAGTACATGCTGGCCAAGATTGCCAGTGCCGGGCAGAACGGCCAATTTCGCACGCCGCGCCACATTATCCGACTGATGGTCGAGCTGACCGCACCGCAGCCCGCCGATGTGATTTGTGATCCGGCTTGCGGGACCGCGGGCTTTCTCGTGGCGGCAGGGGAGTACCTGCGCGAACGGTACCCAAAACTCTTGCATGACGCCAAGCAACGGGAACACTTCCATCACGCGATGTTTCACGGCTTCGACTTCGACAACACCATGTTGCGCATCGGCAGCATGAACATGCTGCTGCATGGCGTGGAAAATCCAGACATCCGTTACCGCGACTCGCTCGCGCAGGACCATGCCGGTGAGGAGGAGAAATACACGCTCGTGCTGGCCAATCCGCCCTTCGCCGGCAGCCTCGATTACGAGAACACAGCCAAGGACTTACTCCAGATCGTCAAGACAAAGAAAACCGAATTGCTCTTCCTGGCGCTCTTTCTGCGGCTGCTCAAGCCCGGCGGGCGCGCGGCTGTCATCGTGCCGGACGGCGTGCTGTTCGGCTCCAGTAAGGCGCACAAGGAATTGCGCCGCATCCTGGTGGAGGACCAGAAGCTCGACGCCGTGGTCAAGTTGCCGGGCGGCGTGTTCAAGCCTTACGCAGGTGTCTCGACGGCGATTCTGGTCTTTACCAAGACCAACTCCGGCGGCACGGACTTCGTCTGGTTCTACGACGTGGAGGCCGACGGCTGGAGCCTCGACGATAAGCGCACACCGCTCCTGTCAGAAGACAAGCTTGGGCCAGTCCCGAAGACTGCGCTCAACGAAGAGGAGCAGGCAAAGAACAATCTGCCTGACGTGCTCACGCGGTGGGCGCAACGAGACGGCAGCGAGCGCGACCGCCCGCGCACCGCGCAGAGCTTCTGCGTGCCCAAGGCCGACATCGCCGCGCAGGGCTACGACCTCTCGCTCAACCGCTATAAGGAAGTGGTGCACGAAGCGGTCGAGCACCGTCCACCGAAAGAGATCCTCGCTGAGTTGGCGAAGCTGGAAGAAGAGATCCAGCGGGGGATGAAAGATCTTGAGGGCATGCTGAATTGAACGGATGGAAGACCATGCCGCTCGCCGAGGCCTGCGAGAAGATCACGGACGGCACGCATCATTCCCCGCCCATTCAGCCCGCGGGTATCCCATACGTCACGGCGAAGCATATCAAGGCAGATGGACCAGATTTTTTTTCAGATCCGTGGTTTGTAAGTGAGAATGATCATCGCGAAATCTTCTCCCGCTGCGATCCGAGACCTGGTGACGTGCTTTACATCAAGGATGGCGCTACTACCGGTATCGCTGCCGTCAACCGATATGCTTTCGAGTTCAGCATGCTGTCGAGCGTGGCGTTGCTTCGTCCAAGGGCAGCTGTGCTGACGCCCGAGTTTTTGTGCCATTGGCTCAACGCCCCACTTGTCAAACGTCGGATTCTTGGGGGAATGGCAGGTGTCGCGATCCGTCGACTAACGCTGGAAAAGATCAACGCAATTCGTGTCCCGTTGCCCCCAGCCCCCGAGCAGCGGCGGATTGCGGCGATCCTGGACAAGGCGGACGAACTGCGGGCCAAGCGTCGCGCCGCCATTTCCAAGCTCGACAGCCTCACACAAGCCATCTTCCTCGACATGTTCGGCGACCCGGTCAGGAACGACCGAGGGTGGCCAATCACCCCAGTTGGTCATTTCGTGGCTGGATTTGAAACGGGCAAGAGCCTTATGGCGAATGACGAAGACGACGGTTCAACCGGGCTTCGTGTACTAAAGGTCAGCGCCGTTACATCACTGCGATTCCGTCCTGAGGAGAGTAAGGCGCTACCACCTGATTATGTCCCTCCGCCGTCCCACTTTGTTAGAAAGGGGGACTTACTGTTCAGTCGCGCGAACACCCAGGAACTTATTGGCGCTACAGCGCTAGTGGAAGATGCTCCGGAGGGACTCGTTCTTCCTGACAAGTTGTGGAGGTTTACGTGGCACGGCGAACCACGGGCAGACCCGCATTTTGTTCATTGGCTCTTTCGGCAGCCGAGATTTCGGTTCGAGTTGGGACGGCGGGCGACCGGCACAAGTGGATCGATGAAAAATATCTCTCAGGAAAAAGTGCTTGATATTAAGGTGACACTACCAGGACTTTCCCTGCAGCGTAAATTTGGCCGAATCGCATATGCGATCAACCGGTTAAGGCAGGCTGGCGAGGAGGCGCTTTCCACCACCGACACCGCATTCGCCTCTCTCCAGCACCGCGCCTTCCGGGGACAACTCTAGTCATGCCTTTTACCCCGCGCTTCACCATCACTAACCAGATCACCGCCGCGCTCACGGCAATTGAGCGTGCGCGCGGATTCCTGGAGGCGGCCACTCTCTCGGAGGAATGGATCGGGCGCATGAGCCGGCGCGCGCTGCTACTGGAAGCGCATCACACCACGCACATCGAAGGAACTCAGCTTACGCTCCATGAGGCCGAGCGCCTGTGGGCGGGCGAACAGGTGGAGGGAGCCAGCCGCGATGACGTGCGCGAGTTGTTGAACTATCGGCAGGCGTTCAATCTGGTGGCGGAATATCTGGGAAGCGGCGAACTGATCACCGAGGCATTGATTCGTGAGATCCACAAGCGGTTGGTGACGGATGTACGGGGCGGCGCTGCGCAACCAGGACAATACCGCCTCATCCAAAATTACGTTGGCCATAGTCAGACGCGCGAAATCATTTATACGCCTCCACCACCGGAACAGGTCCCACCGCTGATGCGGGAGTTAGTCGAGTGGCTGCGTGCTGACACGGGCATTCATCCGGTGTTGGTGGCCGGCCTCGCCCAGTTCCAACTCGTGCACATTCACCCCTTCGTTGACGGCAACGGCCGGACCTCGCGGCTCCTGTCCACGCTCTGCCTGTACCGCTCTGGGTACGACTTCAAGCGACTGTTCACCCTTAGTGAGTTCTATGACCGCGACCGTGGCGCCTTCTATCGCGCCATCCAGAGCGTGCGCGAGCAGGGCATGGACGTAACCGGCTGGCTCGAGTACTTCGTGGGCGGACTGATGCAGCAACTCGAGGAGGTGAAGAACCGCGGGACGGCCATCATTCGCGCGGATGTCGTTGCCAAGGCCCACCGGCTCGGCGTGCGCCAGACGGCCGTTCTGGTCGCGATCCACGAGGCGGGGATGCTGTCGCTCAGCGAGTTGGAGCCGTTGTTCACGAACGTGAGCCGCCGCTCCTTGCAACGGGATCTGCGTCTGCTGCTCGAAAAAGGCCTGGTTCGCGAGTCGGGGGCGGTGGCGGTCACTGATCCGAACCGCTCGTATGTCCCCGTGGTGGATGCAACCGGAATAGGGCGCAGTGAGCTGTGACATGCTCTGACAGGTAGCTGTGACAGGCTATGACACCAAGCTGTGACATCGCTCAGGGAGGCTGGTCCCTCTGGATATGAGCCAGTTCATCTTTCTTCAGCGCGAATGGCCTGCCGTCTTCGAGGCTGCGTCAAAGGCGGAGGCGGCGGTCCACAGCGATCCTCGCACGGCCTGCTTTTACGCCCGGCGTACCCTGGAACTGGCCGTCGGCTGGGCCTACAAGCATGATGCCGCCCTCCATCTTCCATATCAGGACAATCTCTCCGCCCTGATTCACGATCCCAGTTTCAAGCAGTCCGCCGGTGAGGCCGTGTTCACCAAAGCGCGGGTGATCACCACCCTCGGCAACCGGGCAGTGCATAACCATCGTCCTGTGCCGGAGGCGGATGCGCTCGCGGCGGTACGCGAGCTGTTTCATGTGGCCTACTGGTTTGCGCACACCTATGGTCGGGCTGGTCGCCCCGCCCCTGGAATTGCCTTCGATCCCGCTGCGCTCCCGCGACCTGGGCCGGCCGCGACTCAGACGGCCGAACAGTTGCAGGCCCTGGAAGCGCGCCTGCGCGAGAAAGACGAGAGCCTGGCGGGTCTGCTCGCAGACAAGACCGCGCTCGATGCAGAGTTACAACGCTTGCGCGCCGAGATCGCGGAGGCCAAGAAGGCGGCCTCTGCGCAGGCGGACCAGCACGACTACTCGGAAGCTGAGACTCGCGACTATTTTCTCGACCTCCTGCTCAAGGAAGCCGGGTGGCCGCTCGATCAACTGCGCGATCGGGAGTACGAGGTCACCGGCATGCCGAACGAAACAGGCCAGGGCTTCGTTGATTATGTGTTGTGGGGTGACGATGGACAGCCCCTGGGACTGGTGGAGGCCAAGCGTACCCGCCGCGATACCCGGGAAGGGCAGCAGCAGGCGAAGTTGTACGCGGACTGTCTCGAGCGGCAGTTCGCCCGGCGGCCACTGATCTTCTATTCCAACGGCTACGACCATTGGCTCTGGGAAGACACTCGCTATCCGCCGCGTCGGGTGCAGGGATTCTATAAGAAAGCGGAACTGGAACTGGCGATCCAGCGGCGGGAGACGCGCCGTTCGCCCGCCGCGGCGCCGATCAGCTCGACGATCGTCGAGCGCCATTACCAGACGCGGGCCATCCGCCGTATTGCCGAGGCGTTCGAGCGCGACCATGAGCGTAAGGCGCTGCTTGTGATGGCGACGGGAGCCGGCAAGACACGCACCGTGATCGCGCTTTCGGATCTGTTGATGCGGTGCAACTGGGTCAAACGGGTGTTGTTCCTCGCGGACCGCGTGGCGCTCGTCAAGCAGGCGGTGAACGCCTTCAAGCGGTACCTGCCTGATGCCTCACCCGTAAACCTTGTGACCGAAAAAGACACTGAGGGGCGGGTCTACGTCTCGACCTATCCCACCATGATGGGGCTGATCGACGAGGCGTCGGACGGCCAGCGGCGATTTGGCGTCGGGCATTTCGATCTGGTGATCATCGACGAGGCTCACCGCTCGGTGTTCCAGAAGTACCGCGCCATTTTCGACTATTTCGATTCGCTGCTCGTCGGGCTTACCGCGACGCCCAAGGATGAGGTGGATCGCAACACCTACAGCCTCTTCGACCTCGAGAACGGCGTGCCGACCGACTCTTACTCCCTGGAGGAGGCGGTGCGCGACGGATTTCTTGTCCCTCCGCGAGCGGTCTCGGTGCCGCTCAGGTTTCCGCGCCAGGGGATCAGGTACGACGAGCTGTCGGAAGATGAAAAAGACCAGTGGGATGCTATTGAGTGGAGCGACGACGGCACGGTCCCGAACCGTGTCGAGGCCGAAGCGGTCAATACCTGGCTCTTCAATAAGGACACGGTCGATAAGGTGCTTGAACATGTGATGACCCGTGGGCTCACGGTGGCCGGCGGCGATCGACTCGGCAAGACAATCATCTTTGCCAAGAATCAGCCGCATGCTGACTTTATTGCCGACCGCTTCAACGCCAACTATCCGCATTTCAAAGGCGCCTTCGCTCGGGTCATCACGTTCAAGACCGAGTATGCGCAGAGCCTGATCGACGCCTTCTCCAACAAGGACAAGGCTCCACATATCGCAATTTCGGTCGACATGCTGGATACCGGTATCGACATCCCCGAGGTCGTGAACCTCATCTTCTTTAAGCTCGTACGATCCAAGACAAAGTTTTGGCAGATGGTGGGGCGTGGCACGCGCCTCTGTCCGGATCTTTTCGGGCCAGGCCGTCACAAGGAGAGTTTCTACGTTTTCGATTACTGCCAGAATCTGGAGTATTTCAGCCAAGACATTCCTGGGACTGAAGGGGCGGCGACGGCCTCATTGGGTAAACGGCTCTTTCAGGCACGGCTGGAACTGATCGCCACGCTTGATAGTCAGGCGAAAGAGGTGCCTGTGCCTGGCATGCCGGAGGCGCCGGCGCTCTATGGGTATCCGAAAACGACAGCGGAGGTGCGTCAATCCGTCGCATCGGTGTTGCAAGGGGAAGTGGCCGCGATGAACGTGAACAACTTCGTCGTCCGTCCACACCGTCGCTTGGTTGAACGGTATACCGATCCAGGAGCTTGGGGACTCTTGGAGCCTCCGGACCTGGCTGAGCTGTCACATGAGGTCGCAGGCCTGCCTTCGGAACTCGATTCCGAGAACGAAGAGGCGAAGCGGTTCGATCTCTTGGTTCTGAGGCTGCAGCTGGCCTTGCTGCGTGTCGAGCCGGAATTCGCCCGCCTGCGCGACCGCGTCCGGGAGATTGTGGGATTGCTGGAAGAAAAGGCCACCATTCCAATGGTTCGTGAGCAGTTGGCCTTGATCCAGGATGTGCAGAGTGATGAATGGTGGCTGGACGTGACGGTGCCGATGTTGGAAGCGATGCGTCGCCGCCTGCGCACATTGGTTCAGTTCATCGAAAAGCGCCGACGGCAGCCCGTCTACACCGACCTCGAGGACCTCATGGGGAGCGAGACGGAAGTCGTTCTTCCCGGGTTCTCCGTGGGTACTGATCAGGCGAAGTTTCTCGCCAAAGTGCGCACGTTCCTCCGCGAGCATCTCGACCATGTGGTGATCGCCAAGTTGCGGACGAATCAGCCGCTCACCGCCACAGACCTCTCCGAGCTGGAGCATGTTCTTGAGGAGAGCGGCGCGGCCCCGCTGGACGACATCCGTCGGGCTGCGGGGGAAGCCCAAGGCCTCGGCCTCTTCGTGCGATCGCTAGTGGGGATGGATCGAGGCGCGGCCAAAGAGGCACTTGCGGGATTCATTACGGGCAAGACCTTCACCGCCAACCAACTTGAGTTCATCAACTTGGTCGTGGACCACCTGACTGAGTATGGAGTTATGGAGCCTGCCCGGCTCTATGAATCGCCCTTCACCGACCTGAGCCCGCACGGACCGGACGGTCTTTTCAAGCCGGGAGAACTGGACGACCTGATGCATGTTCTGGACGCCGTGCGGGCGACCGCGTTGGCGGCATGAGGGGGAGAGCCTCTAGCTTCTGCCGCTCCGGTATTCCTGCCTGATGGGGCGCGGATCGAACTGGTGGCACGAACTATTTCAACTGGTCTTCTGTTCAAACGTATAGTGACTGATCTAGGTACCGCGGAGAAAGAAGGTTGAACGAATGAGCAAGGATGAATTGACCCGCCCCCTCAAATTCTCCGACTACGTCAATCCGTTGCTGGATGTGCTGAAGCGCCTCGGTGGCTCGGCGCGTCCGGCAGAAGTGTGCCCGATCATCGCGAAGGATCTGGCACTGCCTGATGCTGTCCTCGAGGAGCGACTCGACAACGGTGTGTCTCGCTTTGAAAATCAGGTGCATTGGGCACGCTTTTATTTAGTGAAGGATGGCTATATCGACTCCTCGCGCCGCGGCGTGTGGTCTTTAACGGAAAAGGGTCGAAATGCGGCTCGGCTCTCTGAGGGTGAGATTCGTGAAATGGTGAGACGCGTTCAGGAAACTACTGCACGTCCTAAAGCTGTCGAGCCTCCTGCAACTCTAGCTGGCAGAGTAACAGCGATTGCGATCGAAGAGCTCACGTTGCCCGAGATGCCTGATGCGACCTATCGAGAACAATTGCTAGCCACGATGAAATCCCTGCCGCCTGGAGGGTTTGAAAGATTATGCCAGCGTCTCTTGCGGGAATCAGATTTTGAGGAAGTTGTGGTGATTGGTCGGTCCGGGGATGGCGGCCTTGACGGTCATGGAGTTCTGCAGATTAATCCGTTCGTCAGCTTTAGGGTCTACTTTCAGTGCAAACGATATGACGGTTCGGTTGGCGCAGGGGCAGTGAGAGACTTCCGCGGTGCCATGATGGGTAGAGCCGACAAGGGACTCATTCTCACCACGGGGACATTCACTGCTGAGGCAAAGCGGGAAGCCATGCGCGACGGTGTGCCTCCAATCGAACTAGTAGACGGGGAGCGACTACTTGTAATGTTTGAAGATCTCGAACTTGGACTTACTCCTCGCAAGACCTATGACGTCGATCTCGAATTCTTTAAGCAGTATAAGGAATGAGTTCGCTCAAACCATGTCCCCAAACAAATCCTCGCATCTTTCTCTTTCCATTACACCAACTCTGACGGACTATCCTCTTGGCTTGCACGGGAAAATATACGGCAGTGCAATGCCATTCGGCCTCTACGATCCTGATAGGATTTTGCTTCAGAAGATGAGAGAGGCGCTGGTTTCAACCGTTGTGTTGCTGGCTGAGGATGAGGAATGTCGTGAAAAAACGGGTAGGGACTTGCTTGCACTCTACGAAGAAGAAGGCCTGACGGTCTTTTCTCTTCCCACTCCCAACTACGGCATCCCTTGCAATGGCCAACTTGCTGATGTGTTGAAGCAAGCGAGAGGGCGTGCATCGGACGGTCACAACATTTTGATTCATTGCTCTGCAGGTCTTGGACGAACGGCCTTGTTTGCGGCATTGCTGGCCAAAGACGTCTTAGGGCTATCAGGGAGAGAAGCGATCGAATGGCTTGGGCGGCACAAACCCGATGCGCTGCTCACGCCGGCTCAAATTATGATGCTCATGGCATATTCAGGCTGATACAAATTTCTATCGAACAGGAGGGGCAATGGCACAGTCGCTAGGGAGACTACCGGTTAAAGAGCGTCGAGGGAGTCGTGCGCGCTGCGTGTTATTTACAGACGGGATTCGCGCTGAAGTGGCTGCCCGTCTGACGTCGTTAGTGGCCCCTCATGCCATCGTTCATCCGGAGCACCATATCTGGATGCCGAACGGAGTGGCCGATGCTATGGAAGGCAAATTGGGTGAGGCCAAGTCGTTCTTATCTGACGCTCAGCGGAAAGAGGTTACCAACTGGTGGTTGGCTGTTAGACACGCTGCCGCCAATACTCCGAATTGGGACATCGTGAGTCAAGCGACGATTGATGGCCGTGAGGGTTTGATCCTTGTGGAGGCTAAGGCGCACGATCAAGAGTTGCTTAAGGCGAAGGGTGGCAAGCCTCTCGACGAGAATGCATCGGAGCACAGCCAATCGAATCATGCACAAATCGGTGCCTGTATTCAGGAAGCCAGTAAGGCCCTGTCCTCGGCCACTGGTCTTCCCTGGAGCCTCTCACAGGACACCCACTACCAGATGTCTAATCGTTTCGCCTGGGCGTGGAAACTGACGACGATGGAGATTCCTGTGGTGCTGGTCTATCTAGGATTTTTGAATGCAACCGAGATGGGCGACCAGGGGCTCCCTCTTACAAGTCATGATCGGTGGAATGAACTTGTAGAGGCGCAAAGCCGCGCTTTATTCCCTAGCTCTGTTTGGGAAAAGACATGGAAGATTAAGAATACAGGTTTAACTCCACTCATCCGTAGCGCAACTCAGAGTCTAGTCTGAAAGGATAAGGGAACAATTGCTCTCGTGTCATGAGCCTTAAACAATAGACGGTGTAACCCACGATCAGAAAGCGTTTTTGCAGGCATGAGGGACCGGTCTTGCCCTCAAACAGTCTGACCCAGCGGGAGCCTATCTTTCCCGTGAGCCCCACACCTCGGTGCCTTCGGCTCGTTCACCCTCAGTCACGCCGTCTCACGCATCGCTTGCCTCTAACTTTCCCTCCCCACCACGCCGGCAATAGTTCTATACTGTACTTTGCTCTCCGGCCAAATTGATCCTTCCCGCACTGCCTGTTATCCTCAATCGTGATGGTGTGCTGGGCAGTGCTCACCCCTCAGGGAGGACCTCATGAAGCCGATGACTCCAGCGATGCTCCTGAAGGCGTTGACGATGTTTCGCGGGTTCACACAAATGGCGGCGGAGTATCTCAGGGACAAAGAGCGGCTGCGTCATCTGTTGGCCGCGGCAGTCTCGATTGCGCAGGGTCGCGGCGGCAAGCTGTTGAACGACCTTCAATTGTTGGTGCGGCTGCTGAAAGCCTCCGTGAGCGGGGCCTATACAGGCTTTTCGGTCCACAAGCTCGTGACCATCGTCGCGGCGATTCTGTATCTCATCAGCCCGCTTGATGTGATCCCGGACTTCATTCCTGTGGTCGGTTATGCGGATGACGCGGCGGTGATTGCCTGGGTGTTGAACAGCATTGCCGAAGAACTGAAGGAGTTTAAGAGTTGGGAGCAGGGCACGTGACCGGGAGAAGTCCTGCGCCGTGAGTAGGCTTTCACAGGACATTCCCTGATACAATGACGATCCTCACGAAGCTCTGCTCAAGGAAAGGCCTGCGATGTCGAAGCCCTCACAACCGAATGCCGTGCTTGTGGCGATCCGCACCCCCCGTGTGACTGTGGAGGACCTGGACAGTTCGCTGCAAGAGCTCACCCGTCTGGTGACAACCCTCGGGTACAACGTGGTGGGCCGTGTGATGCAAAAGCGGAGTTCCGACAAGTATGCGGCGGTTCTGGGGCAGGGCAAACTGGCCGAACTGGCGCGATGGACCGGCGGGTCAGGGAAAATCGAATCGGCGTTTGAGAGGCCGAAGCACAAAGCGGCGTCGAAGTTCGAGGCGGAGGATCCGGACATCACGGAAGAATCAGACGACGACGAATCGGACGATACCATCGAGGCTGCTCCCGGCCCTGGCGAACAGGCGCAGATCGTCATTGTGGACTGTGACCTGTCGCCGTCCCAATTGAAAAACCTGGAGCGTGCCGCCGGCGTGCCGGTGCTGGATCGGACCGGGGTCATCATCGAGATTTTCAGCCGGCATGCGCGAACCAGAGCGGCCCGGCTGCAGGTGGAGATCGCGCGGCTCAATTATCTCGCGCCACGGCTGCGGGAATCCGGCGGCGGCAGCGAGCGGCAAGGCGGGGGAGTCGGCGGCAAAGGGGCCGGGGAGACGAGTCTGGAGCTCGACAAGCGCCGAATCCGCGATCGCCTGAAAGAACTCCGGACGGAACTGGCGGCGATCGGGGACGAGCATCAGACGCGCCGCGCCAGGCGGGAACACGAATTGACGGTCGCGCTCGTGGGGTACACCAATGCCGGGAAATCCTCGCTCATGCGTGCGATGACGGGCAGCGAGGTGTTCGTGGCCGACAAGCTGTTCGCCACGCTCGATACCACGATCCGGCCCTTGTATCCTGAGACGCGTCCGAAAGTCCTTCTGTCCGATACGGTGGGATTCATCAAGAAGCTCCCGCATGACCTGGTGGCTTCGTTCAAGTCGACGCTGGATGAAGCAGCCAGTGCTTCGCTGTTGCTGTTTGTCGTCGATGCCTCAGATCCCTCCTTTCGCTCCCAACTCGACGTCACGCGGAAAGTGTTGGCCGAAGTCGGCGCCACGGAGGTTCCCAGCCTGTTGGTGTTAAATAAACGGGATCGTCTCAGCCCGGACGAACTCGCGGCCCTGAAGACGGAATATCCCGACGCCATTGTGCTGTCCACGAGAAACAAGGACGATCTACAGGCACTCCGCGAGCGCATCATGGGGTACTTTGAGAGCGATATGCTCGACGAGGAATTGCGTATTCCGTTTACGGCTCAGGGGGTCGTTGCGGAGATCCGCGCCAAGATGCGTATCCTGTCCGAAGAATATGATGCTGAAGGGCTCACGATACGGGTGCGCTCGACCCCTGAGAACCTGACTGCCATCAAGAAGAAGCTCGCGCGCTAAGGCGCGGCTCCCGCCTTCAACCGACCGAATCATCGCCTCAATGCAGTCTGATGCTGACCGAGTAAAGAATAGCTAGTCTTGCAGCCAGGCACTTGATTGCGCCTCGGGATGTCGCTAGCTCCTTGATCCGTTCGGGTCGGGTAGACTCGCGCAGTCCCACTCTCAATCACATCCGGTAGCACGCAAGAGCGCTCGAAAGACACGTTTCAGAAAGGATTTTCTCTTTATGCCGGCTATGAAACCGAAAGAAGTTCAATTGCAATTAAAGTCTCTTCCCAAGTGGACGAGACGGGCGAAGACCCTGGTGCGAACCTATCCGTTCAAGACCTTCATGAATGGCCTGAATTTCGTCACGCTGGTGGCAAAGCACGCCGAAAAGAGCCAGCATCATCCCGATATCGACATCCGTTTCAACAAGGTCACGTTGAATCTCACCACCCATGATGAAGGCGGATTGACGGAGAAAGACTTTCTCATGGCTCGCCAGTGCGACGAGGCTTTTGCGAAACGATAGGAACCTGCTGGGGCTTGCGCCCTGTGCATCCAACCTGTATTTCCGCTGTCATTACTCCCAGCTCGTCTGGCAGTTCCGGCTTATCTATCGACTCCCTGTATCAGGGGATCTTCCCAGTATGTGCTTCTCCTCATGAGGGTTACGGTAAGAGCTGAGACCGGCTTAGTTACAACATGGGAGGACGTATGATGAAACGAAGTCTTGAAATGCTGCTCGTCGCAGCCCTGGTGACAGGCGGGGGAGGCCTCGCGTTGGCGGCCGATCCCATGAAAGAGAAGGAAGCCACGCCGACCATCGGCGAGAGAATCACCAAGGATGCGGTGAAAGGCACCCTGATGAAGATGGAGGGGGAGTTTTATCAGATCAGAAATACGGATGGCGATCTGGTGAAGGTCCATGTGGATAAGAGCACGAAGCTCGACAAGGTGGTCGAGGGCGATATGGTCAAGGCCTATGTCACCGATAAGGGCCACGTGACGACGTTACAACGGGTCGAGAAATAATCCGAGTTGAGGAATCCGGGCGGCGGGATTGCAGCCCGCCGCCCGGTCTTTCCTCGCTGCCTCCTTCAGGCCTTGGACATTCCGTGCGTTTCCGCGTAAATTTCCAGCCGTGGCCGCCACACCTCCAAAACATTTTTCGATGCTCCGCGAGTTTCATCTCGCCGATGTGCTTACGTTGGGCAATGCCGCCTGCGGGCTGGCTGGCGTCTTCTTTGCCATGCAGTACATGAGCAGTCGCTCACCGACCAACTTTTTCGTTGCTGCGGCATGGGCGCCTGCGGCGCTGCTCTTTGATTGGTTCGACGGCCATGTGGCTCGATGGCGGCATCAACAGTCGCTGCTCGGGCGGGAGTTGGATTCACTGGCCGACATCATTTCGTTCGGCGTCGCACCGGCAGCGCTCGGATTCGCCGCCGGCCTGCGGGGAGGGTGGGATTGGCTCGCGTTGACCTACTTCGTCTGCTGCGGGGTGAGCCGCTTGGCTCGCTATAACGTGACTGCTGAGCGCCTCTCAGCAGGCGGGGAGAAGGTGGCCTATTTCGAAGGCACCCCGATCCCGACCACCGCAGTGCTGACCGGCATCCTCGCCCTGGCCGCCTGGCAGGACCGGATCGGCGAGCAAGTCTATGGTGGTGTCTGGACCATCGGCCCCGGCGACCT
>WBZP01002847.1_pt1 | contig 19500 bp, 18 predicted proteins | sample 5204301 | NCBI WGS metagenome assembly WBZP01 (sample SAMN12412401, study PRJNA552823) | activated sludge metagenome | isolation source: activated sludge from nitrification reactor of wastewater treatment plant... | place: USA: Pennsylvania | collected 2017 | reverse complement strand
CGAGAACCGGCGTATTGAGCGTCGTTGCTGGTGAGCTCCAGAGAGAAATGCGACATGTTGCTGGAAGGCGCCGTTTCACTATCCGAAGGATTTTACGCGAAAGTAAAGTACACGGAAACGACGGAAACAGCGGGAAAAGCAATAGCCGGCCGGACGGGTGCTTTGCTCACGCGCGCTTGCTTAGCCACCACTCTCCGTTGTTTCCGTTGTTTCCGTGTACTGTCTTTGCTGTTGTTCCGCCGTCAGCCGCCCAATCGAGAGCCGACAAAGGTGGGCGCGCCGCGCACAAACTCCTCCACCGCCATCGCACGCTTGCCCGCCGGTTGCACCTCCACCAGCCGCAGCAGCCCGGCGCCCGTACCCACCGCGACCGCCGCGCCTTGGCGCAGCACGCGCCCGGGCTCGCCGTCTCCCGCTTCGACTGCGGCGCGGTGGATGCGAAAGGGCTGCCCCTGCCAGAGGGTGAAGGCGCCCGGCCACGGCGCGTAGGCGCGCGTCATGCGCTCGATCTGCGCCGCCGGCTGCGACCAGTCGATGGCGCCCTCTTCCTTGCGGATCAGGCTGCACGTGGTGGGCTCGCCGGGCAGGTCGGCTTGGGGCACGGGCGCAACGCTGCCCGCCAGCCAGCCGGGCAGCGACTGCACCAGCAGGCCGGCGCCCAGGTCGGCCAGGCGTGTGCTCAAACTCTCGGTGGTGTCGTCGGCCGCCACCTCCAGCTGCGCCTGGGCAAGCACGGGGCCGGTGTCCATGCCCGGGTCCATCAGCATCAGGCTCACCCCGGCCACCGGCGCGCCCAATAGCAACGCCTGCGTAATCGGCGAGGCGCCGCGGCCCGCCGGCAGCAGGCTGGCGTGCACGTTCAGGCAGCCGAAGCTGGGCAGGTTGAGCACGCGCGGCGCCAGGATCAGCCCATACGCGGCGACCACGATCAGGTCGGGCGCCCAGCTGCGCAGGCCTTCGACGGCGGCGTCGCCCTCCGGCGTGCCCTTGCGCAGCGTCACCGGCTGCAGCAGCGGCAGCTCCAGCGCCAGCGCCGCCTGCTTTACGGGCGAGGCGGCCACACTGCGCCCGCGTCCGGCTGGGCGGTCGGGCTGGGTGACGACACCCACCAGCTGCCAGGGGCGACCGTCCGCCGCTGCGGCCGCCAGCGCCTGCAGCGAGGGCACGGCAAAGGCCGGCGTGCCCATAAAGACGATGCGGATCGGCGAGAGCGAATCGAACATGGGGGCTTCCCGTTTGCGCAGCAGGTGCAGGGCGCGGGCAGAGCCGCGCGGGCGGCGATGTGAGGGCTTGATGAGAGCGCGACAAGCGCCGAACCATTCTGCAACTTTCCGGCGCAGGCTGCGTAACACTATACACAAGCAGCAGCAGGGGCGCCAGATGACCAGAAGCAGGGTGCCCCACCGCTCGCAACAACCCGTCTTTTGCACCGCGCCGCAAAGCCGCGGTCGCGTTTCGCAGCAGAAGGATAGAAGGAGTCCTCCGTGAACAGCGAAGAGAACCAGAACCCGCAGCCCGAACCGCTGCAGCCCCCCTATGGCTACACGCCGGCGTCCAACCCCGTGGTCTCGCTGCCCGGCAGCGACCAGCCGACGCCGCCCATTCCGCCCGTGCCCGCTGCCGCGCCGGTGCAGCCGGTGCAGCCGCTGCCTCCCGTGCAGCCTGCCCAGCCGCAACCGCAGCCTGTGCGTGTAGAGAACGTGCTGCCGCCGCTGGGCGCCGGCAGCGTGAATCAGCCGGTCAATATCGACCAGCCCGAGCCGGGCTCGCCCGAATCGCACACCAACTACCAGCGCTTTGCCGACGAAGCGGGCAAGCAGCTGAACGAGGCGGCCGACGCCATCCGCCGCGGCGAGTTCATCAGCGACAGCGTGATGGACCCGAGCGCCGACAAGGATGACCGCCTGGTGGGCCTGCTCAACTACGTGGTGCCAGTGCTGCTGCCGCTGATTGTGCTCTTCAGCGAGAGCAGCGCCCGTCGCCCCTTCCAGCGCTACCACGCCATCCAGAGCCTGGGGCTGAGCGGTGCGCTGATTGTGGCCTCGATTGCCATCACCATCGTCACCGGCATCCTGGGCGTCATCCCGGTGATCGGCTGGGTGGTCAGCGCCCTGATGCTCTGCCTGACGCCGATTCTCTTCCTGATGCTGATTGTAGCCATGGTCTACTATGGCGTGCAGGCCTACCAGGGGCGCCGCTTTGCCATCCCGGTGGTGACGAACTTCCTCGTCAACCAGGGCTGGATGTAGGCGTGGCGGCTGGCAGCGCTTAACTGAGGCGACAACGGAGGGAGGCACCCGCACGGCAGCCCTCCGATGGAGCAGACGGGACCCGGTTCGCCGGGTCCCGTTTCTTTTTGCCCTTGCGCACGGGCAGAAAGGCCGCCCTGTTTTCAGAATTTCAAAGTTCTATTCCAGATTTAGCAAAATTTTCAAATTACCTATTGACAATTCTAAAAGTCGTGGTATTCTTATGCCAGATTGTTCAAGCGGGCCTGCAGGATTCCTGTCTGCGCAGCGCAGAACCCGTGCCATGGTCCCCCCTCCGCCGACCCTGCGTGCGTAACGACTTCGTCGCAACATGTGGATGGGAGATTTCCAATGTGGAGCACCAACCTTGAAGCCCAGGCCGACCTGACCCGCGAACGTTTTGCCCAGCTGCGCCGCGACGCTCGGCGCCATGCCCAGCAGCGGGCCGAGCGCCTTGCTGAGCGCCGCCAGGCCACACGGCTGGCCACGCACACCGGCCGCCTGCTCGCCCGCACCGGGGCGTGGCTCGTGCTGACAGGCCGCCGCCTGCAGCAGGACGAGGCCGACTGCGCACCTGCCGGCCCCTACTGACCGGCGCCTTCCCTTTCGTTCATTTTCCGCCCGCGGCCGGCGCTGCACGCTGCAACACAGCAAGCGCCGCCCGGGCCATTCTTCACAAGGAGCCGTCATGCTGCCACTGCCCGCCCGCAGCCCCTTCGACGGGGGCCGCATCGTCGTCACCCGCTTCCACTGCCCCGACACAAACCTCACCGTCGAGGGCGAGTTTGAGGTCGCGCTGCCCTTCGCGCAGCTCTCACTCGAACAGCTCAAGTTCGTCGAGATCTTCGTGCGCAACGAAGGGCGGCTCAACCGCATGGAGAGCGAGCTGGGCCTCTCTTACCCCACCGTGCGCTCCCGCCTGCACGACATCATCCGCGCCCTCGGCTACGAGCCGGGCAAGGACGAGCCGGCGCCTGCACCCGAGGTCGCGCCGCCCCCTGCTACATCTGCCGCCCCAACCCCCATTCCGTCCGCCGTGGACCGCCGCCAGGTGCTCGCCGACCTCGCGGCCGGCCGCATTGGCTTCGACCAGGCCATGGCTCTGCTCCAAGGAGGTATCTGATGGCTGTTCAGCGTTTGGCTACGGGCGACACGCCCGAGATTGTTGTGCAGCGCGCCGAGGGCGACCTTGTGGTGCGCGGCTGGAACCAGGGCGAAGTTGTCGTCAAGGGCGAAGGCGCCCGCATCGAGCAGCGCGACAACCTGATCAACGTCCAGCTTGACGATTCGGGGACACTCTCGGTGCCCGTGGGCAGCCGCCTGCACATCGAGAAGGCCGTAGGCAGCGTCGTGGTGACGGGCGTCGGCGGCGCGGTCGACGTGCAGAAGGTGGAGAGCGACCTGGTGGTGCGCGACAGCGGCCCGCTGCGCGTGGAATCGGTGGAGAACGACTGCACCGTGCGCGCCGTGCGCGGCGATTGCTATGTGCAGAATGTGGGCAACGACGCCACGTTCGCCTTCATCGCCGGCGATCTCAACGTCGAGAACGTGGGCAACGACCTGGCAGCCAACAATGTGCGCGGCTCGCTGCACGTGGCCGCCGGCGACGACATTACCCTGCGCCTGATGCTGACGCCCGGCCACTTCTACACGGCACGCGCCGGCAACGACCTCTCTTGCCGCGTTCAGAACGAGGCCAACGCCACGGTGGAGGTTGCCGCGGGCAACAAGCTGCGCCTGCGCCGACTGAACACCCCCGAAACGGTGCAGGGCAAGCAGGGGCGCTTCAAGCTTGGCGCGGGCAGCGAAGAGACGCAGCTTACGCTGGCCGCCGGCGACGACCTGGTGCTGCTGGGCACAAGCCTGGAGGAGCTGGGCGACGTGGGCGCTGAGATCGGCATGGACATGGGGCTGCGCGCCGCCGAGCTGGTGCAGCAGTTTACAACCCAGTTCGAGGCGCAGGTGGGCGCGTTTGCCAAGCAGATGGACGAGAAGATTTCGCACCTGGGCAACAACGAGGAGATCGCCTCCCGCGTGCAGGAGAAGATTCTGGCCGCAGCACGCAAGGCCGAGGAGAAGATCGGCGAGGCGATGAAGAAGATGGAGTCTCGCCAGCGCGAGAGCGACCGTCGCGGCGGTGCGACCGCCTGGACGGCAACCTGGAACCCCGGCTGGCAGGGGCAGCCGCCGCCCCCCAAGACGCCGCCTGCACCGCCGCAGCCGCCGCAGCCACCGCAGCCCATGGCGCGCACCAGCGAGGAGGAGCGGTTGGCCGTGCTCAAGATGGTGAGCGAGGGCAAGATCAGCATCGAGCAGGCCGAGAAGCTCTTCGCCGCCCTCGACGGCCGCAGCGCCGGCGTCCAAAGCGACCGCTAGCGCGCGGCTGCCGGTCACAATCCAAAACTTCTGCCAGGCGGCAGCGAGCGTGCGGGCTCGCTGCCGCCGCTTTGTCGCGACATGGGGTATGATCTGGAGAGCCGGGCGCGACTTCGCACGTTTGCCGGCGTATTGATCATCAGAGGGCCTCTGCGCTGCAAGCTGCGCAAGTTCCCTCTCCGTGTTCACCCGCGTGCGGGGCTGGAGGGCACGGTTGATGGGCGGTGCAGCCTGCCGCCCCCGGCGCCCCGGAGACTTCTCACTTCCACAGGGCAAGGAGTGCCATGGAGAACATGGAGTGGGTGCAGTGGGTGTGGGGTGTGCTCGCCCTGCTGCTGTTGATTGCCGAGATCTTTGTCAGCGGCTTTGTGCTCGTCTGCTTTGCCGCCGGCGCCGCTGCCGCCGCCCTGGCCGCGTTCCTGGGCTACGGCTTTGCCTGGCAGTTGGGCGCCTTTATCGCCGTCTCGCTGGCGGCGGTGCTGCTGATGCGCCCCTTTGCCGAGCGGCTGACCCGCTCCGGCGGCGCCAACCCGGTGGGCATCGACCGCGTGATCGGCAAGCAGGCCGTGGTGCTGATCGCGATCGAGCCACACGCCGCGCGCGGCCGTGTGCGTGTGGACCGCGAAGAGTGGCAGGCAACCTCGGCCGATGGCGCGCCGATCCCGGCCGGCGCCATCGCCGTGGTGCTGAGCGTGGTGGGCACCCGCCTGGTGGTGCGCCAGAGTGGCCCCTCGCTCGCCGACCCAGTGCCGCACGTTCCTGCGCCGCCGGTTCCTGTGCCGCCTGCTGAACTGGCCTGACGCCGGCCGCGCGCATCTTTGCCGGACTCGTACGATGGTCTCTGCTGTTGCAGTCTGCGTTCCCCCGGCGGGCGAAAGGACCCGCCCCATCCATGACTCCTCAGTCGATTGCCATTCTCGTCTTCCTCGCCGTGCTCGTGCTCTTTGTGCTCGTGCTGGCCGTGATGGGAATTCGCATCGTTTCGCCCTACCAGAAGGGCGTCATCGAGCGCCTGGGCCGCTTCCTGCGCGTCGCGCCCTCGGGCCTCACTATCATCGTCCCCTTCATCGATAGCCTGAGCAAGGTGGACATGCGCGAGTCGCTTGTCGACGTGCCGCCGCAAGAGGTGATCACCAAGGACAACGTCGTCGTCACCGTCGACGCCATCGTCTATTTCGAGGCCACCGACCCGGTGAAGCTGACCTACAACGTGGTCGACTTCTACGCCGCCTCTACCAAGCTGGCGCAGACCAACCTGCGCAACGTGGTGGGCGAGATGGAGCTGGACGAGGCGCTCACCAGCCGCGACAAGATCAACACCAAGCTGCGCGAGGTGCTGGACGACGCCACCGACAAGTGGGGCGTACGCGTGGTGCGTGTGGAGATCAAGCGCATCGACCCGCCCACCGATGTGATGGAAGCGATGCACCGCCAGATGAAGGCCGAGCGCGAGAAGCGCGCCCAGATCCTCGAGAGCGAGGGGCTGCGCACGGCGCGCATTCTGCAGGCCGAAGGTGAGGCCGAGGCCGTGAAGCGGGTGGCCGACGCCGAGCGTTACCGCCGCGAGGTGGAAGCCACCGGCCAGTCGAACGCCATCACCACCGTCTTTGGCGCGATTACCAACGCCAACGTCGACGAGCGCGTGATTGCCATCCAGTACATCGATGCGCTCAAGGCGATCAGCAACGGCAAGGCCAACAAGGTCTTCCTGCCCTACGAATCGTCCGCCTTCCTGGGCGCGCTGGGCGGCATCCAGGAGGTCTTCAAGCCGATGCTGCCTGCGGCGCCGGCGCCCGCTTCGGCCCCTGCCGTAACGCCCAAGGGTCGCCTCGGCGCCCCCATCCACTCAGCAGACGCCGAAAGCGCAACCACCACCGGCTCCACGTCCAGCAGTCTGGACAGTATCAGCTCGGTCGGCTAAACACGATCGAGAAGCGAGCCGTTCGGATCGAGAAGCGAGAAGCGAGAATCGAGAAGACAGCGCCGGTCACGCGAAGTTGGCGTGCTGGCCCAGCTGTGCAACGAGGAAAAAGCGCCGCCCCGCAGCCACTCTGCGGGGCGGCGTTTTTGCGCTCCAGATCGCCGGGGCCGGCGCCGTATCTCCGCCTGACCGGCGCTGTCTTCTCGCTTCTCGATTCTCGATCGCGATGCTATGATCCCCGCACGACACTCTCTTCACCAGCGCCGCGCCGACCATGATTGAAGCGATTACCTTTGACTTCTGGGACACGATCGCCATCGACGATTCGGACGAGACGCGGCGGGCCGCACTGGGGCTGCCCAGCAAGGCCGACGCCCGCGCCCAGCTCTTCGCCGAGTTCGTCACTCGCCGCCACCCGCGCGTGAGCGCCAAAGCGGCGCGCGCCGGCTGGCAGAATGCCGGTGAGCGCTTCCGCAGCGAGTGGCACACGCAGCACTTCACCCCCGCCGTCTCCACGCGCGTGAGCTACGCGCTCGAATGCCTGGGGCTGCTGCCGCCCGCCGGCCACTATGGCAGCCTGCTCGCCGAAATCGATGCGCTGGTGCGCGAGATCGAGGTGATGGAGGTGCGCATCCCGCCCACCTTCGCGCCCGGCGTCGATAACACGCTCTACCTTCTGGCGCAGGAGTACCGCCTCGGCATCATCTCGGACACGATCCACACCCACGGGCGCGGGCTGCGGGCGCTGCTCAGTGCGCACGGGCTGCTCGGCTACTTCAGCAGCACCATCTTCTCGGACGAAGTGGGCGCCAGCAAGCCCTCGGCCGCCGTCTTCCGCGCCGCTGCCGCCCAGCTCGACACGCCACCCGAGCGCATCGTCCACGTGGGCGATCGCGAGTCCAACGACGTCGAAGGGCCGCAGCAGCTAGGCATGCGCACGATCCTCTTCACCGGCATCATCGACCGCAGCAACGGCCGCACACGTGCCGACCTCGTCTGCCATCACTTCAGCAGCCTGCCCGATCTGGTAGGCCGCCTGCGCTGAGCCACCCACCCATGGCGCACACCCTGCAGCACCAGGCAAGCGAACCCTCTGCGGCGCTGGTGCGCGCGATTGCCGAGCGCTTTCTGGCCGCCTTCCCGGTGGAGCGCACAGGCCAGCGCACCGTGGGGCGCGAGCTCGAATTTCCGCTGGTGGCGAGCGACGGTTCGGCCGCCGACGTGCGCCGCCTTTGGGAGCTGCTGCTGGCCCACGGCGACCTGAAACCGAAGTTCGACGGCGACAGCGGGCTGCTGGTGGAGGCCGCCGGCACCGACATCAGCTACACCATCGAGGTGGGCGTGGGCACGATGGAGGTGAACACGCGCCCCTGTACCTCTCTGCTCGAGGTGCAGGCGCTGGCCGAACGCGGCGTGGAGCGGCTGGTGCGCGTGGCGGCGGCCTACGGCTGGCGCGTGCTCGGCTACGGCATTCAGCCCATCACGCCGCCCGCCCTCTCGCTGATGACGCCCAAACAGCGCTACCAGAGCCTCTACCGCGCGATGGGCGCGGCGTGGCTCTGGTATTCGGTGACGGCGGCCGACCAGCTGCACTGGGCGATCACGCGCGACGAGGTGATCCCGGTGCTCAACTTTGGCAACCTGATGGCGCCGGTGCTGATTGCGCTCTGCGCCAACTCACCCGTACACGCAGGCACGCTCAGCCCCTACTGCAGCGCGCGCGAGGCGCAGCATGTGCTGATCCACGCCAACGAACACCGCCACGGCATGCCCGTGCGCCCCTTCACCGACGCCGAGGAGTTTGTACAGCGGCTGTCGCGCGCCACGCACCTGATCGCGCGCAGCGACGGGCGCGCCATCCCGCAGGCGCGCCCCTTTGCCGCCGCCCTCGCCGAACTGGAGGGGGACGAGCAGGCGGCCTACGATGCCTTCCTATTCCACGAGCACTACATATGGAACAGCGCGCGGGCGCGCGCCGCCTATGGCACGATCGAGCTGCGCCCCTGCTGCCAGCAGCCGTGGGGCGAGCAGATGGCGGCGGCGGCGTTGGGCGTGGCCCTGCTCGAGGCGCGGGCCGAGATTGAGGACTATCTGGGCGAGTGTCTGGGGCAAGGCGCGGGGGCGTACGGCGCGACGGCGTGGGAGACGATGCGCATGTGGCACCGGCAGGTGATTCGCGACGGGCTGGGCGCGCCGCAGCCGGCGGCCGGCTTCCTGGCGCAGATCCTGGCGCTGGCCGAGCAGGGGCTGCGTCGCCGCGGCCTGGACGAAGAAGGGCTGCTGGCGCCGCTCTTCGGCCGTTTGGAGCGCACCGAGAACCCGGCCCAGCGCGCGCGCCGCCTCTACCGCAGCGACGGCCCCGCCGCCCTCATCGCCGCCGCCACCATCCGCCCCAACCAAGTCCAGCAAAGGCGAACTGCTTAACGCAAGGGCGCAAGGAACTGCAACTGCAAGGGCAGGGGCGTGTCGAAGATGTCACAATTGGGTGGTGTTCAGGTTGCGCGCGGCATCTCCCGGGCGCCGGGCTGTCTTCTCGCTTCTCGCTTCTCGCTTCTCGATCTCTGTTACCAGACCACCATACGCCGGAAGCTCTCGGCGTAGGTGTAGCCGAGCGGCTTGCCCGTGGCTGCATCCCACTCGCGCAGCCATTCAAGGTTGGCGGCGCCGTCGGGGAACTGCGAGCGGTGCGCGGCCAGCGCCTGCTCCTTGTGGCCGTGCTGCTCGGTCACGTCCACCACCACGTCGGGCGTGTGGCTGACGAAGAGGAAGACGCGCTTGAGGGCGCCCAGCGCCGCGCCGCTCTCGCGCAACTGCTCGGGGCGGTAGAGGGGCATCTTGCTCGGCATGTAGGCGTCGAGCGCAGCGCGGCCGGCGGCCAGGTGGTCGGGGTGAATCTGCTCGTGCGCCCACGGGTCAAAAGTCAGCAGCGTGTCGGGCTGGTAGATGCGATAGAGCCGGGCCAGTTGGGCGCGCAGCTCTAGCGAGGGTTCCAGTTCGCCGTCGTGGTGGCCCAGGTTGAGGGTGCTCTCGAGCCCCAGCACGGCAGCGGCGGCGTCGGTTTCGGCCAGCCGCTGCGTGGCCAGCGCCGTGCGCAGGATCGTCCCCTCCTGCGCGCCGATGTCGCCCAGCGTGCAGTTGACCGAGATGACGTGGCAGCCGCGCGCCACCAGCCGTGCAATCGTGCCGGCGCAGCAGGCCTCCAGGTCGTCCGGGTGGGCGCCCACCACAATCACGCGCTGCACCTCATCAAACGCCTCGAAGCCCAGCGGCGCTGGGGCGCGCGCGACGGCAGCCTCTGCGGCGGCGTTGAACAGGGGGGAGACATTGGGCAGGGGGGCGGCACTCTCTACAGCTTCGACAGTCGACATAGAAACTCCTTGCGCTGGGCGGAGCGGGGAACAAGCCGGTGCGCGCCCGGCCGCAGCCGGCGCGTGTGAGACAGAATAGCACGCGCGGTCAAGATGGGCGCACACACCGTTGCCCGCTCTCGTGAATCAACACCCATCAATCATGAACGCTGCACAACCCTTCATCTGCCCTTGCCCTGGAGCCCCATGAACGCCGCCTACCTTGCCGATGACGCCTTTCTGGCCGATGTTGCCGCCGCCCGCAGCACGCCGAACGCCCTGCACCTCTGGTGGATGGGGCAGAGCGGCTTCCTGCTGCTCTGGCAGGGCAACACACTGCTCTTCGACCCCTACCTCTCCGACTCGCTGACGCGCAAGTACGCCGCCACCGACAAGCCCCACGTGCGCATGACCAGCCGTGTGGTCGACCCCGCACGCCTAGACTTTGTGCAGGTGGCCACCGCCACCCATATCCACACCGACCACCTGGACGCCGAAACGCTGCACGCGCTCTGGCGCGCCAACCCCGACATGCGCCTGGTGCTGCCCGAGGCGATCCGCGTGGAGGCCGCCGCGCGCCTCAACGTCGACGCCGAGCCGCTGGTTGGGTTGGATGCCGACCAGCGCGCCCAAGTGGGAGCATTCACCTTTGCCGCCGTGCCCGCCGCCCACGAGGTGCTGGAGCGCGACGATCTGGGGCGCAACAAGTACCTCGGCTATGTGGTGCAAGCCGGCCCCTTCACGATCTACCACAGCGGCGACACGATCGACTACGCCGGCCTGCGCGAGACGCTGCGCCCGTTCGCGATCGACGTCGCGCTGCTGCCCATTAACGGGCGCGCGCCCGAACGGCGCGTGCAGGGCAACCTTAGCGGCAGCGAGGCGGCGCAGCTGGCCTGCGACGTGGGCGCGCGCCTGGTGATTCCCTGCCACTACGACATGTTCGCCTTCAACACCGCCACGCCCGACGAGTTTGTGGTGACCTGCGAAAGCCTGGGGCAACCCTACCAGCTGCTGCGCAACGGCGAACGGCTGAGCCTGGCGTAGGCAGGCTCAGCCGTATGAACAGGCACGGGAGGAGCGGTCGACCGCTCCTCCCGGTTCTTCCGTTGCGCGACGCCTTGCTTAGCGCGCGGCCAGCGGCAGGTAGAGGCGCGCCTCCGGCCCCGCTTCGAGTGTGCGCAGGACGCTCTCGCTGCCGTCCCACCAGCGCACCGTGAGCGTGTAGCGGTAGCTTGCATCCGCCTGCGCCGTGGTGTGCGCGACAGCATAGCTCGCCCCCTGGTGGCGGCTGCCCGCCGCGGGGAGGGTGAACTGCAGCGGCGCGACCGCTTCTGCGCCGGTTGCTTCTGCGCCGGCCGGCTGCACCGTTTCCACCGTCACCACAAACTGCTCGGTGCGCCACTCGCGCGTCGAAGACCAGCGCAGCACGCGCCCGCCCGCGCCCCCTGCCGGCGCCACCTCGACCTGCAGGCCAAAGAGCGAGTTGCCCGCCGCCAGGGGCAGCGCCGGCGCCCCCCATGCGGTCGGCTCCTGGCCAAAGCCGGCCGGAAACAGACGCGCCTGCGCGCCCGCAGCGCCCGTCGCACTCCACGGCCACAGGCCATCGGCGCCCACCTCGTCAATCACCACAAAGGGCACCACGCCATCGTCCAGGTTACGCGGCTCGGGGCGCAGCAGCGCGACCCGCTCGCCGTCGTTCTGCAGCGCGCCGCTGTAGCGCACCACCAGCGGCGCGCGCGGGCCGCTTTCGGGCAGCTGATAGGTTGCGCGGAAGCTCGCCACCGGGCTGGAGCTGGCAAAGAGCGACTGCCCCGGCGCCAACAATAGCTGCGGCAGCGTTACGGTTCCCACCCCCTCCACCTGCCAGAGATTGATTGGGGTCTGCGCATCGTAGAGCGCCACGGGCGTTGTGCCGGGGTTGAAGAGCTCCAGGTACTCGTGCCCGCCCGCCACCGGCTCGGCATTGACCTCGGCCAGCACCAGCGTGGGCGCCAGCGGCCCGACGTTGGTCGCGCCCAGGCTCAGTGCGCGCTGCAGCGGGAAGAAGCTGCCACCGTTCGACGTGACGGTGCGCCCCAGCGAGACGCCGTTGGGCGACGCATCAAAGCGCACCAGGTGCTGCGGCCCCGTGGGCGTGCAGGCCACACCCTGGCTCAGCAGCAGCTCCTCGCCCATCTCGCTCAGGCCAAAGCCCAGGTCGGCGCCGCCCAGCACCAGATAGCCAAACGGGGGAACAGTCAGCGTGTCGGCCAGGCAGAGCTTGCAGGGCGCGTCGCTGTCGTCGCTCAGGCACCAGCCGCCCAGCGCGATGGGCGAGGGCATGCGGTTGTAAAGCTCCACCGAATCCACCAGCGGCGGGTCCGTGTGGGCCAGAATCTCGTTGATCAACACCGGCGTCGTGGCAATGTCACCGGCGGGCGCTGCCGGCGCCGGAGACTGCGCAAGGCTCACCTGCGCCTGCCCAAGCAGAAGCAGCGCGGCACAGAGACCGGCGCAGAGCGCGGCACGCAGGCGCGCGCTAGGGGCGAGGAAGAGGGTCATAGTAGATGGTAATGCGGGCGGTGTCGCGCATGAGGTTGATCTCGTTGATCTCGACGCGCTTGACGGGCAGCCCCGTCCGCTCGCGCAGGTCGGCCAGCAGCAGCTCGTGGTTCTCGGGGCGGATCAGGTCGATCTTCTCGTAGAGCACCTGCCGCTCCTCTTCATACAAGACGCCCCAGCGCCTGTCGAGGATAAAGAGCGCGACGATGATAAAGAGGTTGATGATCGCCATCTCGACGTAGCTGATGCGCGTGCTGGCGAAGAGCTGGTTGATGAAGGGCAGGCTGATGCAGACGAAGAGGAAGGTGATCTCGCGTACGGGCAGCCGATCGGTGCGGTAACGCAGCACCGAAAAGACGGCAAGCAGACCGAAGCCAAAGCCAATCGTCAGCTGCACGTCGCGCAGTAGCCCGGTGATGAAGTAGATCAGGATGTTGAAGACGAAGAAGGTAAAGACATACTCGGGCCGGCTGCGCTGGTTCGGGTAGTAGATGAAGCCAATAATGATGAAGCCCGAGGTCAGGTTCAGCAGCAGGCCGGGCAGCAGGTCGATCAGGAAGGACACGGCGCCTCCACTGGGGGACGAGTGGCAGCGGCGCGCCTGCCCGGCTCGGCCGCGAGCCGTGCGGGCTCGGGCAGAGGGCCGCAGACGGGGTCATCAATCGCGCCGCTCAGGTAGTCGCGCAGCAGATGCTGGAGCAGCATCAGGCGCGACTTGAAGAGGTTGTAGCGGGTGGTGGGGTCCAGAATCACCAGCGACATGCAATACTTGCTGAAGGCGAGCGGCTGAATGTGGCGCTGGTGCAGCTGCTGCACAAAGCTGGAATGGGTGCTGAAGCGGGGCTGCTTGACTTCGGCCACCACCAGCCCCGGCAGCGCCGCCCGCATGCCGCGCCACTGAAAGCTCAGTCCAAAGTCGATCGTCAGCCGCTCTACCGAATCGTTGCAGGCCAGCGAGACGCGCAGGTACTCGTTGTTGGCCGAATCGATCAGGCTCTCGGGGGCATAGGGTGTGTGGGCGCGCACAAAATCGCCGGCGGCGCCCAGGAGGCGCGTGTCGGGGGCGACGGCGATGCGCGACTTGATCGTGCGCGCGCGGTTCGTCTTGTGCTTCACCTCGAGGAAGTGCGCGTTCGAATCGACGTACGTGCGCGTGCGCACCTTGTAGCGGTCGCCGTAGCCGTTGTGATGCTCAAGGTACATCGTCAGTGCCGGGGTATCGTAGTACTGGGTGAAGTAGTGGCTGGCGCGCGTGCCCTTCACGTCCAGCACCCGGTAGCCGCCACGAATCCGCTCGAGAATCTCCAGCGCCTGGCGCTCGGTGAGCACAAACTTGGTGTCGGTGCGGTTGAGCAGCCCCACACTGTTGAGCTCGGCCAGCGTCAGCGGCTCAAAGCGCTGGAAGAGCGCGTGCAGTTCGGGCGTGAGCGCGTGCGGCCGATGTGCGGCGCGTGCGTGGGGCGCGGCGCGCGCCTGGGGCGCAGAAGGCTGCATGGGTTGGGGGGTGGCGGGCGGAGAGTCCAAAGCGGGTGCGGTCAGAACCACTCAAAGAGGGCGAGCATGGCGCCCCTGATGCCGAAGGAGTCGATCAGGGTGCCGTTGAGGTCGGCGCCGGTGGTGTCGGCGTTGAGGAGGGTGGCGCGGCGCAGGTCGGCGTTGCGCAGGTCGGCGCGGCGCAGCACGGCCTCGGTGAGGTTTGCGCGCTGGAGCGTGGCCTCGCTGAGGTTGGCCTCGGTGAGGATGGCGGCCGTGAGGTCGGCGCGCTGGAGTTTGGCCTCGTGGAGGTTGGCACCGCGCAGGTCGGCATCGGTCAGGTCGGCATCGCGCAGGTCGGCGCCGCGCAGATCGGCGCCGCGCAGGCGCGCCCCGCTCAGGTTGGCACCGCGCAGGTCGGCCAGGCTCAAGGTGGCCTGCGAGAGGTCGGCGTTTTGCAGGTCCGACGCACGCAGGTTCGAGCCCGAAAAGTTTGCCAGGTAGAGGCTGGCCTGGCTCAGGTTCACCTCGTGCAGATTGGCGAGCACAAAGCTGCCGCCGCGCAAGTCCGACCCGCTCAGGTCGTGCCCGCTCAGGTTGCTCTGCTCGCACAGGGGCATGCACGCGGGGCCGTTCTTGGCCGGGTCGGCGCGCCAGGCCACAAACAGCGCGACGCACACAAGCACCCCGGCCAGCAGGCGCTTCAACAGGGACTTATGGTTGCGCATAGACGAATGAACAGGCCCAGCACCGGGTGGCGAATGGGCTGCAGACGGGCGGCCGCCACGCCTGGGGTGCGCGCACGGCGGCGCTGCTGCTGCTCGCCTGCCGGCAGGGCCAGGAAGGATTGGAAGGGAGTCAGGCAGGCGTGCAGGGCGCCGAGCCGCGCCACAGTGCGGCGGCTTGGGCGTCCACAGATTATAGCACAGGGAGCCGCCGTCTGCTCGACGCCGACGCCGTCCGCGCGCAGGATTGGGGCCGACCCCGCGCCGAGCGCTTGCTTCTCGAGCGGGCCGGGCATAGAATGGCACCATTCCACTCCCCCTGCGGCGCGTGCCGCCCCAGTTACAGATGGCTCATACGTTTGCATACACTGCGCAAACATCGGGCAAGTCGCATTCATATAGAGCACCGCTAGAGTAACAGGTTGGAGAGCTGCCGGCCGGGCCGTCAGCCTGCCAGGTCGGCTGCGCGTCCTGCGGTGCGCCTCGCGCAACCGCAGATGCAACCTTGCAATGGCGCTGGGAGATGGAACGTCATGAGATTCGACAAATTTACGCAAAAGGCCCAGGCCGCCGTCGTCGACGCGCAGAGCCTGGCCGAACAGAGGAACAACGCGGCGCTTGAGCCCGAACACCTGCTCACGACGCTGCTGCGCCAGGAGGGGGGCGTGGTGCCCGCCGTGCTGGCCAAGATCGGCAGCGACGCGCGCGCGCTCGAGCAGGCGGTTGAGCGCGCGCTGAACGCGCTGCCGCGCGCCACCGGCGCGGCACTGCAGATTGGCCTTAGCCCCGCCATGCGCACCCTGCTCAACGAGGCGCAGAGTATCGCCGGCAACATGAAGGACGAGTTCGTCTCGACCGAACATCTGCTCATGGCCATGGCCTCGACGCAGAACCGCATGCGCGACCTGCTCGCCCGCCAGGGGGTGGACTACAACGCCATCCTGCAGGCGCTGGCCGGCGTGCGCGGCAACCAGCGCGTCACCACCGACAACCCCGAAACCCAGTACGAAGCGCTGAGCAAGTACGGCCGCGACCTCACCGAAGAGGCGCGCAAGGGCAAGCTCGACCCGGTGATCGGCCGCGACGAGGAGATTCGCCGCGTAATCCAGATCCTCAGCCGGCGCACCAAGAACAACCCGGTGCTGATCGGCGAACCCGGCGTGGGCAAGACCGCCATCGTCGAAGGGCTGGCCCAGCGCATCGTCAAGGGCGACGTGCCCACCGGCCTGCGCGACAAGAAGCTGGTCACGCTCGACGTCGGCTCGCTGGTAGCGGGCGCCAAGTACCGCGGCGAGTTCGAGGAGCGGCTCAAGGCCGTGCTGCAGGAGGTCACCTCGGCCGAGGGCGAGATCATCCTCTTCATCGACGAGATGCACACGCTGGTGGGCGCCGGCGCCGCCGAAGGCTCGATGGACGCCAGCAACATGCTCAAACCGCTGCTCGCGCGCGGCGAACTGCACACCATCGGCGCCACCACGCTCGACGAGTACCGCAAGCACGTCGAGAAGGACGCTGCGCTCGAACGCCGCTTCCAGCCCGTCTACGTCGACCAGCCCACCGTCGAAGACACAATCAGCATCCTGCGCGGCCTGAAGGAGCGCTACGAGGTGCACCACGGCGTGCGCATTACCGACGCCGCCGTGATTGCCGCCGCCACGCTCAGCCACCGCTACATCGCCGACCGCTTCCTGCCCGACAAGGCGATCGACCTCATCGACGAGGCCGGCAGCCGTCTGCGCATGCAGATCGACTCCAAGCCACAGGCGCTGGACGAGATCGACCGCGACATCATGCAGCTCGAAATCGAGCGCGAAGCGCTGCGCAAGGAGCGCGACGACGCCAGCAAGGCGCGCATGGCCGACGTGGAGCGCGAACTGGCCAACCTGCGCGAGCGCAGCGCCGAGCTTACCACCCGCTGGCAGGCCGAACGCGAGGCCATCGCCGCCCTGCGCTCGCTGAAGGAGCAGATGGATCAGGTGCGCACCGAGATGGAGCAGGCCGAACGCGCCTACGACCTGCAGCGCGCCGCCGAGCTCCGCTACGGCAAGCTGCGCCAGATGGAGGCCGACCTGGTGCAGGCCGACGCGCGTGTGCGCGACTTGCAGGCTCAGGGCGCGCTGCTCAAGGAAGAGGTCGACGCCGACGAGATCGCCGCCATCGTCAGCAAGTGGACGGGCATCCCCGTGGCCAAGCTGCTGGAGGGCGAGCGCGAGAAGCTGATCCGCATGGAGGCCGTGCTGCACCAGCGTGTGGTGGGCCAGGCGGAGGCGGTCAAGGTCGTCGCCAACGCCATTCGCCGCAGCCGCGCCGGCCTGCAGGACCCGAACCGCCCCATCGGCAGCTTTATCTTCCTGGGCCCCACCGGCGTGGGCAAGACCGAACTCGCGCGCACCGTGGCCGAGTTCCTCTTCGATGACGAGCAGAACCTGGTGCGCATCGACATGAGCGAGTACCAGGAGCGCCACACCGTGGCCCGCCTAATCGGCGCGCCGCCGGGCTACGTGGGCTACGACGAAGGCGGCCAACTGACTGAAGCGGTGCGCCGCCGCCCCTACAGCGTGGTGCTCTTCGACGAGATCGAAAAGGCCAACCCCGAGGTCTTCAACGTCCTGCTCCAGGTGCTCGACGACGGCCGCCTGACCGACGGCCAGGGGCGCACGGTGGACTTCCGCAACACCGTGATCATCATGACCAGCAACCTGGGCAGCCAGTACATTCTGGATGTGGCCGGCGTCGACAGCGAGGTCGAGCGGCGCGTGCGCGAGGCGCTGCGTACTCACTTCCGCCCCGAGTTCCTCAACCGCGTCGACGACATCGTGATCTTCCACGCCCTCAAGCCCGAGCACCTGATGGAGATCATGGAGATCCAGCTCGGCCGCCTGCGCCGCCTGCTGCGCGAGCGCAACATGACCGTGGAGATGACCGACGCCGCCAAGCTGCTGCTGATCGGCGAGGGCTACGACCCGGCCTATGGCGCCCGCCCCATCAAGCGGCTGCTGCAGAACCGGGTGGCAGACCCGCTGGCGATCCAACTGCTGGAGGGCAAGATCGGCCCCGGCTCGGAGATTCTGGTCGACGCCGCGGACGGCCGGCTGCTCTTCAGCATCGAGCAGAGCGAGCCGGACGCAGAGCCGGTGGCCTCGTAGAGAAACTCAAGCGCCGCATCCCGCGAGGGGTGCGGCGCTCTCTTTGTGCGAACCATCAGCCGGCGCGAGAGTCTCGCGCCGGCGCCCTACGCTTGCCGTGGGCCGGAAGGAAGTTCCGCCAGGCGCCACAGGGCCAGCCGCTTGTCAGCCCGGCGTCCGTTCTCCTCCGTGCTCTTTTCGTCGATCAAGCGCACCGGGGGCGGGAAGTGAAAGGGCGCCGCCGTGAGCACCAGCGGCCGCCACCACCCCGTGGCAATGTTGCCGTTCTTGCGGTCGCCCACGTAATGCGTCGTCAGCAGCCAGGTCGAGCCGCTCGCCTTCAGGTTGGCGATCGCCTGGAAGACGTCCGCATAGCTGAAATGCACCAGGCAATCGCGGCAGAGCACCAGGTCGGCCTGCGGCAGTGGGTCGTGCAGCAGGTCCAGCACACGGAACATGACGCTGTCGCTGCCGAAGCGCCGGCTGTTCTGCTCGATCAGCTGCGGCACAATGTCGCCGCCCGTGTAGTGCAGCCCGGCGGGGAAGGCCACCTCCTGCATCCAGTTGAAGTCGCCGCAGGGCACGTCCAGAAAGTTCCGAATCTCAAGCTCGGCCAGGAGGGCGGCCAGCCCGGCGCGCACGGCCGCCGTCTGCTCCAGTTCCGAGCCGGGACCCGAGCGCGATTCGGCGCTGCCCCACCAGTTGCTCTGCCAGATCTTGTTGAAGGTGCGCGCCTTGCGCTGCTGCGCGTATGCGGGGCCATAGAGCGCATCGCCCGCCCGCACCAGCATGCCGTGGCTCCAGCGCGCCAGCGGCACCACACCCGGCACGCGCTTGACGACGCTGCGGACCCTTGACGAGACGCCGGCTTTCTGCTGCGTCATGTTGCCCTCGAAACAGGAGCGATTCTGGAACAGGTGAGGTTCTGGACCAGGTGAGATGGAGAACGCAACGGAGCGTGTTCCACACCCTACCATATCCTGTGTGGGCGCCACAACCCGCCCTGCGTTCCGAATCCGGCAAACCAGGCGGCGAGGGGAAGCGCCGGCGCCATCCGCACCCGCAACGAAGACGCCACGGCCGCTGCGCCGTGGCGTCTTGCTCGCTCCTGATCTGAGGGTCGTCGAATCATGCTAGCGCGCAGGGCCGGCCGCGCCATCCGCCAGCCGCTCGCCGTGGCGCCAGACCAGCATCGCCACCGCCAGCTCGCTTGCCTCCGGGCCGGAGTGGGGCGCGAGATCGATCTGCGCCGTCGCGCGCGGCTCCACATGCAGCCGGGCCATGGCCGGCGCCACCACCTGCACGGCGCACGCCTGCAACAGCAGCGCCACCAGCAGCCAGCCTGCGCCCACCATCCACCACTCCACCCTGCGCGCCCTCCTCCTGCCGTTCACGGTGCTCTCCCCTCCGGCGCCGATGCCGGGTTGCCCGTCGCGCGCCCGCATACAGCGTGCGACCTGCCATCAGTCTAGGGGAGAACGCTGCGGCCGGTCTGCCATGGTGGGCAGACTTTCTGCCACAGGGCAGGTGACCCGTGGCGCCGGTGGCCCGTGGCCGGCGCTCAAGTGATACCGCAGTGAAAGTCGCGTTCAAGCGCCGTTCCTTGCGTCTCTTGGTCTTCCCAGGGTTCTGTGTACACCGCGATAAGCAAGATGGTGTAGGATCAAGAGCCTTGGGAGGTAACGAATGAACAGTCGCAGGAAGTACAGCACAGACTTCAAACGCATGCTTGTGGATGCC
>WBZP01002846.1_pt1 | contig 19505 bp, 20 predicted proteins | sample 5204301 | NCBI WGS metagenome assembly WBZP01 (sample SAMN12412401, study PRJNA552823) | activated sludge metagenome | isolation source: activated sludge from nitrification reactor of wastewater treatment plant... | place: USA: Pennsylvania | collected 2017 | reverse complement strand
TTCATAAACAGACACAGAACGCGGCAGCTCACCTTCAGGGAGTACGGCACTTCCGCAAGCTCGGCGTGGACCCCGAGTCCGATCCGATCACCGCTGTCGGCATCGGCGACATGTCCGGTGACGTCTTCGGCAACGGGATGCTGCTGAGCCGGTCGCTCAGGCTGATCGCCGCCTACGACCACCGGCACGTCTTCATCGATCCGAACCCCAGTGATGCTGCGCGCTCGTGGGAGGAGCGCAAGCGGCTGTTCGACATGCCGGGCTCGTCGTGGGCCGACTACGACAGCGCGCTGATCTCCGAGGGCGGCGGCGTCTTCCCGCGCAATCTCAAGAGCGTGCCGGTGACGCCGCAGATCCAGGCGGCGCTCGGGATCGAGGCCAGCGAGCTGACGCCGGCCGAGCTGATCCAGGCCGTCCTACGGGCGCCGGTCGACCTGCTCTGGAACGGCGGCATCGGCACCGTCGTCCGGGCGTCGCACGAGTCCGACGCCGACGCCCGCGACCGCGCCAGCGACGCGATCCGGATCAGCGCCGACCAGCTCCGCTGCCGGGTCGTCGGCGAGGGCGGCAACCTCGGCTTCACACACCGCGCCCGGATCGAGGCAGCGCAGCGCGGGATCCTGCTGTTCGCCGACTTCATCGACAACTCCGGCGGTGTCGACAGCTCCGACCACGAGGTCAACCTCAAGATCCTGCTCGACCTCGTCGTCAGGCGCGGCTCGATGACCCCCGGCGAACGGGATTCGCTGCTCGCCGAGGTGACCGGTGACGTCGTCGACCACGTCCTCCACGACAGCTTCCTGCAGGCACAGATCCTCAGCCAGGAGGTCGCGGCTGCGTCGCACCGGATGTACCTCTACGAGGACCTGATGACGACGCTCGAATCGGCGGGTATCGCCCGTCGCGAGGACGAGGCGCTGCCGTCGAGCGACGAGGTCGCCGATCGCCGGCGGCTCGACCAGGGGCTCGTCCGTCCTGAGCTCGCGGTCCTCGTCGCCTGCGCGAAGCTTCTGCTCACCGGTCAACTGCTCGAGTCGGACGTCGTAACCGATGCGGCTTTCGACGACGAGCTGCGGGGCTACTTCCCGCCGGCCGTCGTCGAGCGTGTCGGACCGCTGTTGACCGAGCACCCGCTGCGGCGCGAGCTGGTGGCGACGCTGGTTGCCAACGACGTTGTCAACTCGATGGGTCCGGCGTTCGCGAGCGACCTCGCGGCCGAGCACGGCGTCTCAGGCGACGCCGTCGTCCGCTGCTACCGGATTGCCCGCGACGCGGTCTCGGCAGAGCGGCGCTGGGCGGCGATCGAGGACGACCTGACGCTCACCTCCGACATCTCGGGCACGCTGATGGAGGGCGTCGACCTGCTCGTCGGTGCCGTCACGCGCTGGTATCTGCGCCACGACCCGGATGCCGACATCGCCGCTGCCGCCGCGGCTCTCGCGCCGGTCATCGACGAGCTCGACGCCGCGATGCCGTCGCTGCGCGACAGCTCGTGGTGCTCCGCGTACGACGAACAGCGCCAGTCACTCGCCGGGCGTGGCGCGCCCCCTGAGCTGGCCGATTCGCACGCGCGTCAGCAGGCGCTCTACCACGCCGCCGACATCGCGCTCGTCGCGCGTGAGACAGGCCGGCCTGCGATGGATGTCGCAAAGGCGTTCTTCGCAGCCGGCGCGCTGCTCGACCTCGAGCGGCTCGAGCACGAGATCCTCGCGCTGCCCGGTGTCTCGAGTGTCCACCGCTGGGCACAGCAGGCGCTACTCGACGACACCCTGACCGCACGGCGCGAGCTTGCCGCGAAGGCGCTGGCGTCAGCGGCAGGGGAGCCTGAGGAGGCGGTTGCCGCCTATCTCGACGCCCGCCCCGCCGAGCGAGCCCGGCTCGTCACCGTGATGCGTGCACTCGGCGAGGGCAGCGCCGACGCCTCGACGCTGGCGTTCGCGATCCGGCACTTGAGAGCACTCGCCTGAGCACCTGCGTGCCCGGTGCGCCTAGTGCGCGCCGCCGTCGACCGATGCCGGCGGTCGCGACTCCTCGGCGAGCGCCGTGATCACGAGCGGGCCGCGGGCCGCCGATTCGAGCACGTCGGTCGCCTCGTCGATCGAGCGCGCGTACAGCTCGACGAGCATGTGGATGACGACCTCGTCTTCGGCGTGGTTGTGGAAGCGGACGTGAGTGAAGAACTCGCGCGTGCCGTGGTCTCCGAAGGCCGCGTAGGAGAGGGCGTCGGCCGCCTCCGGGCCCGAGCAGCTCTCGACCAGGTCGGCCGCGACGGTCGCGGTGCAGCTCGCGACCCAGGGCGCGCCTGTGATCATCCGCTCCCAGCGCCCTTCGACCGGCTCGACACGCTCGCCCCGGAAGACGAGGTGCGGCTGGTCGTGCATGCACTCCATGCACTGCACGGCCGCCTCCTGGACCTCGTCGACGACCTCGGCACGCTCGCCGGTGGCCGCATCGATCCGATGGATGCCGTCGTAGTGGACCTGGAGCTCGAGGTCGGTCGACCAGCACCGGTAACAGCGGAGCCAAGGGGGCGTCGCAGCCTGTTCCATCGGCCGCAGGATAGACGCGGCTAGCCTGCGGGCCGTGAGAAGGTCGACGAGATCGGTCGCCGTGCTCCTGCTCGCAGTGGTTGCCGCCGGCGGGGCCGGTTGCGGCGATGACGAGGCCGGCCGGGACAAGCGCGACGTCGAGCAGGTCGCCGAGCGGTTCGGTGACGCGTTCGCGGCGCGCGACGGACGGGTGATCTGCGAGGACCTGTTCACCGCCGAGCTGCAGCAATCGGTCGAGGCGGCAGGGTTGACCTGCGAGCAGGCGGTCGGCGAGTCGGCGAAGGCGGTGCGCAAGCCGCGGCTCGAGGTGCTCGGCAGCGGCATCGAGGGCGACCGCGCGTACGTGACCGTCCGCTCCTCGGCGCAAGGGCAGGAGGCGAGCGTCGATCGGATCACGCTCAAGCGATCGGCCGAAGGGTGGCGGATCTCGGCGCTGAACACCGGCGAGGAGCTCGCGCCCGATCAGAAGCCGGACGTGTCGAAGCCGACCGAGATCGACTAGTAGCGCCCTTTGGCAGACAGGCCGGCTATGCCGGACCGATGGTCCTCAGCGCCCGGCCCAACGCCTGCGCGTCGGCCGTGAGCACTGGCCGCAGCCGCGGGTTGTGGAGCGCCGCTGCCGGGTGGTAGAGCGGGAAGATCGCGCGCCCGTCGTGGTCGATCCGGGTTCCGTGGACGTCGCCGATCGGCCTTCCCGGAGCGACGTGCTTGAGCGCGTGCCGGCCGAGCGGGACGATCAGCGCGGGATCGATCAGCTCGATCTGACGCTCGAGCCACGGCCGGTGGTGGGCAACCTCGGCGGCGTTCGGATCGCGGTTGCCCGGCGGCCGCGCCTTGAAGACGTTCGTGATGAAGACACTCTCGCGCGAGAGGCCGGCTTCGGCGAGCAGCTCGTCCAGGAGCCGGCCCGACGGCCCGACGAACGGCTTGCCGGCGGCGTCCTCCTTGGCGCCGGGCGCCTCGCCGACGACCATCACCGCAGCATCGGCGGGGCCGCTGCCGGGGACCATCTGGGTGCACGACGCGCACGGCTCGAAGCCGCAGCCGCTGCCGCGGTGCGCGCGGATCTCCGCGGCGAGGAGGTCGAGGAGGTCCGCCACGTGGCGGACCGTAGCCGCTACGCCACGGAGGGGTAGGCGAGCTCGCGACGGCGGCGCTCGACGTACGCCGAGATCTCCTGCTCCGCCAGGTCGTGGAGGCCGGAGAAGCGGACGGCGGGCGCGCCGTCCTCGGTAGAGCGCACGACCTCGCCGACACCGGTCACCGTCACGTCACCGAGGCTGATCGCGAAGCGGACCGGCTGATCGGGCGCGATCGAGGTGACCGGCGACAGCAGCATGCCGCCGACCGAGATATCGAGCGTGCGCGTGACGACGCGGTGGTCCTCGCCGATCACAGCGGCGACGAGGTCGGCCGGGACGCGGACATGGCTGCGGCGCTGGAGGTTCTGGGCGGCGCCGATCGTGTGCAGCCTGAGCAGCCCATCGGGGCCGGCCATCAGCATCCCGTCGCGCGAAGCGGTGCCCATACGGGTGCTCCAGGCGATCGTGGCACGGCAGAAGCGCATGTCGCCGGGCATCGACGCCGGCTCCATCGTCTCGGAGTCGATCCGGAGATCGACGTGGTCATCGGTCACCGATGCGACGATCGCCGGCAGGTGCCAGCCACCGTCCAGCGTCACGTCGACCGCGAGGTTCGGCTCGATCAAGACATCCATACCCATTTTGTCGGCGCAACGGGCGAGCGCTTGAGGGTTGAACGGCCGTCAGCGAGATCGCAGCATCACTGCCGCGACGCCGCCGACGAACGCGATCTGGCCGAACGTCATCGCGGAGCCGAGGTCGGGCGCTCCGAGCAGCAGCGCGCCGCCGGTCACGGCCCAGAACAGCGCGAACAGGGCGACCAGCGCGAGCAGCGCGCGGCGAGGGGTCAGCGTCACCGGCGAGATCCTTCCAGGATCGCGACGAGCGCGGGCTGGTCGAGCTCCGGCCCGGCTTCGTCGAGGAGCTTCTCGGCTGCCCTGCGGCCACCGAGGGCGCGCATCCCGCTGCGGCCGTTCTCTGCCTCGAACTCGGCGATCGCGCCGGCGCGCCTCGCGCTCGCCCGCCGGGCCGGGAGGTCGAGCCCGGCGGCGTGCGCTGAGATTGCAGTCGCAAGCTCGTCGATTCCCTGCGGCGGCGCGATCGAAGAGACCGCGATGACCTTGGTCGCGCGCGAGCCGGCCGAGCGCAGCGCTGCGGAGAGGTCGCGGCGGGCGCGCAGCGCGAGCTGGCCGAGATCGGACTTCGTAACGACGAGCACGTCCGGGATCTCCATGATCCCGGACTTCAGGAACTGGAGGACGTCGCCGGAACCCGGCTGCACGACGACGCAGACGGTGTCGGCGACCTCGCTGACGTCGGTCTCCGACTGGCCGACGCCGACGGTCTCGATCACGACGACGTCGAAGGCGGCCGCCAGCGCCTGAGCGGCCGCCCGCGTCGCGGGGGCGAGGCCGCCGAGCCGGTCGCCGGCTGCGGTCGAGCGGATGAAGAGCCCGGCGTCGGCCGGGTCGAAGGCGATCCGGGCGCGGTCCCCGAGTAGCGAGCCGCCGGAGCGCTTCGACGACGGGTCGACGGCGAGGACGGCGACCGAGAGGCCGCGCTCGCGCCATGTCCGGCAGAGCTCGGAGAGCAGCGAGGACTTGCCGGCGCCGGGCGGGCCGGTCACGCCGACGATCTGGCCGGTCGCCTCGCGGCCGAGCGCCGCCGGTCCGACACCGGCCAGTAGCGCGTCACGCGCGGCGCGATCACGCTCGGCGGTCGACTCGACGAGGTTCAGGACGGCCGGGGCTGCCGACAGGTCGCCGCTCGCGAGTCGCGCGGCGAGGGCGGTGCCGGGCTCGGTGGCGCCCGTCACGCCTGCTGCATCGCCGGCGCGCCGGCGCGCTCCGCGACGAGCGCGACGATGTCGCGCATGATCGCGGTCAGGTTGAAGTCCTTCGGCGTGTAGACCGCGGCGACCCCGGCCTCCCGCAGCGGCGCCTCGTCGGCCTCGGGGATGATCCCGCCGACGACGACCGGCGCGTCGACGCCGCGCTCGCGCAGCGCGGCGATCACGTCCGGAATCAGCTCGCGGTGCGAGCCCGAGAGGATCGACAGGCCGATCACGTGGACGCCCTCCTGCTCGGCGGAGGCGGCGATCTGCGCGGGCGTCAGGCGGATGCCCTCGTAGACGACGTCCATGCCGATGTCGCGGGCGCGGACGGCGATCTGCTCGGCGCCGTTCGAGTGGCCGTCGAGGCCGGGCTTTCCGACCAGGATCTTGATCCGCCGGCCGAGCACCTCCGAGACGCGTTCGACCTCGCCCTGCAGCTCCTGCAGCTCGGCGGCGCCGTCGATCGGCGCGGCCGCCTCGCCGACGCCGGTCGGCGCGCGGAACTCGCCGAAGGTCTCGCGCAGCGCGGCCGCCCACTCGCCGGTCGTCACGCCGGCGCGGGCGGCGGCGATCGTCGCCGCCATGATGTTCTCGTCGCTCGCGGCGACGCGGCGCAGCTCGGCCAGCGCAGCGCCCGCGGCCGCCTGGTCGCGGCTTGCGCGCCACGCCTGGACGGCCTCGCGCTGCTGGGCCTCGACCTCGGGGTCGACGGTCATGATCCCGCCCTCCTCGTCGATCAGCGGCGAGGGAGCCGACTCAATGAACTTGTTGACGCCGACGACGGTCTGCTCGCCGGCCTCGATCCGGCGGATCCGCTCGCGGTGGCTGTCGACGAGCGACGCCTTCATGTAATCGACGGCCTCGACGGCGCCGCCGTGCTCGGCGACGACGGCCATCTCGGCGCGGGCGCCGTGGAGCAGCTCGGCGACGAGGCCATCCATCACCTTCGAGCCCTCGAAGATGTCGGGGTACTCGAGCAGATCGGTCTCGTAGGCCAGTACCTGCTGGATCCGCAGCGACCACTGCTGGTCCCACGGCCGGGGGAGGCCGAGCGCCTCGTTCCAGGCCGGCAGCTGGATCGCGCGGGCGCGCGCGTCGCGGCCGAGCGTGACGGCGAGCGCCTCGAGCACGATCCGCTGGACGTTGTTCTCCGGCTGGACCTCGGTCAGGCCGAGCGAGTTGACCTGGACGCCGTAGCGGAAGCGGAGCTGCTTCTCGTCGGTGACGCCGTAGCGCTCACGGCCGATCTCCTCCCACAGCACCGACATCGCGCGCAGCTTCGCGTGCTCCTCGACGAAGCGGACGCCGGCGTTGACGAAGAACGAGATCCGCTGGAAGACCTTGCCCATCAGCGCCGCGTCCTCGAAACCCGGACGTGCCTTGACCGCGTCGAGGACGGCGATCGCGTTGCTCATCGCGTACGCGATCTCCTGGACCGGGGTCGCGCCGGCCTCCTGCAGGTGGTAGCTGCAGATGTTGATCGGGTTCCACTTCGGCACCTCGGTGACCGTGTAGGCGACCATGTCTGCGATCAGGCGCATCGACGGGCCGGGCGGGAACGCGTACGTCCCGCGCGCGAGGAACTCCTTGATGATGTCGTTCTGCGTCGTGCCCTGGAGCAGGCGGTGATCGACGTTGTTCTCCTCGGCGGTGACGATGTAGAGCCCGAGCAGCCAGGCGGCGGTCGCGTTGATCGTCATCGACGTGTTCATCTCGTCGAGCGGGATCCCGTCGAGCAGCGTGTGCATGTCGCCCTTGTGGGCGACGGGCACGCCGACCTTGCCGACCTCGCCCTTGGCGAGCTCGCTGTCGGCGTCGTAGCCGGTCTGGGTAGGGAGGTCGAAGGCGATCGACAGCCCGGTCTGGCCCTTGGCGAGATTCGAGCGGTAGAGCTCGTTGGACTTCGCGGCCGTCGAGTGGCCGGCGTAGGTCCGCATCATCCAGGGGCGATCGGGCTGCTCGAGGCGGGGCTCCATGTGGTGGAGAGTACCTGCCAGAATCCGGCGGCCGATGGCCGACCACCGCGAGATCGACCTGCAGTTCCAGGACACCGGCCGCGCGATCTGCGCGCACATGATCGACGGTTGGCTCGTCGATCCCGGCCCGTCGTCCTCGCTGCCTGCGCTGCTCGAAGGGCTCGGCGGCGAGCGGCCGCGGGGGATCCTGTTGACGCACATCCACCTCGACCACGCGGGCGGCACCGGGGCGCTGCTGGAGCAGATCGGTGAGCTCCCTGTGTACGTGCACGAGCGCGGGGCGCGGCACCTCGTCGATCCCTCGAAGCTGCTCGCAAGCGCGACGAGGCTCTACGGCGACCAGATGGAGACGCTCTGGGGCACGATCGTGCCGGTGCCGCTGACGGCGATCCGCGTGCTCGGAGTCCAGCCGGCGCCCGACGGCTTCTCCTGGGCGCCGACGCCGGGCCACGCCGTCCACCACGCCGCGTTCTTGCACGGGGACTCGGGAATCGCGTTCTGCGGCGACGTTGCCGGGATCCGCGTCGGCGACGGGCCGATCCTGCCGCCGACGCCGCCGCCGGACATCGACGTCGACGCCTGGCACGAGTCGATCGCGACGCTGCGCGAGTGGGACCCGTGGCGGCTCGCGCTCACGCACTTCGGCACGTTCGGCGACGTTGCGGAGCACCTCGACACGCTCGAGGCCGAGCTCGACCGGCTGGCCGGGCTGGCGCGGGACGTCGACGAGGCGACGTTCGAGGCCGCCGTCCGCGAGCAGCTCGGCGGCGCCTCCGACGAGGCCGGCTACCTCAAGGCGATGCCGCCCGAGACGCTCTACGCGGGCTTGGCGCGCTACTGGGCCAAGCTGCGCGCCTGACCGCACACCGCGAGAGGTCGTCCGCGAGGTGGCGATTCGGGGGCGAACTAGGAATACTGTGCGCCGCACATGAGCCAGACGATCGAGCTACCGCGCGTAGGCGATCCCGGCAGCGCCCTCGGTGGGGCCTGGCGGGTCATCGTCCTCAACGACGACCACAACACCTTCGAGGGCGTCTCGCGCGCGCTGTCGACGACGCTGCCGGGGCTGACGTTCGATCAGGCCTGGGGTGTGGCCGACAAGATCCACACCGCCGGGCAGGCGGTCGTCTGGTCGGGCCATCAGGAGCTCGCCGAGCACTACTGGCTCCAGCTCAAGGGGCACGGCTTGACGATGGCGCCCCTCGAGCAGGGCTAGCGCACCACCGTCACCGGACGCGCTTCGCTCCGGCAGCCGTACGCGCAGCTGATGACCTCGACCTTCGGTCGCCGCGCCTTGCGCAGTGCGCGCGCGACGGTGGTGCCGACCGGAACCGCGATCCTTTGCGGGTTGGTCGTCTCCGCATAGGCGCTCGTGCTCACGCGGACGGTCCGGCCGGCGGCGAGGATCGTGATCCCCTGTGGGTACTCCCCCGAGCCGGGCTTGCCGTAGCGCAGGGTGAGCTTGGACGTGCCGCCGCCCAACAGGGGGTTCGACGAGAGCTTCGTGCCGGCGGTCGAAGGCCTGACCGTCGCCAGCCCGTTCGCCGGTCCTTGCAGCGACGCCGCGTAGTCCTCGACCGACACGCCGTCGCCCGCTTCGGTCTGCCCGCGCGCGTCGACTCCGAACACGTGCGCTTTGAACATCGCCGAGCCATGTTCGAAAGCTGCGGTGCAGTCAGGTCCGATCGCAGCCTTCGGGATCGAGTACCACGAGAACGCCGCGATCGGCAGCGTGTTGGACGACGCCGATGCGCGGGCTCGGAGATCGACGACGCGGACGGTGGCGTCGACCGACTCGTAGCGGTAGTTGCCGCCCTCGCGCTTGACGACCGCGCACGTTTCCGACAGCGCCAGGAGCGTCGATTCGTTGCTCGAGTCGAAGAAGTTCGACCACCGGCCGGGACCCAGCTCGAGCGGCTTGCCGAATGCGCCGCATGCCATCAGCGGGCCGCCCTCGTACTGCCAGGCGGTGGTGCCGCCGGTGGTCTGGACGACGGTGCCGCCGGCCGGCACGCACGAGGCGGCGTCGGCGGCCGTCGGCAGCGCGGCGACGGCGACGGCGAGCAGCGGGAGGACGGTCTTGATCGCGTGCATGCCGTTGAGACGAGGCGGCGGCCCCAGAGTTGCGCGCGTATCGAGCGCTGGGGCGCGTCGAGTGGTCGGTTGCTCTCAACCGTTTGAGAGCAACCGACCACTCGACGCGCGGGGCGGGTGTGGCGCGCCCGGGTCAGGCGGTGCCGGCGGCGCTGGCGGCGTCCTCGGCCGGCGTCGTCTCGGCCTCGGAGTCGTCCGTGACCTGCTCCGGCGCCTCGGTCTCCGCGACCACCGCACCGTCGGGGCCGGCCGTTACGACCGTGCACCAGTTGTAGAGCAGCGGGATCTGGAACATGCCGACGTGGCGCGCGCGGAACGTCCGCATCTCAGGCCCGTCCCACCACAGCTCCCACTGCTTCTTGTCGTCGAACGAGACGATCAGCCGCAGCGAGTAGGCATCCTCGAGCTGACGGTGGACCGTCCAGCTCGTCGCGCCGTATGGCCGCGCGCTCGGGGCGATCTCGGCCAGCGCCTCGGCGAGCTCGTCGCCGCGGAAGACCGTTGCGTAGAAGGGGATGTGTACGACGCCTGCAGCCATGACTCAACCGATCTCTGCGTGGATTGCCCCGGGGCCGTCGGCGGTCTTGCCGAGCCCCTCCGATTCCGCGCCGACGAGGATCGAGATCTTGCCGGCGTGCTTGTTGTCGCGCATCAGCTGGTGTGCCTCGGCGACGCCATCGAAGCCGAGAGTCTTCCAGATGACGGGGCGGACCTGCCCGGACTCGATCAGCTCGTTGGCCTTCATGCACTCGTACGCGTTCGCGAAGTGCGAGCCGATGATCTCCTTCTGCTTCATCCACAGGTAGCGGACGTCGAAGTCGAGGTTGAACCCGGTCGTCCCGGCGCAGATCACGACCTTGCCGAACGGCTTGACCGTCAGCACCGAGGTCGGGAAGGTCGCCGCGCCGACGTGCTCGAAGACGATGTCCGGCGCGCCGCCGAGCATTTCGGAGACAACGGCGCCGAAGCGCTTGGACTCCTTGAAGCGCGCCTTCTCCTCCTCGGGCGTCTCGCCGCCCTTGCGCATCATCCCGGCGAACTCGCTGCGGTCGATGTAGTCGACGGCGCCGAGCTGTTTGACCAGCTCGCCCTTCTCGGCCGAGTTGACGACGCCGACGCACTCGGCGCCGGCCGCCTTGCAGATCTGCACGCCGAAGACGCCGAGGCCGCCGGCCGCGCCCCAGATCAGGACCCGGTTGCCGGCCTGCAGGTTGCAGCGCGTCATCAGCATCCGCCAGGCGGTGAAGTAGACGAGGCCGTAGGAAGCGGCCTCCTCCCACGTCAGCGCGGCCGGCTTCGGCAGCAGCTGCTGCGCCTGGACCTTCGTGAACTGGGCGAACGAGCCCCAGGTCGTCTCGTAGCCCCAGATCTTCTGCGACGGCGCCGCCATCGGGTCGAGGCCGTGGACCTCGGGGTCCTCGTAGGACGCCTGGTTGCAGTGGACGACGACCTCGTCGCCGACCTTCCAGCGCGTGACGCCGGGGCCGACCTTCCAAACGATGCCCGACGCGTCCGAGCCGCCGATGTGGTGGCCGTACTCCGGGTGATCCCCGTAGCGCCAGACGCCGATCGGCTCCCCGAGCGCCGCCCAGACGTTGTTGTAGTTCACGCCGGCGGCCATCACGCGGACGATCACCTCGAACGCTGCAGGCTCGGGGACCTCGATCTCCTCGATCTGGAACGCGTCGATCGGCTCGCCCTGGCGCTCCTCACGGATGACCCAGGCGGTCATCGTCTCCGGCAGTTCGCCGGGCTCGACATCGATCGTGTGCACCTGACTTGCGTCTACGGCCATGGTTGAACCAGCAGTCCTTCGTCCGGGGGTTGTGTCGCTGCGACGACCGGCGTCACCGGCAGTCGCGCGGGAACGATACCGGCTATCTCGTGCCGGTGTCCTACGGGACCAGCAGCTCGTTCTGAGCGCTCGGCCGCGCTGCCGTGACCTCGAGCGAAGCGGTCAGGCCGTCTCCCGCGCGCAGCTCGTAGGCACCCGGCTCGACGAGTGCCTGGGCCTGGCTCGTCTCGCCGTCGCTGATCGGCGTCGTCCGCAGCGCGACCTCGCCGGCGTCACCGCCGGGCGCGTCGGCCGTCTCGAGCACGATCTCGCGCGGCTTGCCGGAGCGGTTCGAGATGATCAGCTCGACCGGGCCTCCGCCGACGCTGCGGGGCGACATCCGGACGGCATCCTTGGTCAGGAGCACGCTGATCGACACCGGCAGGGCCGGGCGATCGACATTGGCTCGCGGCTCGCGCTTCTCGCCGCAACCGGCAAGAGCGGCGGCGCCGACCAGCACCGCTGCGACGGCGGCACGCGGGCGTGCGTGGAAGGGCATTGGGCGCATCATCTCCTCGGTCGCGGCGGCGCCGCCCGAGGAACCCTAACCGACCCGGCGCTCGTTGTCCCGAACTCCGGCGCGGTGGAGCGCTTCCTGAAGCTCCTCCCACGCGGTCTCTTCGGCCTGCTCGTAGGCCTTCCCGGTCAGCCCGCCGAGGACCTCGCGGTAGTGCGTCCAGGCATCCGCGACGACCTGCTCGCGCTCCGATGTGGTGCCTTCGGCGATCACGGTTCAGACGGTACCGGTTCGGGGAACCGGCGCGGCAGCGACGATCGCGCTGACGCCGCCCGCGAGCACGTTGTCGCCAGGCTCAGCCTCGCGCCGCAGCATCGCGAGCGCCAACGGGCCGTGCTCGGGCGACAGCGCGGCGCTCGAGACGGCTCCGAGCTCGCGCTCGCCGTCCGCCGACAGCACCGCCGCTCCCGCCTCGGCCGGCTCGTTCAGCTGGAGCAACCTCAGCCGCCGGTTCGGCCTGCCCTTCCAGTGCAGACGTGCGACCGTCTCCTGGCCGACGTAGCAGCCCTTGGTGAAGCTCACGAGCTGATCGACGATGCCCGCCTCCTCAGGCATCGTCTGCTCGTCGAGCTCGGCCCCCCAGCGCGGGCGGCCGGCTTCGATCCGCACGATCTCCGCCAGCTCGCGCGTAGCGTCGAGCGCGCCGGCGGCGCGGAGGCGCTCACGCGCATCGCTCTCGGCAGCGGCCGGGACGAGCAGCTCGATCCCGTCCTCGGTGCGGACGCTGTCGTCGGTGCAGGCGTGCACGGCCGGGCCGGGAACGGAGTACCCGGCGGTCGCCGCGACTGCCTCGCTGGCCGGCCCGATCAGCTCGATCCGGGCCAGCTCGAGCGTGAGCTTGCCGATCTCCGCGTCCCAGCCGAGCGCGCCAGACCTGAGCCGGTCGAAGACCGTCTGCAGCGTCGCGCGCTCGGTCAGGAGCAGGTAGCCGTCGGCGCGGCGGAGCACACGCACCGGCGCCAGCATCCTGCCCTTGCCGGTGAGCAGCGCCGCGGCGCAGCCCGATCCCTGGTCGAGTCCGGCGACGTCGTTCGAGAGCTGGCCGTCGAGCAGCTGCGCGGCGTCCGTGCCGGAGATCAGCAGCTTGCCGTCCTCGCGCGGCGGCAGCAGGCCAGCTCCGTGGCTGGTCACCGAGGCGTAGGTGGCGGCCGGATGGGTCACCTAGCCGAGCATAGGGACGGCCGCTTCCGAGGGCAGCACTAAAGCCAGGTTTAGTCTGTGCTAAAACTACATTTCTGATGTCGACCGAAGTCTCACCTGCACTGGAGGACTGCGCGAAGGCGATCTACGCGCTCGCTCAACGCGCCGGCGGTGAACCCGTGACGACCAACGCGCTTGCCGATCGGCTCGGCCTCTCGCCGGCGTCGGTTACGGCGCTGGTCAAGCGGCTCGCCGAGCGCGGGCTGGCCGAGCACCGCCCCTACCGCGGAGTACGGCTGACGTCGCGTGGCGAGCGCGTCGCGCTCGAGGTGCTGCGGCACCACCGGCTGCTCGAGCGCTACCTCGCTGAAGAGCTCGGCTTGCCGTGGGACCAGGTCCACGAGGAGGCCGAGGTGCTCGAGCACGTCCTCAGCGAGCGGCTCGAGCAGGCGATCGCCGCGAAGCTCGGCGACCCGAGCGTCGACCCCCACGGCGACCCGATCCCCGGCGCGGACCTCGTGCTCGACGACGGGCCGACGACGGCGCTCGACGACCACGGAGCCGGGGTCGTGCTGCGCTTCGTCCGGGTGTCCGATGCCGACCCGGCCGTTCTGAGGCACCTCGAGGCGCTCGGCGTCCGGCTCGGCTGCGAGATCGAGCTGATCGAGCGCGAGCCGTTCGGCGGCTCGCTGATCGCGCGGGTCGAGGGCGTGCCGGGACGGACCGTGCTCGGCCCCGAGCTCGCACGCGCGATGCGCGTCGTCGCTGCGAAGGAGGCGGCGGCGTGAGCACCGCGAGCGAGGCGGCAGGCGGCGAGCATGTACCGCAGCCTGCGCTGCGGTTCGCCGACCTCAAGGCGGCAGGCTGGCGCGGCCGGATCGCGCTGTTCGGGCCGGCGTTCGTCGCCTCGATCGCCTACCTCGACCCGGGCAACTTCGCGACCAACATCACCGGCGGCGCGAAGTACGGCTACCTGCTGCTGTGGGTGCTGCTGAGCGCCAACCTGATGGCGATGCTGATCCAGATGCTGTCGGCCAAGGTCGGCATCGCGACCGGCAAGAACCTGCCCGAGCTCTGCCACGCACGCTTCCCGCGCGCGACCAACGTCTTCCTCTGGATCCAGGCAGAGCTCGTCGCGATGGCGACCGACCTCGCCGAGTTCGTCGGCGCGGCACTCGCCCTCTACCTGCTGTTCGGGATCCCGCTGCTGCCCGCGGGCATCATCACGGCGCTGGTCTCGTTCGCGGTGCTCTCGCTGCAGAACCGCGGCCACCGGCGCTACGAGCTGACGATCATGGGCTTCCTCAGCGTGATCATGCTCGGCTTCCTCTACGACACGCTGAAGATCGGCTTCGACGCCGGCGATGCCGCGGCCGGGTTCGTGCCCTCGTTCGACGGCACAGACTCGGTCCTGCTGGCGACAGGCATCCTCGGCGCGACCGTGATGCCGCATGTCATCTACCTGCACTCGGCGCTGACGCAGAGCCGGGTCCACACCAAGGACGACGCCGAGAAGAAGGCGCTGCTGCACTACACGCGCGTCGACGTGCTGATGGCGCTCGGGCTCGCTGGGCTGATCAACATGTCGATGCTGGTCATCGCCGCGTCGTTGTTCTTCTCGGCCGGCGTCGAAGTCGGTTCGATCGAGGACGCGCACCAGGGCTTCCAGGATCTCGTCGGCTCGGAGGCCGGCCTGGCGTTCGCGCTTGCGCTGCTCGCCTCCGGCCTCGCGTCGGCGAGCGTCGGCACCCACGCTGGGCAGGTCGTCATGCAGGGCTTCATCGGCCGCACGCTGCCGCTGCTGGTCCGGCGCGCTGTGACGATGGCGCCGGCGCTGATCGTGCTCGCGATCGGGGTCGACCCGACGCGCGCGCTCGTGATCAGTCAGGTTGTGTTGTCGTTCGGGATCCCGTTCGCGCTCGTGCCGCTCGTGATCCTGACTTCGGACCGCGAGGTGATGGGCTCGCTCGTCAATCGCAGGATCACGACGGTCATCGCCTCGGTGGTCGCGGCACTGATCAGCGGGCTCAACATCTTCCTGCTCGCCGATCTCGCCGGGATCGCCTAGGCCGGCTCGCCACCGCGGGTACGACAGGTAGCATCGGCTCATGGCGCTTGCCGCATCGCTGCAGTCGGTCCTCGAGTCGCTGCCGGACGACTGGTCCTCGCTCGAGCTCGACCTGCGAATCGCCGACGAGCGGCGCTACGTCGAGGCGTGCGCGCTGCTCACCGTCTGCGGTGCGCAGCCGTACTCGCAGCACGACTGGCACTGGCGGATCGCACTAGCGCATCGCTTCGGCAACGCCGCCTCGACCGACGCGGCGATCTCGGCGTTCCAGACGCTCGACGAATCCGGGATCGCCGGGGAGTTCGAGGTCACCGGCGTGCGCAGCGGGCTCGTCCCGGTCTCGCACGGATGGGGCCGGCCCGAGTCGGTGCGCCGAGAGTTCCGGCGGATCCACGCTCAGTGAGCCGCCGGACTGTCACCTACTCACGGAACGTCACGCTTTCGCTCTCGCGGACGTGCGTCTCGCACTGCAAGTACTGCGCGTTTCAGACGCACCAGGCCCACCTGCACGCCCCCGATGAGGTGCTGCGGCTGCTCGACCGCTCGGCGGCGCGCGGCATCAAGGAGCTTCTGATCCTCACGGGCGACGAGCCCGGTCACCACGACGGCGTCCGCGAGCGGCTCGCGGAGCTCGGTCACGAGGACTTCGTCTCATACGTCGCCTGGTGCTGTGAGCGGGCGCTCGAGCGAGGCATGCTCCCGCACACGAACATCGGTGCGATCTCGCGCAGCGACCTCGCCCGGCTCCGCGCGGTCACCGCGTCGCAGGGGCTGATGCTGGAGTCGGTCCGGGATGACCTCGTCGTCCACCAGGGGTCGCCGACGAAGGACCCGGCGCTGCGGCTGCAGACGATCCGTGACGCCGGTGCTCTGCGGATCCCTTTCACGAGCGGGATCCTCGTCGGCATCGGCGAGCGGCCCGAGGAGCGGGTCGCCGCGCTCGAGGCGCTCGCCCGTGTGCACGCCGAGCACGGCCATCTGCAGGAGGTGATCCTGCAGAACGTCGTCCCGCACCGCAGGTACTACGGCGAGGAGCCGGCGGAGATCGCGACCGGGGCCGCGGAGCGGTTCTGGCGGACAGGACTCCGCGAGGAGGCGGCGCCGCTGGCCGGCGGCCTGCCCGCGTGGGCGAACCCGGTCACGCTCGAGGAGCTGCGCGAGCTCGTCGCCGTTGCCCGCGAGCTGTTCGGCGACGAGGTCGGGATCCAGGTCCCACCGAACCTGTCGGAGTTTTGGCCCGAGCTCGTCAGCGCCGGCGCGACCGATCTCGGCGGGCTGTCTGCGAACGGCGACCACATCTCGCCCGAGCACCCGTTCCCCTCGCCGAAACAGGTCGCCGACCGGCTCGCGCTCGACGGTGTAGCCGTCCGCGAGCGGCTCTGTGCCTACCGGCGGTTCCTCGTGCCCGAGTGGCAGGAGGCGCGGGTGCTCGCGGTCGCGCGTGAGCGCCACCCGACGTTCGTCCCGGCCGTACGGGGACGGATCGCGCCGGCCGACGGCCTCGGCGCCGTGATCGAGCGCGCACGGCACGGCGATGCGCCGGGTGAAGCCGACCTGGCGCGGCTGTTCGCCGACGACCGGACCGAGGTCGTCAGCGCCGTTCGTGGCGCCGCCGACGAACTTCGTGCCGAACTCGTCGGAGACGTCGTCACGTACGTCGTCAACCGCAACATCAACGTCTCGAACGTCTGCACCGTCGGCTGCTCGTTCTGTGGCTTCGGCCAGAGCGCCCGCTCACCGCTGGCCCACACCGACAGCGAGGATCGCTTCCGCGAACGGGTCCGTGAGGCGGTCGAGTACGGAGCGACCGAGCTCTGCATCCAGTCGGGCATCCATCCCGATTGGGACCTGCCCGACTACGAGCGCTGGCTGCGGGTCGCCAAGGAGGAGTCGCGCGCCGCCGGTCGCGAGCTGCACCTCCACGCCTACTCGCCGATGGAGATCGCGCATATGGCCGCCGTCTCGGGGCTGCCCGACGACGAGGTCTTCACGCGGCTCGCGGACGCCGGCCTCGGCTCGACGCCCGGCACCGCCGCCGAGCTGCTCGATGATCGCGTCCGCCAACGGATCAGCCCGAACAAGCTGCCAGCTGCTCGTTGGGTCGAGGTGATCGAGGCCTCGCATCGCGCCGGGCTGCGCTCGACAGCGACCGTCCTGTTCGGTCACATCGAGCGGCCCGAGGAGCTGGCGCGGCACATGGTCGTCGTCCGCGAGCTGCAGGCGCGGACCGGCGGGATCACGGAGTTCGTGCCGCTCAGCTTCGTCCCGTACATGACCCGGCTCGGCCGCCGGCACGGGATCGAGCCGATCTCCGAGGCCGAGAACCTCCGCCACACGGCGATCTTCCGGCTCGCGCTCGGGCGCTCGGTCACGAACCTGCAGGCCTCGTGGGTGAAGATGGGCCTCGACGGCGCGACCGAGGCGCTCTCCTGGGGCGTCAACGACCTCGGCGGCACGCTGATGGAGGAGTCGATCACGCGGATGGCCGGGGGAGACCACGGCGTCCGGCTCGATCCCGAGCAGCTGATCGCCGCGGTCGCCGCGGCCGGGCGGCCGGCGCGGGAGCGGACGACGTTGTACGGCGAGATCGACCGCGAGTTCGAAGGGGCTACCTTCTCCCGCCATGCCTGAGGCGATCACAGCGGACGGACTTGCCCAACTGAAGGCCGAGCTGGCCGAGCTCGAGGGTCCGGCGCGCAGGGAGCTCGCGGCTCGGATCCTCGCCGCCAGGGAGCTCGGCGACCTGTCAGAGAACGCCGAGTACCACGCCGCCAAGGAAGACCAGGCGCACCTCGAGACCAAGATCCTGCGGCTGACCGAGCGGCTCCGCAACGCGATGGTCGTCGAAGCCGACGACGAGGCCGGGCACGTGACCTTCGGCGCGACCGTCGACGTGCTCGACGTCGCGAGCGGACGGACGACGACGTACACGATCGTCGGCCCGACCGAGGCCGACATCAAGACCGGCCGGCTCTCGGCCGAATCGCCGGTCGCCAAGGCGATCCTCGGCGCGACTCCGGGCGATGTCGTCGCCGTCGAGACGCCGAGCGGCGCCCGCGAGCTGCGCGTCGAGAAGCTGCACTAGTCCGGACAAGTCGGCGTCAAGTCGGACAGGCACGGTCCGAATGCCCGGGCGTGCGTCTGCGCCACCCCGGCGTTGGTACCGGATAGCCACCGTATGCGGTGCCAGGTGGTACCAACGGCTGTGTGGGGCCCCCGCAACCCCGGCGTTGGTACCGGATAGCCACCGCATGCGGTGCCAGGTGGTACCAACGGCTGTGTGGGGCCGATGGAGAGCGGGCGGTGGCGCTGCCACCGACGCCGGACAAACCGGCATCAAGTCCGGCCGAGGCGGTCCGAATACCCGGGCGTGCGTCTGCTTTCCCGTTCCCTGTCCGCGAAGATCGTGGTCGCAATCGCGGCCGTCACGGCGCTCGCCATCGGCGCGCTGACCTGGCTCGCCGTTACCCGCGCCGCCGATGCGCAGCGCAGCGCCGTGCACCAGAGCCTCGGTGACCTCGCCGAGCAGCGTGCCGGCGACGTCTCGCGCACGAACGTCAAGTACTCGGAGATCGCGGGCGCGATGGCCGCGCAGGCCGAGACCGTCGCGACCGCCGACCGCACGACGATCAAGCAGCTGATCCAGGGGCTCTCGAACAGCCACAAGGAGCTGAACGGCGTCTACTACCAGTTCGAGCACGACCAGTTCGGCAAGGACGCGGACTACGCCGGGCAGGAGACGCCGACCGGCATGTTCGCCCCGTACTGGTACTGGGAGGACGGCAAGCTCGTCTACGCGCCGGCCGACGACAGCGAGGACCCGCTCGACGGCAACGACTGGTGGGCGGTCCCGAAGACGACGCTGAAGCCGGCCGTGATCGACCCGTACGTCGACCCGAACAACGGCGTGATGATGACGTCGTACGTCCACCCGATCCTGACCGGCAAGACCTTCCGCGGCGTCGCCGGCGTCGACTACGCGCTCTCCGACGTCCAGAAGTTCGTCGGCGGCCTGAAGGTGCTCGACAGCGGCTATTCGTTCCTCGTCACCGGCGGTGGCAAGTTCATCACCGCCGAGAAGAAGGGCTGGGCCGGCAAGGCGACGCTCGCGCGGCTGAAGCGCGACGACCTCGAGCCGATGCGCAAGGCGATCGCGGCCGGCAAGTCCGGCCAGATCGAGACGGCCGATCCGTTCGGCGATACCGCCTCGATCGTCACCTGGGCCCCGGTCGATCCGGGCGGCTGGGCGCTCGTCACCGTCGCGCCGCGCGACGAGGCGATGGCGCCGGTCACCGAACTTCGCAACCGCCTGCTGCTGATCGGCGCAATTGCGCTGATCGTCACGCTCGGCGTGCTGGCCTTCCTCATCAACCGGCTGCTGGCGCCGCTCGGCGCGCTCGTCGAACGCCTG
>WBZP01002844.1_pt1 | contig 19511 bp, 17 predicted proteins | sample 5204301 | NCBI WGS metagenome assembly WBZP01 (sample SAMN12412401, study PRJNA552823) | activated sludge metagenome | isolation source: activated sludge from nitrification reactor of wastewater treatment plant... | place: USA: Pennsylvania | collected 2017 | reverse complement strand
GAGGCCGCCGCCTGGCTGATGGCGCAGCCGTCGCCCGACCAGAGGATTTCGGCCACGCGCTGGTCGGCGTCGAGGCGCACATCAATGCGGATGACATCGCCGCAAAGGGGGTTGTCCTCCTCGTAGCTAAAGTCGGCCGGCTCCAGTTGGCCGTAGTTCAACGGGTGTTCGTAGAGGTCTATGATCTGTTCGCGGTAGATGCCGGCATCCATAGCGCGCCTCCCTGGCGTCTGCTTGCTCGCGTCGCGGCGTTCGCTAATCGCTTTCTAGTCTAAACACTTCGCGGACGCGATGCAACCCGGCGGTCAGTTTATCAATCTCGTCCGTCGTGGTGTGGACGTAGAAGCTGGCCCGGGCCGAGGCGTTGATGCCCAGTTTGTGGTGCAACGGCATGGCGCAGTGGTGGCCGGCGCGAATGGCGATGCCGTCCTTGTCCAGGATTTCGGCGATGTCGTGCGGGTGCGCCCCTTCTAGCGTGAACGCGGCCAGCCCGCCGTGCTGCGTGCCCGCCGGCCCCAGCAGGCGCAGGCCGGGGATTTCGCTCAACGACTCCAGGGCGTAGGCGGTGATGGCCGCCTCGTGGGCGTGAATGGCGTCCATGCCCAGGGCGCTCAGATAGTCCACGGCCGCGCCCAGCCCAATGGCCTCGGCGATGCGCGGCGTGCCCGCCTCGAACTTCCACGGCAGCTCGTTGGGGATAAAGCCGTCGAAGGTCACGCGGCGGATCATGTCGCCGCCGCCCAGGAAGGGGGGCATGGCCTCCAGCAGGTCGCGCTTGCCATAGAGCACGCCGATGCCCGTCGGCCCACACATCTTGTGCGACGAGAAGGCCAGGAAGTCACAGTCGAGGGCGCGCACGTCCACCGGCATGTGGGGCACTGCCTGGGCCGCGTCCACCATCGCCAGCGCGCCGGCGGCGTGGGCGGCGTCAACCAGCTCGCGCACCGGGTTGATGGTGCCGAAGACGTTAGAGACGGCGGTGAAGGAGAAGAGCTTGGTGCGCGCGGTCAGAAACTCGCCCAGTCGCTCCAGGGCCAGCGTGCCGTCGTCGTGGAAGGGCAGGTAGCGCAACGTCGCCCCGCGCTCAGCGGCCAACATCTGCCAGGGCACCAGGTTGGCGTGGTGCTCCATCTCGGTCAGCAGAATCTCGTCCCCCGGCCCAATGTTGGCCCGCCCCCAACTTTGGGCGACGAGGTTGAACCCCTCGGTGGCGTTGCCAACGAAGAGAATCTCTTCCGGCGCGGCGTGGATGAACTCGGCCACGCGCACGCGCGCCCCTTCGTAGGCCGTCGTGGCCAGCTCGCTCAACCGGTGGACGCCGCGATGGACGTTGGCGTGCGTGTGGCGATAGTAGTCACTCATCGCCTCGATAACCGCCGCCGGCTTCTGCGACGAAGCGCCGCTGTCCAGATAGACCAGCGGGACGCCGGGGTAGACCTCGGTGGCCAGGATGGGGAAGTCTCCCCGAATTCGTTCTACTTCGTACACTGTGTCATCCAGTTGATCAGTAGGTCAGTGTGTCAGTAGGTCAGTCTGCCGATTGACCTACTAGACTTACTTCACATTAAGGCTATACCGCCACATATAGTATTATTGACCCCGAAGAAGTGTGCCTTTACCGCCATATATAGCCTCAAGCCTTATTGTGAAGTAAGTCTACTGACCTACTGATTCACTGACCTACAGACTAACTCGCCTTAGACGGATTCTCAATCGGCACGCCGACCAAATTGCCCCACTCAGTCCACGAGCCGTCGTAGTTGCGGACGTTAGCATAGCCCAATAGGTAGGTCAGTACAAACCAGGTGTGGGAACTGCGCTCACCGATGCGGCAGTAGGCGATGACGTTCTTTTCCTGGGAAAGCCCCTGCTCCCCCTCGTAGATGCCGCGTAGTTCGTCGGCCGTCTTGAACGTGCCATCCTCGGCCACGGCCCGGCTCCAGGGCACGCTGACCGCGCCCTTGATGTGGCCGCCGCGCAGCGCGCCTTCCTGCGGCGAACCAGGCATGTGCAGCAACTCGCCGCGGAACTCCTGCGGGCTGCGCACGTCCACCAGCGGCTGCCCGGCCTGCACGTGAGCCAACACCTGATCGCGGAAGGCGCGAATCTTGTAGTCGGTGCGCGCCGCCGGCTTGTAGGTCGTTGCCGGGAAGCTGGGCTTGTTCTTGACCAGTTCGCGCCCCTCGGCGATCCACTTCAGACGGCCGCCGTTCATGATGCGGCAATCCTGGTGGCCAAACAGCTTGAAGACCCAGAAGGCGTAGGTCGCCCACCAGTTGTTCTTGTCGCCGTAGAAGACCACCGTCGTGTCGTTGCTGATGCCCGCCCGCCCCATCAGAGCCGCGAACTGCTCTTCGTTCAGGTAGTCGCGGCGGATGGCGTCGTTGAGGTCGGCCACCCAGTCAATGTGAACGGCGTTGGGGATGTGGCCCGTGCCATAGAGCAGCACGTCTTCGTTCGACTCGACGATGCGCACCTTGTCCGTGCGGTGCAGGTTGTCGGCCACCCATTGAGTGCTGACCAGAACCTCTTCTTGAGCGTAGGTGTGATCCGGCATGTCGTTCTCCTTCCTGATTTGATGTCTTGCAGCGTATGGTAAGACAAGCGCCGGCCGGCGCTCCCCGCCGGCCCATTTGGGCAGCGGCCGGGAGCGCGGGCCGGCGGGAAAACCGGTTAAGTTTGTCGCAGTGGGGGCGGGGTCCGTTAGCCGACCTTCTCCAGGATTCGGTCGAAGATTCGCGTGCGCACGCCCTCGAAGGGGATGCGCTGCATCACGGGGTCAAAGAAACCCTGGATGACCATACGAACCGCCTCGGCCCGCGGAATGCCGCGACTCATGAGGTAGAACACCTCTTCCTCGTCCAGCTTCCCGACGGTGGAGGCGTGGGTACATCGCACGTCATCGGCCTGAATCTCCAGGCCGGGGATGGAGTCGGCGCGGGCCGTCTTGTCCAGCATCAGGTTGCGGTTGGCCTGGAAGCCGTCAATGCGCTGCGAGTCGGGCCGGGCCTTGATCATCCCCTGCCAGACGGTGCGCGAGTGATCCTTCAACGCGCCCTTGTAGAGCAGGTCGCTGGTCGTGTCCGGCGCGTTGTGGTTCTGCTGGGTGTCCAGGTCAATATGCTGGCGGCCGTTGGTGAAGAAGATGCCCGACATGCGCGCCCACGCGCCGGGAGCGTCTAGCTCCGACGTCTGGAAGGCTTTGGTCAGCCGCGTGCCCATGACGCTGGTGATCCAGTCGAGCTTGCCGTCGCGGCCGACGCGGCCACACTCGTGGTTGAACTGCCACACGTTCGGCCCGAAGTCCTGCAACGAGGCGTAGCGCAGGCTGGCCCCGTCGCCGACGATCAACTCAATCGCCCCGTTGTGGAACGCCTGCCCTTCGCCGGGGGGCGAAGCGTACTCGTCCATGAACGTCGCTTCGGAGTTGGTGTCCAGCACGACCAGCGTGTGGGTGAACGTCCGGCCGCCGGTGGCCCACAGCGCGCTGTGCAGCGGCGCGGCGGCCACGACGTTGCGCGGCACGTAGAGGAAGACGCCGCCCCGCCAGAAGGCGGCGTGGAGCGCGGCGAATTTGCCCTCGTCGGGGCGCACGGCGTGGGTCATGAAGTGCTTGCGCACCAGATCGCCGTGGTCGCGCACGGCGGTGTGCATGTCGCAGAAGATGACCCCCTGCGCCCGCAGTTCGTCGCTCAGTTCGTACTGGGTGACGATGCCGTTGGCTTCGACCAGCACGCCGCCGGCGGCGTCATCGGTCAACTGCGCCCCCAGGTAGTCGGGGATGCGCGCCCCCATGCCGGCGCTGCCGTTCAGCGACGGCCCCAGCGCGTCCAGCTTCAGGCGGCGGATGTCGGTGCGCCGCCACGCTTCGTCCTGCGTCGTGGGCACGGGCAGGGCGGCGTAGATTTCCCACGCCGCCAGGCGGAAGTCGCGCATCCACTGTGGTTCGTTGAACGACGCCGATAGTTGCAGCACGGCGTCGCGGGTGAAGGTGGGCAACTCAGCCAATGCTGCCCTCCATCTGTAGCTGGATCAGCCGGTTCATTTCGATGGCGTACTCCATCGGCAGTTCCTTGACCAGCGGCTCGATAAAGCCGTTGACGATCATGGCGTTGGCCTCGTCTTCGGGGATGCCGCGGCTCATCAGGTAAAAGACCTGCTCTTCGCCGACCTTGCTGACCGAAGCTTCGTGACCAATGGTCACGTCCTGCTCGTTGATTTCGATGTAGGGGTAGGTGTCGGAGCGGCTGCGCTCGTCCAGCAACAGGGCGTCGCAGACGACGTTGGACTTGCAGTCATAGGCTCCTTCGGCCACCTTGAGCAGACCGCGATAGGAGGCCCGGCCGCCGCTCTTGCTGATGGACTTGGAGATGATGCGGCTGCTGGTGCGCGGGGCCATGTGGACGACCTTGCCGCCGGCGTCCTGGTGTTGCCCGTGCCCGGCAAAGGCGATGGACAGGATCTCGCCGTGCGCCCCCTCGCCCATCAGGTAGACGGCGGGGTACTTCATCGTCACCTTGGAGCCGAGATTGCCGTCTACCCACTCCATCGTCGCGTTGGCGTGGGCCACGGCGCGCTTGGTCACCAGATTGTAGACGTTGTTCGACCAGTTCTGAATGGTGGTGTAGCGGCAGCGGCCACCCTTCTTGACGATGATCTCGACCACGGCCGAGTGCAGCGAGTCAGACGAGTAGATGGGCGCGGTGCAGCCCTCGACGTAGTGGACGTAGGCCCCCTCGTCAACGATGATCAACGTCCGCTCGAACTGGCCGACGTTCTTGGCGTTGATGCGGAAGTAGGCCTGCAACGGCATCTCGATGTGGACGCCCGGCGGCACGTAGATGAAGCTGCCGCCCGACCAGACGGCCGTGTTCAGCGCGGCGAACTTGTTGTCGTTGTGGGGGATGATCGTCGTGAAGTACTCACGCACCAGGTCGGGGTACTGCGCCAACCCGTCGTCCATGCCCAGGAAGATGACGCCCTTATCTTCCAGTTCGCGCTTGATGTTGTGGTAGACAACCTCGGACTCGTACTGCGCGGCCACGCCGGACAGGAACTTCTGCTCCGCCTGCGGGATGCCCAGCTTGTCGAAGGTGTCCTTAATGTAGCTGGGCACGTCTTCCCAGTTGTCTTCCTGGCGCGCCGACGGCTTGATGTAGTAGTAGATGTTGTTGAAGTCAATGCCGGAGAGATCGGCCCCCCAGTCGGGCATGGGCCGCTCCAGGAAGTGGTGATACGCCTTCAAGCGAATGTCGAGCATCCACTGCGGCTCGCCCTTGCGAGCCGACATGTCGCGGATCACGTCCTCGGTCAGCCCCTTCTCGGCCTTGAAGACGTAGTCTTCGACATCGGAGAAGCCGTACTTGCTGGCGTAGTCATCGTTGACGCCGGCCAACATCTCGTTTTCGGTTTGGTCACGTTCCAGAACTTGATCGGCCATAGTTATACCGCCTCGGCCGCGCCGTACTTTTCGCGCAGCCAGTCGTAGCCGTTCTCTTCCAGGTGTAGGGCCAGCTCCGCGCCGCCGCTCTCGACGATGCGGCCGTCAAGCATGATGTGGACGCGGTCGGGCTGGACGTAGTTGAGAATGCGCTGGTAGTGGGTGATGACCAGCACGCCCATGTGGTTCATCTCATGCAGCCGCACCGCCCCTTCGGCCACGATGCGCAGCGCGTCAATGTCCAGGCCGGAGTCGGTCTCGTCCATGATGGCGATCTTCGGCTCCAGCATGGCCATTTGCAGGATTTCGGCCCGCTTCTTCTCGCCGCCGGAGAAGCCCTCATTCAGATAGCGCCCGGCGAACTTCTGGTCAATGCCCAGAATGTCCATCTTTTCGCGCAACAGGCGGCGGAACTCAGGGATGGGCATGCCCGCATCTTCGGGGTTGATGGCCTTGCGCCGCGAGTTGACCGCCTGGCGCAGGAACTTGGCCACGGTGACGCCGGGCACGGCCACCGGGTACTGGAAGGCCAGGAACAGGCCGGCGCGCGAGCGCTCGTCGGCTTCCATCTCCAGCAGGTCGTGGCCGTCGAACGTGGCCTGGCCGGCGGTCGGCTCATAGGCCGGATGGCCGGCCAGCGAATAGGCCAGCGTGCTCTTGCCCGAGCCGTTCGGCCCCATCAGGGCGTGAATCTCGCCCTGCTTTACATGCAGATTAATCCCCTTGAGAATGCGGTTTTCGCCGATATTCACGTGGAGATTGGTGACTTCCAACGCAGCAGTCATCGTCAAATTAGCTCCTAGGTGGTCAAATAGCAATCGGCCGTGGCCGTGGTTATCAGGCGGCATTATAGCATGGGCCTCAGAGAGCGTCAATTAATATTATATTATTGATAATAATCTCTCAAATTGACAGCCCCTAGCGCCATTGCTATAATGAATTGGGGTCGCCCGGCGCTGTTCTGTCTGCGTGGCGGATCAAGAGTGGCCCGGCCGGTGAGCCGTTTAGCCACCTGACGATGCGCGGGCGCCCAGCGAGGATAGTGAGTGACCACCGATAACCAGACGAAGAAGCGAACGACACGCGAAGTAATTCTGCACAGCATCAAGTCGTCGCCTCACGCCACGGTCGAAGAACTGGCCGAGGCGGCCGACATCTCGCCCGTCACCGTCCGCCACCACCTCAACGCCCTGCTGGCCGCGGGAGCCATCGAGGCGGCCAGCGTGCGGCGCAAGGTCGGTCGCCCCTACTACGTCTACTCCCTCAGCGCCCAGGGCGAAGAGTTGTTCCCCAAGCGCTACGTGCGCCTGACCAATCGCCTGCTGGACGAGATGAAGGATCGCCTGCCCCAGGCGGTGATTGACGAGCTTTTCGCCGGGGTTGTGGAAAACGTTCTGGAAGACCACCGCGGCGAGTTCGAGCATCTACCGCTGGAAGGGCGGCTCGAATACCTGGTGAACCTGCTGGCCGAAGAGGGCTTCCTGTCCTCTTGGGAGAAGACGGAGACGGGCTTCCGGCTGGTGGAGTATAGCTGCCCCTACCTGTCCATCGGCAGCGCCCACGCTGAGGTCTGCACCTTTGACAAGAGTCTGATGGTCGGCGTGCTGCAACTGCCGGTGCAGCAGGAAAGCTGTATGCTGCACGGCGCGGACTGCTGCCAATTTACGGTCACGGTCATTGCCGAGCCGGCACCGCTTGGCGCGCCCAACGGACATCTGGAGACGATTGGATGATGATTACGAGCAAGGAAGACGAACTGTTCGAGTCGCTGCGGTCAGTCATTGACCCGGAGATCGGCATGAATATTGTCGAATTGGGGCTGGTGCGCAACCTGGAAGTTGACGAGGCCAGCGAACGGGCCAAGATCACCATGATCCTGACCACCCCCTTCTGCCCCTACGGGCCGCAGTTGATCGAGCAGGTGCGCCTGGTCGGCAACCAGGTCATGCCCAGCGGCGTGCAAGTCGAGATCGGCAACGAGCTATGGGACCCATCCATGATGGAAGAGGGAGCGGGGGGGGATTGGGGGTTGTTTTAAGAAGTAGGTCAGTAGGTCAGTAGGTCAGTAGATTAGTCTGACCCACTGGCCTACTGAGTACTGAGTACTGACCTACTGAGTACTGACCCACTGAATCACAGCCAGCCCCGCAACCCATACACGACAATGCCAATGTACTCCTTCAGGCAGCGCGTCGTGTAGGTTAGATATTCCACATTGGGCAACAGATTGATGAGCGTGGCCGAGAAGCCGCCGCGCCAGAGGTGCTGCCACTCGGCATCGGACACCAGGAAATCGGTCGGCGCGGCCGTCACGCGCAAGCCTTGCGCCTCGAACAGCGGCACCGAGCGCGGCATGTGCATGGCCGACGTGACCAGCAGGATGTCGTCTATCCCTTCGGCGGCCAGCATCTCCCGGCTGTAGAGCGCGTTCTCATAGGTATTACGCGATACCGTCTCCAGCCATAGCGCCTCGTCGGGCACGCCCAGCAGTTGCATGAGCGCCGACATGTCGTTGGCCTCCGGGGGGATGCCCTCCGGCTGCAGCCACTCGATGCTACCGCCCGTCACCAGCACCACTTCGGCCGCCCCGTCGTGATAAAGCTTGGCCGCGTAGAAGACGCGGTCGCCGGCCTCGTTGACCTCAGGCATCGGCCGCGGCGGGTCGCCGGAGCGCGTGCCACCGCCCAGCAAGACGATGGCCCCGGCCGCCGGCGCGCCGTCCAGCGTCGGGTAGCGCGTCTCCAGGCTGCGCACCAGGGCATAGGCCACGTAGCGGCTGCTGCCGACCCACAACACGATCAGCGCCAGCACGACCAGCTGCCGCCAGGCCCGCTTCCACACCAGGGCCACGATCAACGCCAGACAAGCCAGCCCCAACGGAAACACGAACAGCGGCAGTAACTTGGAAAGAAAGACAAACATAGGGGGGATTATAACCGCTCCGCGGTTATAATCCCCCCTATGAAGATCGCCGTCATCTCCGACATCCACGGCAATCTGCCGGCGCTGCGGACGGTCATCGCCGACGTGGACGCCTGGTCGCCCGACCTGGTCGTCGTCGGCGGCGACATCGTCAACCGCGGGCCGCGGTCGGGCGAATGCCTCGACGTGCTGGTGGCGCGGCAACGGGCCGACGGTTGGCGGCTGCTGCGCGGCAACCATGAGGACTTCGTCCTCGACTGCGCCAACCCGGAACGCTCGCGGCCCGGCCCGGCCTACGAGTCCACGCGCTTCGCCCACTTCGCCCTGGCCCAGTCGGCCCACCACGCCGGCCTGCTGGCGGCCCTGCCCGACGTGTTTGAGCGCGCCGCGCCCAACGGCGACCTGCTGCGCATCGTCCACGCCTCCATGCGCAACAACCGCGACGGCGTATACCCGATGACCACCGACGACGACCTGCGCCGCCAGATCGCCCCCGCGCCGGCCGTCTTCGTCACCGGCCACACCCACCGTCCGCTCATGCGCACGGTGGATGGCGCTCTGGTGGTCAACATCGGCTCGGTCGGCGCGTCGTTCGACGACGACCGCCGCGCCGCCTATGGACGCTTCCAGTGGGACGGCCGCTGGTTGGCCGACATCGTTCGCCTCCCGTATGACTACGCGCAAATCGAACGCGACTATCTGGACTCCGGCTTCCTCGACGAAGGCGGCCCCCTGGCCCAGATCATGCTCGTCGAGTTACGCAAGGCGCGTGGTCTCATCTTCCGCTGGGCCGACCGCTATCAGGAGGCCGTGCTGGCCGGGCTGCTGCCATTGGAGGAGAGCGTGCGCCTCATCCTGTGTGACGATGACGTGCGGCCGTTCACCGGGCCGCCGGGCTGGACGGTTTAAAAGGATGAAGGCGGAAGGATGAAGGATGAACACCGGTCACGGGTTCATCCTTCATCCCTCATCCCTCATCCTTCATCCCTCATCCTTTATCCCTCATCCCTCATCCTTCATCCTTCATCCTTCAAAAGCGTGCCATTCTTCTTCCTGCACGGTATATTTGTGCGCCTATCGTCGCGATAGGTGATCAACGGGCTTTAACAACGGAGGGTCTAGAGCCAATGGCAGACAACAAGCGGGACAGCATCATTGACCGATTCCAGCAGCACCGGCGCGTGCGCCCGGCCGCGCCGGCCTACTACGAGAAGCTCGGCGCCGCCTGGGTGCCTACGTCCTGGGAAGAGTACGTCGGCCAGGCGCGCACGGCGGCGCGGGCGCTGATGACGCTGGGCGTCGTGCCCGGCCAAGTCGTCTGCATGCTGGGCTTCAACCGGCCGGAGTGGGCCATCGGCCAGGTGGCGGCCATGATGATCGGCGGCGTTGGCGCGGGCATCTACACCACCAACAGCCCCTCCGAAGTCCAGTACATCCTCAACCACTCCGAAGCGCCCGTCGTCCTATTGGAGAACGAGGGGCAGTGGGCCAAGATCAAAGAAGTGCGCGACCGGCTGCCCCACCTGCGCACGGCCGTCCTCATGCGCGGCACAAAGGTCAACGACCCGCTGGCGTTGGATTGGGAGTCGTTCCTGGCCCTGGCCGCCGACACGACTGAGGCCGCCCTCGATGCCCGCATCGCCGCCATCGAGATGGAGCAGTTGGCCAGCCTTATCTACACCTCCGGCACCACCGGCCCGCCCAAGGCGGTCATGCTGTCGCACACCAATCTGGCCTCCACCGCCCGCAATGGCCAGGAGCTATTCCGCCTGACGCCCAACGACGTGCTGCTGTCCTATCTGCCGCTGTCCCACATCGCCGAGCAGATGTTCACCATCCACACCGCGGCCACGGTCGGCTTCCCCATCTACTACGCCGAGTCGCTGACCAAGCTGCCCGACAACCTGCGCGAGGTGCAACCGACGGTCTTCTTCGGCGTGCCCGGCGTGTGGGAGCGCTTTCGCGGCCGGGTGTCCGAGCGGCTGGGCGAGGCCCACGGCGCGCGCAAGCGCATCGCCGATTGGGCGCAGACGGTCGGCCACGAGGTCGTGGCCGAGCGCAACGCCGGTCGCCAGCCGGCCGGCGCGCTGGCCGCCAAGTACAAGGTGGCCGAGCGACTTGTTTTCGGCAAGGTCAAGCCGCTACTGGGCTTCAGCCGCACCCGCGTGGCCGTCTCCGGCGCGGCGGCCATTGACCCGGCCATCCTGGAGTTCTTCAGCGGCCTGGACGTGACCATCTACGAAGTCTACGGCCAGTCGGAGGGCTGCGGCCCAACAACGTTCAACCGCCCCGGCGCGACCAAGATAGGCACGACCGGCCAGGCGTGGCCGGGCAGCGAGGTGAAGCTCGGCCCCGATGGCGAGATTCTGCTGCGCGGCCCCAACGTCTTCATGGGCTACTACAAGGACGCCGCGGCCACGGCCGACACGCTGATAGACGGCTGGCTCCACTCCGGCGACCTGGGCCGCTTCGACGAGGACGGCTTTCTGACCATCGTCGGCCGCAAGAAGGACATCATCATCACCTCCGGCGGCAAGAACATCGCCCCGCGCAACATCGAGGCGGCGCTGAAAAACCTGGAGCTTGTCGGCGACGCGGTGCTGGTGGGCGAGGGGCGCAAGTACCTGTGCGCCCTGCTGACACTGGACCCGGAGAAGGCCACGCGCTTCGCCGAAGCCAACGGCATCACCGGCGGAGAGTTGCACAACCACCCCAAGGTCATCGAGGCGATTCAGGCCGACATTGACGAGCACGTCAATGCGCAGTTCGCCCGCGTGGAGCAGGTGCGCAAGTTCACCCTGCTGCCGAAGCCCTTCAGCATCGAAGGCGGCGAGATGACGCCGACGCTGAAGCTGAAGCGCAAGAACATCTGCGACATGCACGTGAGCGAGATTGAAGCAATGTACGCCGGGGAGTAAGGTTCCAGGGGCCAGGTTCCAGGGGCCAGGGAAGAGAGTTCTTCCCTAGCCCCTAGCCCCTAATCAGGACGAACCTGGGCAAAGATGAGCGTATCGCGCAGGCCGCCGCTGATGTGGTCGCGGGCGTCGTGGTGGAAGGTGCCCTCCAGGGTGTAGCCGGCGCGGCGGGCCACGGCCGCGCTGCGCTCATTCTTCACGTCACAGCGAATCTCCACCCGCCGCGCCCCCAATGTTTCGAAGGCGAAGCGCGTGATGCCGTTGACCGCCTCGGTGATATAGCCCCGCCCGGCGTGGCTGGTGCGCGCCCAGTAGCCGATCTCGAACTTGGGCACCCGCCAATCAATCCGGTGCAGCCCGCTGCCGCCGATGATCAGCCCGTCCTCTTTCAGCGTCAGCATCAGCCACAAATCCTCGCGGGCCAGGAACTTCAGCCGCCCCTCGCGCACGCGGACGCGATACCACTCCTCAGTCGGCACCTCCACCGCCCAGGGCATCCACGGCTTTAGCTCCGGCTGCGACTCGACCACCGCCTGGCGCAGCGGCACAGCGTCGTCCGGCAGCGGCCCGCGGATGAGGAGCCGCTCTGTCTCGAAGCTATAGGGAAAGTCCAGCAGAATCGGGTTTCCCATATCTTTTTCCTGAAAAGGAATCATCCGCAGATTTGGCAGATTGGGCAGATTTCGGAAGAAAGAGTTGTACTCTCCCTCTTGAAATCTGCCCAATCTGCCCAATCTGCGGATCAATCCTCTTGCATCGAAACCTGAGCCGAGATGACCGGTGCGTAGGTGTGGTAGGGCCAACTGGTCCCGTGGTCGTCCTTTTCGACAAGCAAGACCGGCGAGCCGCCGATGGGGAACAGCGGGTTGGGCGACTGGCCGAACGGGAACGGGTTGCGGTTGGTGGCCGGCGGCAGGGCGATGGTGTAGCGGCCGTCCACGGCAGCGATGGCCTGCGTGCGGCCGTCGGCGAAGACCAGCGTCGCCCGGCCGTCGCGGCTGGTGGCGTCGAGGACGGCCGTCTCGGCGCGGTCGCACAGCGTCCACAGGCCAACGACGCGCTCATTCGTCGCCCCGCGGTAGAAGGCGATGATTTCCTGCGGTGGGGTGCGGTAATATTCATCACCCGAGACTTCGGGTTTTTGATTAGGGTTCTCCATCAGGCAGACATCTGCTTCGCCTGTGCGCGTGCGCCAGTAGGGCACGCTGCCGGCCAGGTACGTCGTCACCACCTGATAGGCGCTCAGGCCCGACCGCGCCGTGCCCGGCTGTGGGTGCTGCGTAAAGCACAGCATGTCGGTCGGGTTGCGGAAGAGGCCGTTGGCGTCGCCGGCACAGGGCTTACCCTGGTACTCGTTCTTAGCGTCGCATAGTTCGCCGTTGTGGGGCGGGAAGTTGGTGCCCGCCGGCTGGTTGCCACAGCCGTCGTAGAGTTGGAAGTGGAAGACGCCATCGGCCCCGGCGAAGAGGGCGTACATGGCCGACTGGATGACGTAGTCGGCCTGCTCGCCGGCCGTGGCCCGCAGCGCGCTCTGGGCGTCCCACACCGGCCCGGGGTAGTCGTCCCAGATGGCCACGCCCGACTCGTTGAGCCAGATGGGTTTCTCGAAGCCGAAGTCGTGCATCGCCCCGCGGGCGCGGTAGACGTGGTACCATGACTTCCAGGCGTGGAAGTAGCTGTGAGTGGCCAGGATGTCGTGGTAGAAGCCGTAGCCGGCCGCGGCCGGGTCGGCGGCCAGGATGGTCAGCACACGCCGGTAGTACTCGAACTTGTCGCCACTGGCGTAGGAGTTGGCCAGCCCGGCGAAGAGCACCGTCGCCTCGGGGTCGGCGGCTTTGGTCACCAAATAGCCGACCTTCAGCAGCCGGGCGTAATCCTCCGCGCTGGCGTCCCAAAACATATCCAGGTCAGGTTCGTTCCACATCTCCCAGTAGCGGACGCCGACGCCGGCCGGCCAGTTATTGGCCGCCGCCAGCTCTCCGCCGGGCTTGTAGCGATTGACGGCCGCAGCGACAAAGACGGCCCACTTGTTGGCCGGGTTGGGCGTCTTGCCGGGAGCCAGCGTGTCGCTGCCGTCGCTGAACGCCGGCTCAAAGAGGCCCAGCGGCGTGGCCCGCTCCGGCGCGTCGAGGCTCAACTCCCCCGGCCGCAGGCGGGGCACGCGGCTGGCGCGGGCGGTGTCGTCGGGCTTATAGAAACCGGGCGTGCCCAGCAGGATGGCGTTGAGTTGGAAGCCGTGGGCGATGTCGTCCAGCACGGTGGCGTCCTGCATAGCCCAGTTGAAGACGCCGGGGCTTTGCTCGATGTTGAACCAGTACAGCGGCCAGCGGTTCCAGGCCGCGCCGGTGGTCAGGCCGTTCTGGTACTGTTGCGCCAGCGATTGTGAGGTGCGGCTGCTGCCGGGGTGGCGGTCTTCGGCCGAACTGATGAAGACGACGCCGAACGCGGGCGCGTTGTCGGCCTCGGTCGTGGTCGGCACGCCGGCCGGTGTGTCGTCCATCGCCCGGCTGCCGGCCGGCCCGGCAACTAGCAACAGGGCCAGCACCAGCCCGCCGCCAAGAACGAGCAACGGAAGACGATACGAATTGGAATGAAGGTTGTGTTGTCTGTTCATTCTGCCATTACTCCCAAGTCAAGCGCCCTCTCCCGAAGGGCGAGGGAGACTATCCCCCTCCCTGTGGGAGGGGCTAGGGGAGGGCCTGCCGGCAAGCGCCCTCTCCCCAACCCTCTCCCGAAGGGCGAGGGAGTCAGAGCGCCAATAGCCCAACCAACCCCCGCAACCCATCCGCAATCCGCTCCAGCGAATAGCCGCGGGCGTCGCGCTGGTAGCGGAAGATGTCAATTTGCAGCGGGGCCAGCAGCGCCTCGCCGACGTAATCGAGGTCGAGGTCGTCGGCTATCTCGCCGCGCCGGGCGGCAGCGCGCAACAGGGCGCTGACAGTCATGAACTGCCAAAAGTGGGGCACGTTCAGCGGCGCGTCAACGCGCAACAGCCCACCCCGCTCGACCTCACTCAACAGCGGCGCGTGAATCTCGGTGAAGGCCACCAGCGCCTCCAAGAAGTCGGCCAACTGGGCCAGGTGCGTCGCCCCCTCGGCCGACTGCCGGCGAAAGCGGGCCAGCGCCTCGGCCTGGAACTCACTCATCTGGCTATCCAGCAGAGCCAAACACAACTCCGCCTTGCCGGCGAAGCGGCGGTAGAGCGTGCCCTTGCCCACCCCGGCCGCCTCGGCGATCTCGGCCATGCAGACGTTGGCCACGCCGCGCTCGGCAAAGAGGCGCTCGGCCGTCTTCAGGATGAGCGCCCTGTTGGCGGCGGCGTCGGCCCGCTCGTGGCGCTCGGCCGTGTTCCCGTCTTCTACTGTCATCAGGTCAATTCGTGGCATGAGACGTGTCTCTCTCGGAAACCGGGTTTGAACCACGCAACGCGATTTCCAACAATTATACGCAATTCAAATGAAGATGCACTTGACAAGTGGACTCAAGTCCGCTAATATTATAGCAGACAAACGGACTGAAGTCCACATATTGCGGAAAACGAGAAAAGGGAGTACAAAGAAAATGACCTGGCAAGTAGACAACGCCCACACGCACATCAGCTTCGTCGCCCGTCACATGATGATCACCAAGGTACGCGGCGAGTTCGCCAAGTACGACATCGTCGTCAACTACGACGAAGAGCAGCCGGCCCGCTCCACCGTGGAAGCGACCATCTATACTGACAGCATCAACACGCGCGACGAGCGACGCGATGGCCACCTGCGCTCGGCCGATTTCCTGGACTCGGCCACCTACCCGGCCATGACCTTCAAGAGCAAGCGCGTCGAGCAGTTAGCCAACGGCCACGGCCAACTCATCGGCGACCTGACCATCCGCGACGTCACCCGCGAGGTGGCGCTGGACGTGGAGTTCTACGGCCTGGCCAAAAGCCCCTGGGGCACAACCAGCGCCGGCTTCTGCGGCCTGACCAAGCTCGACCGCCGCGAGTGGGGCCTGACGTGGAACCAGGCGCTGGAGACGGGCGGCTGGCTCGTCGGCGACCAGATCAACATCGAGATCGAAGTCGAACTGATCAAAGTTCCCGACGCGGTTGCCGAGTTGGCGTAGGCGAGATACTGTAGGCTCTATAACTACCGCAGGGGAGCAGGGGAGCGGGGGAGCAGGGGTGAAAGAATCCCCCCTGCTCCCCCGCCCCCCCGCTCCCCTGCCCCTTTAGGAGACGTATGACCATCCTAATGCCTCCCCCCCACATCGGCCGCGTCGCCCTGGCCGTGGCCGACATCGAGCGTTCGATTCGCTTCTACAGCGACGTGATCGGCCTGGCGCTGCTATCGCGCGACGGTGACGTGGCGCAGATGGGCGCGGGCGACACTCCCCTGCTGCTGCTCCACGGCCAACCGGGGCTGTCACCGGTGCGGCGGGCGACGGGGTTGTATCATTTCGCCCTGCTGCTGCCGTCGCGGGCGGATTTGGGCGACGCGCTGCGGCACTACGTGGACGTGAACGCCCCCATCGGCGGCTTTGCTGACCACGCTGTCAGCGAGGCCATCTATCTGAGCGACCCCGACGGCCACGGCATCGAGGTCTACCGCGACCGGCCGCGCGCCGAGTGGGCCTACGCCGGCAATACGCTGCGCATGACCACCGAGCCGATTGACTTCGAGGGGGTTCTGCGGGCGCGCAGCGGCGCGTGGCGCGGCCTGCCGCCGGGGACGATGATGGGTCACATCCACTTGCAGGTGGCCTCCATCGCTGCCACGGAGCAGTTCTACATCAACCAACTGGGGCTTGACCTGGTCATCCGTTACGGCCCATCGGCCACCTTCCTGGCGGCCAACGGCTACCACCACCACATCGGGGGCAACACCTGGGCCGGCGCCGGCCTGCCGCCGGCTCCCGCCGGCGCGGCGCGGCTGCTGTGGTACGAGCTACGCCAGCCGGACGCGGCGGCTGTGGAAGCCATTGCCGCGCGGCTGGAGGCGGCCGGCTATGCGTTCACGCGCGAGGCGGAGGGGCTGCGGGTGGTGGATCCGTCGGGGATTGTGTTGTTGCTGACAGCGCCTTAGACCAGCGCCTCTCAGCCCAGAGCGAATCTGTCCGGCCCGGTCATGCGGTCAGCGATTGCTGCCGGTGAAGGCCAGGGCGGAGTCGCCACTGTTAGAGCTATTTTCAAGATTGAGCCTCAATCACGGTGATTAGGCTCCTTCTCAATCAATATCCAGAATCAGCCCAATGTCGTAGACACTGATTATGCTTGTCAGTTGGCGTCGACTCCCATCAAGCAGTGATAGCACCCATACTTGAGACTCCTCGGGAACCTCTGTGTCTTGAATGAACACAAGCTGTGTTCTATCAGGGGACCAAATAGGCATAAATTGATTGACGCCGTACAGAGTCTCTGACGTCATACTATCAAAGGTCATCCTTTTCAGATCATCGCTGTCAGCGCTAATTAACCACAGGTCATATTGAGGCACGACTGATTCGTATTCTGCTAACCCGCTGAAGGCAATCCAGTTCCCGTCTTCTGACCAAAGTGGCAATCCACTAAGCGCCCTGATATGAGAGGTTAATTGCTTCTGATCTGTCCCAGCGATGTTCGATCTCCATACGTGAGGGCCTTTACCACCCTCGCCTGCGGTCCAGGTAAACACAATGGTATCGCTTGTTGGTGACCACTGTGGTCGTCCAACGAAATAGGGTGAGTCTATAATGACAGCAGGCGTGTCTAGCTGATCGGCATCGGCGACAACCAACGTTGTAGACTGAAAAGGCACCTCGTCAGCAAAAACCAAACGACGGCTATCTTGTGCCCAAGCGTATTGGGTGGCAATGTGCTCGTTGGCTTTATCAACCTTGTATACCTCAGCCGTCTCTCCGCCCTCTACCTCCGCCACCCACAACCCACCCGTCTCGGTCGAGCGATAAGCTAGCCGCTTGCCGTCCGGCGACCAAACAGGGTCGAGGCCGTTCCTGACCAACAGGCGCAACTCGCGGGTCTCATGATCCAGCAGATAGATGTGAACCGGGTAGGGCGCGTCTTCCACGAAGACCGGCTGCGGCTCCTCGGCCAGCACCAGAGCCATCGTCCGCCCGTCCGGCGAGGCCGCGCCCCAGGTACGGATACCCGCCTCCGCCGGCGGCAGGTATAGTCCCAACTCCTCGGCCGGGTCGAGAAACAGCCGCGGCTCGCTCTCGTCGCTGCGCATGGCGCGGATGACGTCCCCCTCCCGCCAATAGAGGCTGAACGGCTGAGGCATCGTCCCGTCGGGGAAGGGGATGAAGGGCGGCTCGGCGGTGGGGATGGGCGTGACGACCGGCGTCGGCGGCAGCGTGGGCATGGGCGGCTCAGTGGGTTCGGGCGGCTCGGTCGGCTCGGGCGCATCGGTCGGGCCGGGGGAAGAGGTCGGCCAGGGGTAGGGCGGCAGCGTGGCTGTGGCCAGCGCGCCGGGGTAGGCGGCCAGGGCGGCGGACGTATCGGCGGCCGGGGCGCTCGTTTGGGCCGCCCCCGGCTCTACCGTCGCCGGGGCGCAGGCGGCCACCGCCAATAGCAAAAACAGGATCGGCAGAATCGCGCGCGGAGATAGGCGGCGGCTGGGTGACATCGGACACGCTCCCGTAGAGATCGGACGAACGGCGGCGAAACCGGTCGGCCCGGCTAACGGCTTCGGCAGCCCGCGGTTGGGCGAGAGGGCCAACCGGCTGTCGAAGGAGAAAAGATAGAAACCGCGATAACCACAGTGTAGCACGCGGGAAGAGCGGGTCAATCAACTAAAATACCCTGAACCATTTGTGCATTTATTCACAACCAGGGCTGATAGGTTTCGCAAGACCTGTCTTCGCCGCTGGCCCTGTGCTACAATTCGCCCATGTTCGCCCACGCGCCCAAGCCTGCCATCCTCCACGCCGATCAGGAGCATAGCGGCCTGCGGTTTGTCATCTTCGTGGCCCTCTTCGCCGGCCTCATCCCCGGCTTCTTCATCGCCCGCCGGCTGTTGGAAGCGTTCGCCCCACCGCCGGTTCTGGACTACGTCACATTCCTGTCCTGCGTCGGCGCGGTGCCGTTGGCTCTGCTGTTCATCTACGGGCTGGAGAAGCTCCTCAAGCGCGTCTGGCGCAGCGGCCTGAGCCTGGAGTTGAACCAGTGGGGCATTGTCGTCCATGATGGGCGGGAAGAAGGGGCCAGGGGCCAGGGGCCAGGGGCCAGGGAAGAGCGCCCCACTGGCTCGTCTTCTGCCCTGGAACCTGGAACCTGGAACCTGGAACCTGCTATTCGTTGGGACGCCAACCTCAGCCAGATCAACTGGTACTTTCGCCTCAGCGGCTACCCGCGAGCGGGGCACGAACGGCGCGCGCCGGCCAAGTGGCTGTGCCTGGCCACGGAGCTGCACCAGGACGGCGCGCGGCTCAACGTCTTTACCCTGATGCCGCCGGAGCGGGCCGCGGTCTTCATTGACAACGCCCGACTGGCCTTCCACCGCCTGAACCCGGCCGAGGTCTACGACAGTTCAGCCCGCAGCCGCCTCGGCCCTCCCAGCCGCCCGGCCCTCTCCAACAGCGTGCTACACTCCAAGGACGGCCGCGCCTGGCTGGCCGAGCGCCGCCGCTGGGAGTATGGCGTTGAACTGACGCCCGATGACTTCACGACCCTGATGGAGTACGCCCAGGCCTACGCCCAACCCCGGGCGGCCGGCGCGGACTCCCCAGCCAATCCCATCTAGCCGCCGCGCGACTTGCGCCCCGGCCGTTCGGCCGCCCAGCGCGGCGGCCCAGGAGATCACTCATGTTTCCCTTCATCACCAACGAACACCGCATGATTGAACAGGCAGCGCGCGACTTCGGCCGCAACTCCATCGCCCCTATCGCCGCCGAACACGACGAGTCGGGCGAGTTCCCGCTCCAGACCATCCGCGAAATGGGCCAACTGGGCTTCATGGGCATAGAAGTGCCGGAGGAGTACGGCGGCGCGGGCATGGACACGCTGGCCTACGTGCTGGCTATGGTCGAGATCAGCAAGGCCGACGCCAGCCATGGCACGATCATCTCGCCTATTGCCAGGGACTTGCCCGGGTCCTCAAGCGGCATGCGGAGCAACCGGTCCCGGTCTGCGTGCTCGGCGACTACAACCACGTGCGCGTGGTGTATTGCAGCTCGGACGGCTGGTCGGGCACGCGCCGCGCGGTCCCTTTCGACGCCGTGCACCCGGTCACGGGCGCGCCGGTCGCGTACTCCAT
>WBZP01002842.1_pt1 | contig 19513 bp, 12 predicted proteins | sample 5204301 | NCBI WGS metagenome assembly WBZP01 (sample SAMN12412401, study PRJNA552823) | activated sludge metagenome | isolation source: activated sludge from nitrification reactor of wastewater treatment plant... | place: USA: Pennsylvania | collected 2017 | reverse complement strand
TATGTATGTATGTATGTATGTATGTATGTATGTATGTATGTATGTATGTATGTATGTATGTATGTATGTATGTATGTATGTATGTATGTATGTATGTATGTATGTATGTATGTATGTATGTATGTATGTATACAACCTCTATGTTTACATTATTTACACACTTTGTATTAAGTTATCTACTATAACCATTTTCTTTTTTATTTAAGTTTAAATAATTTAAACAACTGTATAAAAGACTAAATATTTTTTTTTGTTTCGCTTAATAAACTAGTAATAATAATTTAGTTGAAAATAATGCATAATATTAAAATATTAAAACAACTTGTAGCTATAACGAATTCAAAAGTATAATTAAATTCCCGAAATAATTTATACGTATCAATCTAATGCTGTGTAAATATAATCTAAGTATATTGTTATAAACAGAAGTAAGCAAAATACAAATAAAACTAGAATTTGAAGAAAAGTTAAATAAAAGAGATTAAAAAAAGCTGGGTAAAGAAGTAAAAATTCAGCGTCGTAAATTAGTAAAAAAACAGCAATTAAAATAAACTGCATAGGTATTTGTATTTTAATTGAAGTTATACTTTTAAAACCACATTCATAAAAATCTAATTTATAGTTAGAGTATTTATCATAGTAAAAAAACTTCAACGAAACTGTAAGTATTCAGAATATAAAAGAGAAAATGACAGAATTGCAAATTAAAAAGAATAAAAAGACATCACCCATACTAGTTATTTAAGTAAAATAATATAAGATTATCTAGCGCTGCACAGAGGCCCTTCATAATAGTATTGTTGTTTAATAAAGTATCTGGTTGTGTAGCCCCGATGGCACCCATAGACGAAGACATATAATAATTTAAAAATATCAACGCTTTGAATTTTTTTTTTATCTTCTTTTTTAGTGAGGAATTTCTGTTTTTTTTATAGTTTGTTAGTTTTAAAAATCTGTAAACATCCTTACTAAAACAAAACATTCTTAATTGTTTTCTAAAAAAATTACTATTATTGCTATACATTTTCCACGTAAAGTATCTAATTCTTTTTTTTAGCTTAACTAAGTAAAATCTTTCAGAAATGACATCTTTTATGTTTTTTTTATTAAATTTAAAAAAATTTAAAAAATTACCACTTCTTATAAAAAAAAAAACAAAAAAAGAAAAAAATTTTTTTTTATATTTTTTTTTTGTAAAATTAAATGCCATCGAAAAAAGCTCCTTATAAATTCGTGAATAAAACAATTCGTATTGAGTTTTATAAGAGATGTGCTTATTTTTTTTATTATAAAAAAATTTTAAAACGTCTAGATGCTTCTGCTCTATTTTATAACTTAAAAAAGTTCTTTTAAATTGAAATCTAAACATTTTCTTGTTTGTGATAAAAAAAATAATTTATGTATTTATTTAAAATATACCAAAAATCAAAGTTACATAAATATTTAAAAAACATCCTAAAAAACTAAATAAAAAAAGCATTAAAAATATCATAATTTCATATTTTGTTAAATCCATATAAATATTATTTTTTATTTTATTTTGTTTTGGTACGTACTGGCCATAAGAAACTAATAACCAAGACTTTGCTAAACAAACACCACCAAAAACTACCATAAAAAATATAGCTATAGTCACGGGTGTACTCCCTACAAACGAAAAATAAGATAACGCTCTTATTTCTGCGTAAAATTTTAAAGTTCCTGGAAATCCTAAAAATAAAAAAAGCATACCTCAAATACTTTTAACTAAATTTGGATAGTAGTTGTCAAGTCCAGACAGTTTAGAGACTGACCTAGAGCCTGTTCGTCTATAAATGCACTCTACTAAAAAAAACATGTAACTAGACAATAAAGCGTGCCCGAGCATCGACATAACACCTATCCAAAGAAATTTATTATCATCAAATAAAAATAAAAGATAAGTAAAGTTCATATCTAATACTGTAGCGTTGGCTACAATTTTTTTTAAGTCATCCTGCCCTCACATCTTTAAAGAGCTCTCTAACATACCAAAAATACATAAACTAGCACCAATATAAGAAAACTCAATATCTTTTAAAAAGTAAGTAGAACTGTAAAAGCAGAATACACCTATTTTTACAAGAAAACCACTTAAAAAAATAGAAAATGGAGTGGGCGCCTCGACGTGAATTTTTAACAATCAATATTGTAGTGGCCACACAGGAACCTTAACACCAAACCCTAAAAAGAATAATAAGTACAAAATAGTTTTTTCATTGCTTAAAAAAGTTATGGAACTTAGCTCAACGTATGATAGCGAATTTTTAGTAATATATATGTATACAATAGAGATTAAAATAAAAAAAGACCCTATGTGTGTTCATATAAAAAAGTAAATTAAAGCTTGAATAGATTTCTCGCTGTAGGAACCTTTTAAAACAATATAAATTGACGGTAGGAGAATTAATTCGTAGGCTAGAAATAGAATAAGTAAATTATCCGTTGACACTAGAACATAACAAATCGATTGAAAGTATAAAATAATAATTGGTATCTCTAAATTTTTACTTCAAATCTGGTCACTAAACGTTAGCAACGTAATAAACCCTACAAAATAGCATATAAATAAAACTGCCATTGACAAGATGTCTTGGCTGCATACCTCAAAAAATACTAAGTGTTCTGCTTTTTTACCAGTAAAGGATGCTAGTTTTTCAAAGGATGAAAAAGAAAAAGATAATACAAAATAAAAAAAACTAAAAAAACTTAAGCTTATTATTTTTCGTTTAAATGCTGTAAAAAAAGTAGATGGAAGGTTTCCAGAATTTTTTAAAGAAAAAAGTGTAATTACATAAACACAAAAAGAAACACAAAATGTTACAAACGAAATAAAAAATGCAGATAATAATTTTTTTTTAGCCATCAAAAATACCAAAGAACTCATACTTATATATTATTTTTTTTATTACAAGCAATACGCTATTTTTTTTTTTGGAAAAGTTCGGGTAAAGATGTCATGGCGACTTCTATGGTAAACAAATCTTTAACTAATCTAAAAGGAGTAAGCTAAAAATGTTTAGGTATGACGCTCTACGCGAGACATAGCAAGTATATGTATATACTGTATTTTAGATTTAGTTTTAGTTTCATTGTAATTTTAAAAAATGAAAAAAAGCTCAATAATTAAAACTAATAATACTGTTAAAAACTAACATATGTATATAAAGAGTACATTTCAGTTTAATAAAAAAATCAATTAATAAACGTAAACAATTGACTTTCTAAATTTTTTTATTTTGAGTTCTTTAGACGTAGGGCCTAGGGTATCCTTCGCTAGCGTATTCATTCTTCTTTTTAAAATAACTGCCGCATTCTTCTCAAAAAAAAAAACTAGTCCATCCCGGCGCAAAAATCTGTGGGAACTTCTAATGACTATACCTCGCATTCTTCGTTTTCTTCTACGTATAAGTTTTGGTTTTGTTTTCTTTATAACAACTCTTAAGAATTTTCCTGTCTTTGCATGCTTTCTTGTACTGCACCGCCTGGTTTGTATAACTTTTATTAAAAAAACACCGCTTGTGTCTGATGGCACCAAAAATGAATTTTTTTGTAACATAAAAATAGTTTAAATTACGTTAAAAATTTATCATTAATAAAGTATAAATATTTTTTAAAACAAATACCACAAGGTTTTGGTAGTTTTATATAAACTAATATATATATTAAAAATACATAATTAAATAAGTAAATAAATAAAAATTATAAAAAAAAAATTGTAAGAGTAAAAAAAATAAAAAAATATACAGTTATTAAAAAGTGGAAGTTAAATTTGATATTTTTTTTTGAAATAAATGAAAGTTTTTTTAACTTTATGTTTTTTAAAGAATTAATAAAGAATACAATTGAGGTGCTTATAGCGTTTGATGCTTTTAAATTATATTTTAAAGTATAAATATTTATAGTATTAGAAACTTTTTTATTTCTGAGAATTGAATTTCAAACGTTTTGAATTTTTTTTAACATATACTTTAGCCGGGAATTGAACCCGGGTTTGTGGGGTGAAAACCCACTGTCCTGACCACTAGACGACTAAAGTTTATCCACAGAGAATTATATTTTTATTTTTTTTTAAAAAATGTAAAGAATGTCGGGAATATACTTTGTTTTAAAAAATTTTGATTTTTTATAAAATTTTTATTTTTTTTTAAAATTTTTTTAAAAAAAAAAAACTGGTTATTGAGGAAAAAATAAAAAATAACCACAAAACTTACTATAAACAAAATATAACCTATTATAAGTAAAAAACTAATATTAAAATAATAAAAAATAATAAAAAAAATGGATAAATCTGATCTGGTGTAAAACGATATAAAGTCTTGATTATTGATTTCAAAAAAAAAACAATTTACGCTGCTTGGTAAAAAACAAAAAGATAAAATTAAAGTAAACCCATACAGTAATAAAAATAAATAAAAATTTGTGTTATTTTTGTTAAATTTATAGATATCGTCTACTTGAATAGAATTTTTTTGAAAAATAAAAAGTAAACAAATTAAAGCTAATGGGAGCTCACTAACGAGTAAAAAACCTGAAAAAAAATCAAGACTAAAGGCTATTAAAACTAGACTATTAAGAATTATATAAAAAATTAAAATCAATGCTTTAAAAAAAGAAGTTTTGCTTTTTAAAAACAAAAAAAACTGTAGCGTTAAGAGTAATATTAACGAGGAGGTTAGTATAGAAACATTTTGTACTAAATTAAACGAGGTATATAAATTGGAAAAAAATAATACCAAAAATTTAAAAAAAACCTCCTACTAATAGCAATGACATGGCTAGGGAAAAAAAATATAAATGAAAATACTCCCCTAAATAGAATAAAGCGAAAAAAAAACCACCTAATTCTGTTGTATATCCGGCGACTAACTCAGACTCTGCCTCTGTTAAATCAAAAGGGGCTCTGTTTGTTTCCAATAAAAATGTAATAAAAATAAATGGTAAGACTGGCACAAATACATATAAAAAATAATAATTATTTTTTTGGTTATTGACTGCACTAGAAAATGAAAATGACTCAGACACTGAAACAATACATAAAAATAAAAAAGTTAATAAAATTTCTAAATTTAAAACCATACAAGTGCTTCTAATCCCAGCAAGTATAGAAAATTTATTTCTACTGAAAACCCCAACTAAAAGGATGCAGGTTGAAAATAAACAAGAAAGCACAGAACAATATACAATATTATATTCAATCTCTACAATCGATAGGTTTGGGCCCCAAAGAGTATTGAATCAAAAAGTATAACATATAAAAAGGCTGAAGGCTGGGAAAAATATAAATAAATATCTATTTGATAAATCCGGTACATTTATACCTTTTAAAAGTAATTTCAAAGCGTCGGCTATAAACTGAAGTCGCCCCCGGAAACCAGTGTGGTTGGGGCCAACACGTCGTTGAACTAAAGATAAAACTCTTCGTTCTACTAACGTTAAGCTCGCAGCCAGTAGTGTCATTATTAATGAAAATATTATGTGTAATAAAAAAATAATAATAAATAATAGTATATTAATTAAAGAATTTATAAAAAACATTTATACTTATAGTTTAATTTTTTTCATTATATTTATTACTATAGATATAATCAGTAAACTCATTATTCACTATATTATTTGATATTATATGAGTTCTAGCTTCTTTATTAGGTAAATTTATAGAAAGTTTTCTGTAATAGTTAATGTAAGAAATTTTAAAAATATAATAAAGAACCCGTTTATTAAACCTTGGAACTCCAAAAGTAAAATTAGTATTAACTTTTTTTTCTTTATGTGAGTCAAATAGCATTAAATAAAAGTAAAAAACACCGGTCATTGTGACAAAATGCCCAGATGTAGCCATACTTTGTCACCCAGTATACATTTGTGGGAAGTCGTGAAGTCTTCTTGGTAACCCAGAAAATCCTAACCAAAAAATTGGTAAAAATGTCAATCACTGACCACCAGTATAATAAATAATATGAAAATAAGCTCAGGTCCTAGAATATTTTATACCAAAAAATGGTGTAAAATAGTGATAAAACCCTGCGAAAATAGACATTACAACAGACCCGGATAACATTAAGTGAAAATGTGCAACTACGTACATGGTATCGTGCATAGAAATGTTTAAGCTTACATGGGAAAGTCACATACCTGTAAAACCTGCTACTAAAAAAAAAAAAATAAAAGAAATACAAGATAGTAAGGCAGGATTAATAAACAAAGCACCGTTAACCAAACTAAAGGTTCAGTTCACAACTTTGATTGTTGCTGGTAGAGATATCATTATTGTAATAATACTATATAGAGACCTACTTCTATGGTCAAGGCCAATTAAATACATATGATGACCCCATACCAGGAAACCCATGTAATTCATAATGTAAATTGCTCAAATTAAGTGATGTTTTGAAGCAATTCTTCTAAAGTTTATAGATGGTATAATACTGTTAACAACACCAAATGCAGGTATAACTAAAACATATACTTCTGGGTGCCCAAAAAATCAAAATAAATGGTGGAATAATATAGGATCTCCACCATACGAAAAGTCAAAGAAAGAAGTTTTTCAATGACGGTCTAATAAAACCATAAGCATTGCGGAACCTAATACAGGTGTTATAATAGCTAAAGCCCGTAACATAAGTAAAATTGAAATAGTAATAAATGGTAGTAAAACTCTTCTATTTCTAAGACCAGGCGCAGATAACGTTCTTCGTGTTACTAATAAGTTTGTTAAGGATATTGTTGTACTTATTCCAGCAAAATAAACACCTGTGATTAACATATCTTGAACACCAAAACCAGTAAATCTTGTATTAGATGAGAATGGTGTAATAAAAGTTCAACCAGCAACTGTTTGGGTCGCATTCGAACATTTTGATACAAACCGTTTTTGTCTTCTTGCTAAACTAACTCTGGAACCAAGATATCAAAAATTTTCTGGAAATGCCTTTAATGTACTCCATAGTTTAAATTTAGTAGGTAATGTAACATAACCATTAAAGCCTCGTGTTCATCCTAATTTTTCATTAGAAATTACATTTCCTTTTGGTTGTATATAACTATTGTAGTGCGTAAGTCTGTATGAATATGTAGCTCATGGTTTTCTAACTAAAATATTAGAGTGTTTATTTAACCCGTTTGTAGAGATTTGCCAAATCTGAGAGCTTGCTTGCTCTTCCATTTTTTTTTTAAAAATAGTGTTATAGTAAGCTTCTCAACGTGCAAGTGTATCGTCTACATTCAAACTACTAGAGTTATAATTTTTATCTAAGTAGTAGGAATCTCCGATTCCAAAAAAATGAAATTTAAAGTATTTTGTTTTATTAAATTTTTCAATTAAATCTTGTCTTTCATTAAATTTTTTATTTATTATGCCGAAGTCTTTTACTTTAAAGTTAGTTGGTATGTGAGACTTGAAGGAATTTTTTATATATTCACCAGATGTTTGGTCAAGAACTACATTATCTGTAAAATTAGATAATTTAGTCATAGAAAAGTAAAGACCAGACTTATCGTAATAATGTCAGTATTGCTGCCTTATAAAACCAATTTTAGCAATTAACAAGTAACCGCATGGTTGAATTCAAAAACCAATACTATTTAACCTTGGAAATGCTACATCTTTACTACCGACGTGATAAGGTAATAAAAAGTTTGCAAAACCACCAAAGAAAATTGGTACAACTACAAAAAAAATCATAATTAATGCGTGGGCCGTCATTACTTGTAAATATTTTATAGAATCTCCTTTAAAAAAAGGGCTTCCTGGGTAAGCCATTTCTAAACGTATCATAGTTGCTAAAAGAGCACCAGAGCAGCCAGTTCATAGTGCAAAGTAAAAATAATAAAGACCAAGTTTTTTATGGTTTATTGTATATAAATATTTTCTTAGTAATGTTTTTCTTGAGTCTAAAAATTCTTGTCTGTTTTGAAAAAATTTAATAAATTTATTTTTTAAAAAAATAAAAAAGAAGAGTATTTTGTTTTTTATAATGCGAACTATGCCAACAAATTTCTGAAATAAGACCCCAGGCTGTCTAATCAGAAAAGAAAAAAATCCAGAAAAAAACCTAATGTAGAAACCTCAATACACCGTAATTTTTATTATTATTTAAATTAATTTTAAAAAAAGGTAAATTTATCTATTTATTTATTTTTAATTTTTTAAAATAAAAGTAAACCAGCGCCTATTGGACTAAAATTCTGTAATGGATGTTTAAAATAGAACTCAAAGAGGTATTGAGTTTTTGTACTAAACTTAAAAAAGTTGTTCACAAAAAAATAAATAAAATTTTGAGTTAAGCTTGCAAAATCTGACACAATAATACTTATAGTTGAGACCCTAAATGAAGAGAAAAACCAGTAGTATTGTTGATCCATAAATCTTCTAAAAATTCATTTTAACCATGCATGCATACAAACTCAATTCATAATGTAAAAAATTATAAAATTTTGGATATTCATTGCAAAGAAAGCATACCTTAATCTTTTTTGTTCTAATGTCTTTACGACGAAAAAAACCCAAGAAAGGAATATAAAAATATAATGTCAAAACTTTGCGACTATAATTAGTGTAGTGTAGTGTAACCTATTTCTCGCACGTGGAACTTCGTACTCTAGAGTCCAGCTATAAGATTCTTCATCCATTATTCAAAAAGCATCGTTGTAAAAGTTTAATAAATAATAAAATTGATAAGACTCTTGTAACAAAATATAAAATAAAATTAAAGTTATCAATACAATATATGGTACTATTTGTCTAAATGTTTTATATTTTAAAATAATTAAAAGTATAGTTGATATAATAATTAAATTAATTATTAAAAAGCAATTTAATAGAAATTTTGTAGGTTTTATGCAATGTGGTACGTAAAATGACATAATATCAAAAAAAATTCTAGGTTCAGCACTAGCTATTAAAGTATAATAAAAAAAAATTACAAATAAAAAACCCTCAATCATTCAAAAACACATAAAAGCTCTTTTTCAAAATCGTTGCATAGCTGTAGTATATTTACCGTATTTATATCTTTTTAAAAAATGATTAAACCCGCTAAACATCCACAGCCCAAACAATGCGACCAAAAGTCATCCAGCCGATGTCCTTAAAAATGGAAGCTTAAAGCAATAAAAAGAAAATACAATAAATGAAAAACCAACAGCAATTGAAACAAAGCATTTTTTAAAAAAATTAAAAAATGGCACAAAAAAATTAAAAAATACTGCTATTAAATTGTAAAAATTATAGTTTTTAAAAGAGTTTGACACAGGATTGGAGTTTATTAAATCTTGAAAAAAACTATTAATTTTTTTTTTTTTTTTTTCAAAACGGGATACTTTTGTTTTATTGAAAAAAACTTTCTTTTTACTTCATTTCATTTTGCGTCAATTGATTAGACGTATTTTAAGGCGGCGTTGAATAACTAGATTTCTTACAATTATAGTTCTATAGTAAACAAAATGCTCCTCTACAGTTCTGAAGGTATGTTTTCTTCTTTTTACAAAAAGCCAATCAATCGAAGAATACATTTTTGCTACAAAATGCTTTTTAAAAGTATCTACAATAGTTAAAGTTAACGTATTTAAAAATAAAAACTTTAAAACTAACTGTAAACTAAAAGTTAATTTAGTAAGTTTTTTAAAAAATCAGGTATCTTTAAAATTTAAGAAAAATTTTGATTCTTCAGGTTCGGTTAAAGAGTCTATCAACGAGATGTATGTATCAAAGTATTCTTTTTTTCTTATATTTTTTGAAAAATATAAAAAAAAACTGCGCAGAGGTGTAACAACTAGTTTTAATAACTCGATTAACCTAGTGTAAAAATCCCCAGATAAAGTAAGTTTTTTTAATTTATTTTGGTTAAAACAATAATTTAAATTTTTTTTTCATATACCTAACGAAGTGTATTCAAAGACAGGGCTGTGCATTGTACTAAAATAACTATTTTTTATTACTAGCGCATTAAATTTATTCCAAAAAAAATAGTTTTGAAGACTTATTAAATACAATTCGTATTTAGTAGCAAACAAATAACAAAGTGATAGCATACTTAAATTTTAATTATTTTTTAGTTTGTTTTTTTTTATATAAAAATAAAAAAAATCAATTATAAACTTTATTAAAGTAGAATTTTAAAAAGGAAAAAAAAATAGACCTATTTAAGTTAAAATTATTAATAAAATTAAACAAATTAGCCCTTGTGTTTGACATTAAAAATGAAATTCATAAATATAAAAAAATAATAAATAGCATTGCTAAAAATAAAAAATTAAATTGGTTAAAAAAAAAATCAAAATAACTAATAGATTCTTTTTTACTATTAATTTTTAAAGTTTCTCTTAAGTGTCTTATTCTTCTGTTTCTGAACTTTAAGTGACTCACATTTAAAAACGCAAAATTTATAATAAGTTGTTTATTCCACCTACAGGTTCACCCACAGGTACCTTGTGTCAACTTAACCCAAATCGCCAAGCCCCCGGCGCTATGCAACCTAAGTATTATTAAATATTGTAAAGATTAAATCTTTTTTCATAGGTGTACATAGTTACTTTGAGCTCAACTCTCCGGATGTGATGGGCGGTGTGTGCAGGACTTTATTTTTTATTCACCGTAGCTTTATAATCTACGATTACTAACGATTTCACCTTCCTGCGCTCAAGTTTCAGAGCACAGTCCGAACAAGGTAATTTTTGCAGTTCACTCAAAATTTCTTTTTAGTGGCTGTTTGTTTTTACCCGTGTAACGCGTGTGTAGCCCAACTAACGAAGACCGTGTGGACTTGACATCGACCCTACAACCAAATTTAAAAATTTTTGAATATAACAAAGTCACACAAAAAAATTCGTAAACCGACTCATAAAATAATAATTATACTTTAGGTTATTTTTTTAGAGAAAAAAATTATAAAAGTGAAAAATAATTTTTTAAAAAAAAAAAAGGTATAAAGTACATTACTAATTATTACCGGGGTTGCGCTAGTTTATAGAACTTAATCCTAAACTTCAAGGCACGAGCTGACGACAGCCATGCAATACTCTTATTTTATTATTAAATAAATATTTAATAAAAAGTTATAGTTGGTAAGATTATACGTGGATTATCGCATTAAACCACACGTTCCACCGTTTGTATAAGTCCCCGCCAATTCTGTTAGATTTCAGCTTTGCAACCATACTCCCCAGGCGGGGTATTTAGCGTTAACTTTTAAAACCCATATTTTACTGTAAGGACTAACAGGGTCTCAAATCCTGATGGTTACCCCTACTTTCATACCTCAACGTCAGTTAAAAATAGCTAGCTTTTTTCAGCTATTGAACAGACCTACTAAATTGTAGCATTTTATCTCTTTTTACTAGATCCGGCTAACTTCCTAATAACTCAAGCATTTAAATATTTACGATAGTTCCACTTAATAGATTTAGTACTCCGTAAAGTTAAAGCCGTCTACATATCCTATACGCCCAAGCAATGCGAACAACGCGCGCCACTCATGTCTTACCGCGGCTGCTGGCACATGTATTGGCCATGACTTCTTCTGTGCGATAAAAATCATAATTTCAGCACTTGATAGGTTTTACAGCTGCTGTAGCCTTCCTCACCAACGCTAGTTCGCTGGGTCATGCTTTCGCACATTGCCCAAAATTCCCCACTGCTGCCAGGGGCGGGGTCGTTTTCATACCCCGTGTGACTGATGCTTCTCTCAAATCAGCTAGAGATCACAGGCTAAAAACTCAACCTAATCCCGTATAATGTTACCTTAAGCCGTTTTTTACTACTAATTTGCAGTAAAAGAAAACTTACCTATTTAAGGGCAGCTTAATTGTATACATCATATTTTACTCACCACGACGCTACGGATTAAAATAAATTATTTTAAACCGTTAAACTTGCATGTGTTATGCGTCCAGCCAGCGTTCATTCCAAGCCAAGATCACACTCAAAATATCAAATACATACCAGTATTTAATTAAAAAATATATTTATATTTAGCGCTTTGATCATTAGTTTTTATTATTTTTGGTAAACCTTTTGTCTGTCATCATACAACAAAGTGTTCAAAAGGAAGCCCGCATAACTTTATAGGCATATGATGATGATAACGACCACAAATCTCAGCACATTGACCATAGTAAAAACCAATATTATCTAAGTAAAGAGAGTGGTGGGTCGATCTTCCAGGAACACAATCCATTTTCAAACCTAAACCAGGAACAAACCAAGAGTGCACAACATCGTATGAATTTGTAACTACACCAATGTTTACATGAACAGGTAGTATTAAAGTTTTTTTAGTTCGTAGTAACCGTCTAGAAAGAGTAACTGGGTAAGTTTCAGAAAATTTCCTATTACCCCTAGCAAGTTTGTAAAAATCATAAGTAGAAAATATTTTTTTTTGTTTAAGTGTTAAATCAACGTAAATTAAATTATCAGAAATTTGATTTTCTAAAAGAGTTCTAGAGCAAATGTATGGAGCCTTTATTATAGCATATTCTCTATAACCAGAATTTCATAACATTTCTCTTATAAAACCCTCACCCAAGCGTTTTAGGCTTAATTCATAAAAATTAACTTTAAAGAGATTCTTTTGTATGACCTCATTAGCGTATCCATAATATAGAGCAAATGGATTTTTTTTAAATTTATCTGCTAAAACATCGCCTGAGTTTTTATAGTATGCACTTAATATTTTTCTAAAAGCAAGATTCTTTTTTCAAAAATCAAGTGTGTTAAAAACTACTCTATCCCTTAGCGCTTGTTTTAAATAATAGTCCGTTTGATATGTATATCAAGCTTCTTCTTTAACTTTATCATACTGTTTGCTGTCCATAGGTACTATTTTTTGTTTTTTTTTATATCTTTTTTGCTTTATAACTAAAAAATTTGAGTCAGCACTATCTGGTTTTTGAATAATTTTATTATTAGAGTCAAAAAATCTATAAGATATTATTTCTGAAATTTTTCTAAAATTATAATTTGTTATAACTGGTTTTATAATTCTAAAAGGTCCTGTATTTCTAGAAACCCTAGCATTTGTTTTAACATCCCAAGTATCATCGATTGCTTCAGCTTCGTAATAAAAATTTTTATTATTATTTTTATTTAAATTTTCAGAAAATGAAAGTTCTAAAGTACTATTTGTTTGTACATTTTTAGAAAATACGCTATTTCAATAATTTTTTAACCATACTTGCTTAGACCTAATATGAACAGACTGTAAGTAAAAGTCTGATACAATTAAACTATCACTAGAGTGTATAACTCATCTATTTCTTCCAATATTTTTTGGCGCATTTCAAATACTGTTTAAATCTTTTATATCAAATTTATAAACTCAATACCACTGCTTACCGTGAATTCTAATTGTTAACAAATTTGCTTCATTTTGTCATTCAATCATTCTTAATATAAACGTAGAGTTTAATAAAATACTAGCGCATCAACTTAACGGTAAAAGAGCTATTAAAAAATCGCCTCATTTACCTCTACTTCTTAAACTGGTGTTTATTTTTGGGTTCATTTTAAAAACCCTTTGTTTAATAACTCGGAGCATAACAAAGTAATAAAAAGTTCAAAAAAAAGAAAATCAAAATCATCATCAGTACTGCCATTGACTTAGATGCAATAAAATATCTGATTTATGGGTAGAAAAACCAAAATTAAAATTTGTTTGTAAAATAGACTCTGAACATATTTGACCTCACACCTAAATATTAATTAAGAAAAAATAAAATATATTAAATTTAAATTTAAAAATAAAAAAAATAAAGCATATAGCATTAAATTAAAATATGTATACACAGTTCTTTTATATAAATTTGTAAACTCTGCTCTACAAGTAATTAAAATTAAAGCATAAGTTATAGTCCAAAAAAGAACTCAAAAAAGAATAAAATAAGAATATAAAACAAGATTTGGTTTAAAAAAATAAAATCCATAATTGCTATCGATTGGTATTATTTGCGTTATAGTTGAGACGTCGTTTTGTGTTTCTATTGTTATTTGATAATCAATATACTGAGACAAATAAAATGTATAAAATCATAGGCTTACAGACATTAGTAAAAAAATCGATATTAAAGCTGCTGGAGTTGAGCTGGAGTAATTAGTATTATCAAATTTTGAATTAAAAAATAAATTTCAATCTTTTCGTTTAGTTTTTATAATATCAAACATTGAGTAATAAATGATTCTAAAAGTATATATTAAACCAGTAATAGAAGCTAAAAAAGTAACAGGTACAAAAAAAGTTAAAGTAGGGAAGTTTGCAATAGTGCATTGAAAGAAATGTTTATAATAAAAACCAATAGTAAGCGGAAGAGCACCTAAATTAAACGAAGAGAATGTTAGTAGTAGTGATTCCCCTGGTAAATTTAAAGATAAATTACCCATTCTTCTAATGTCTTGGTACCCTTTAGATACTCGAATGATATTACCTACACAAAAAAAAGTTAAGGCTTTGAAAAATCCGTGTAAATACAAATATAAAATTGTTAAACTAATATTATTCAGGCCTAGGGTGACAAATAAAAAACCACAGTGACTTATTGTAGAGTAAGCTAATAATTTTTTACAGTCTGTTTGCGAGCTTGCTACTAAGCCACCATAAAAAGCAGTTAATGATCCTATTAGTATAACCAAGTAATAAAGTTTTGTAAAAACTAAAAAGCTTTGAAAAGTGGTTAACAAGTAAACACCAGCTGAAACTAGAGTTGCAGAGTGAATTAAAGCAGAGGCTGGGACTGGCGCTTCCATAGAATCAGGTAACCATATATGAAAAAATATTTGGGCGGACTTTATAGAAGAGGCCACTATTAAAAATATAGTACTAATTACAATAATATTATAGTTATTCACATTAAAAAGTAATGTTTGTTCGACAATAGAGCTAACTGTGCCGGCATTAAATAGATTACTTACTATTAAAAAGAATAAAATAAGACAAAAATCACTAACTTTATTAAATGAAAAAGCTTTAAATGCTGATTTTAAAGTGGGCCTTCTATTGGTTCAGAAATTAATTAGAAAAAAAGATGTAAGACCTATCAACTCCCACCCTATTATTAAAAGAATAATACTATCAGATATTACAAGTAACATCATACTAAATGAAAATCACCCAAGAAGAAGAATTAACTTATCAACATTAGGTTCATTTTTAAAATAAGTTATTGAATAAATTAAAGCACAAATACTAATGGAATTTGTTAAATATAAAAAAGCATATGAGGTTTGATTTAGACTTATAGAGATTGATAAGTCAATATAGTTAGTGAAGATATTGGATATTGATAATATAAAAGTATATGTTTGCTCTTCAAAAAAAATAAATTTAAATAAAAATGTTAAACATACCCAAGAAAAAGTTAATGGGATTAGTACATAAACATAAATACCTTTTACAGAGGAGAATATATTTAAAATTGTAAAAAAAAATAAAAATAAAAGTAAAGTAAAGTAAAAAAATAAAAAAAAATAAAAACTATAAGTAGTGAAAGAAAAATTACTTATGAAATTTACTGATCTTATTATAAACTGCTCACTAAAGCTTAAAAGTAACTGCAAATTAAATACTATTTTTTCAGTAATAACTCCTAGCAAAGTTTCTTGATTAATAAGTTTAAAAAAATATTCTACTAGATTTAATAAGTCTGAAATAATAGAGAGTAAAAGGTTAAGTATACAACATAGAAGAAGTCAAAAATTTAGGGTATTCGTAAACTCTTCAAAAAAAGATAAGAGTGATAACAATATAAAAACAATAAAATCGTATAGCTGTAGCAGCAATATAAGGATAATAAATATTTGAGTTTTTATAATTTTTCAAATAACCTCTAAAAGTCAGCTGCAAAAACTAAATACAAAAATTGCAAAGTTCGAATCTTTACCTAAAATAGCAATAACTAAAGAAATAGAAAATACTATGCCTAAAAATATATATATAATTTTTTTTAAAAGGTCTCTCACAAAAAAAATAGTTTAAATACGGACTGAAAATGCTGGGCTTTCACCAACGATTGCTCTTCATTCCAAAAGATCTAGAACCCCGTAATTACAAAGTAGCTAAAATCGTTCGGTCACCCCTACTAAATTGTTTCAAGTGATTTCTGCAATCTTTACTACGATGTTTCGCTTCAAGAACTTTAGGACTTTGTATATTTCACTGTGATAGTATTCTAAATATATTCGATGCATAATGACGTCCTGACCAACCCCATAGGCATCCTTCTAATGCAGTTTAGCGGCTATCAAAATTATTTTTTAGTATAGTAAGAGAAGTTGTAATCAATTGTATCTTTATTTTTAATAGATTTTGAGAAGTCATTTGATTGATAAATTTGGTAAAAATAGTAAGATTTATAAATATTCAAATTAACATTTTTTTTTAAAAATGGGAACCCTAAGTAGAAAAAAATATATAAATAAGATAACAACATACCTGTATTACCTCCAAGTCTATTATAAAATTTACCGTATGGTAAAAATGAGGTTGTATAAAATACACAAATTATAAAAAAACCGTAAGTTAATTGATACAATAAGTTTGATTCCGATATTAAATAAGGCTGTACATAAATTGTATTTTTTTTATTATTTTTAAAAAAATTAATAGAAAATTTTGTTTTTATTTGATGATCTTTATAATTTGTAACTGCATGAATATTTGGTTGATAAAATAGTATAATAAAAAAATAAACTAAACCAAAAAGCCCAGGTCTGTGGGACGGGCAAACAATTAATCAAGACATGTAAGGTCTAAAATATCAATGTGGAGCGACTCCAAGGAATCGTACGTCAACTGACATCCCTACGTCACCTCACATAAAAATTTCATAAGAAAGTGCTTCTGGGTTAGTATAACAATATAAACAACACAATCAAACCATTAATAATATATCGATAGTTTTACTAAACTCATTCAAGAGAGCTTCATCATATCAGAATAAATCTTGTTTTATACCATCCATTACACATTCATTTTTTCAGTCATAATGCATGTCGACACCATGTATTAATCCTAAAAATGCTAAAAAAAAACCCATAACGTAGTGCGCATATGCAAGTCTAATAATTGTATCAGTATTTAAAAACCTGTCTGTAAAAAAAAGTCAATAAACTTTTCCTTTAAAAAAGAAAACTGTATGCAAAGCGTTTACAGCAATTGTAAGAGTTATTTCGCTTAAATGTGTACAGCAAAGAACTAAACCTAAAAAAACAACTACTTGTAAGATTAAAAAAGAAAAAACTCCACTTTTTCACGCAAACTCTTGTTCATAATCATAAGATGATAAATAAAGTTTTCTAAATAAATGGAAAAAAACAAAAATAAATAAAAGGTCAACCCCTCGTTCATGTAGTCAAAAAAAATCATCAGTATAGATGTCTTCAACGTCTTCCTCGTCTCTTACTAGAGGTATCATCATAGACTCTGTTACTAAGCTAAAAGCAAGCATAGTTCCACTTATTAACTGGTTAGCGATAGTTAAAAATGTAAAAAAACCAAACAAAGACATTAATTCATGATAACTAACAGTTAAAGTAGCAAAGTAGTATAAAACAGTTTTTAATCCAAGATTATAATATTTTTTTTTTAAAAAAAGTTTAGATTTGATAAAACTTATAAAGGTTGAACTCATACTAAAGGATTAAAGTGTAATAAAAAAACTAAGATTATTTTTACATATTATAGTTTCTACTTTAATTGAAAAATAATTTTTTAATTTGTAAAGATTATACTTTTTTAAAGTATATATATAAATAAATAAATAAATTTACATTATTTTAATATAAGTTTTTTTGTCATAATTTAACAATAAGTTTGTTAAACATTTAATTTAAATGTATTTAATTTTTCTAAGGAGTGCCTAAATGAAACTGTCTTTGGGTGTATAAAAAATTTTGGTTTTTTTATAAAAGCTAGTGTTAAAGTCAGTTCGTCGAACTCAATTCATGACGGAATTTTTCAAAAACGTGAAATTAAAAGAATCACATCCGGGTGTGGATTTTTTTTCGGTTTTTTTCATCATATTCTACTATTTTTAAAATACAAGTATTGTGTTTTTTTTACTAGTCTTTTACTTATTTTTATTCTTTTTCGTAACAGTTTTTTTAACTTAAAGTAGTTGAAATGTAAAGAAACTATGTCTCCGATACCCAAAAAATTAGTTTTTTTTGTATTTATTAAATTACCATTTAGTAATATTAAACCTGTATCATATGCAATTTTACAATCTCTGTGTGATAGGAAAAAATTAAATTTTATTAATAAAAACCAAAGCTGGTCCTTGGTAACTACTTGTTTTCGCCAATCTATAAATTTACTTATTTTTTGAGTTTTTTTAAATCAGGAATTAAATTTATATTTAAATTTTTTTGTTGTCCATCTTACCTTATCGGAGAAGAATTTTTTTCATATAAGTTGCGATTTCCAGAAAAGCTTTATTAGTGGTTTTTGTAATCGTTCTGGAAAAATCCGACGTTTATGTTTTTTTTTAAATTGTAAAGATAGTCTATTTTTTATAGACCTTCTAAAGTGTACCGGTTTAAAAATTTTAGTTTTTTTAAATTTTTTTAAAATTCTTCGAAATCCTTGACAAAGAAGCCTTATCGACTTTAAAGAGTTTTTTAAATATTTATTAAGCTTAATTCAAAGAAAAAAATGTTTTTTATATTTAGGTCAATAGGTAAAGTGTTTATGAATACTTCTGCCCATTTTCTTTACTTGTTTAATTTGCCTTGTTCTCAGCGGTTTTAAAAAATTATTTAAGTTTTTTTTTTTTATTAAAAAAAAATTTAATATTTTACTTTTTTTATATTTTTTATAACTTTTACTTTTTTTATATTTAAAAAAAAATCTTTTTTTTTTTGTAATTAATTTTTTTAAATTTGATCTAAATAATTTTAATTTTAAATTAATTTCAATTTTTCTGGAATACTTTAAATTTTTATTATTTAAAACTTTATTTTTAAAAATTCTATAAAGTTTTCTTGAAAATCTACGGTACGGTCGTTTCTTTAGCTCTATTAATAACCTTAAGTTTTTTATTTTTAAAAAAATTTTTTTTTTTAATTTTTTCTTTAACGGGTGGTTCATTTTTGTTTTAGATCAATATACTTTTTTATATAGTTTTTTAAAAATTCTTATTATCTTTCTTTTTAAATATTTTTTTTTTCTTCTTTTAAATATCTTTCATCTTTGTTTTCTTAATTTAAAACTAAATTTAATTTTTTTACGTTTTAGCGGATTATTAAAGTATTTATTAAAGTTTAAAAACTTATAGATTTTTATAATAACTTTTAAAAAACTAAATGTTATTTTATGTTTTGTTTTTGTAGCATTTTTAAAAATTTTTAAAATATCTTTATGAATTAGAAAATTTTCCAAAAAAATAATTTAAATTTATAACGGGTATAAGATTTTAAAAAAGATGAAATATATTTTCAAAAACCGTCCGGTATTTACATTCCTGTTTATCACATTTGCATTAAGCTCAATATTTTATTTTCTGA
>WBZP01002840.1_pt1 | contig 19525 bp, 17 predicted proteins | sample 5204301 | NCBI WGS metagenome assembly WBZP01 (sample SAMN12412401, study PRJNA552823) | activated sludge metagenome | isolation source: activated sludge from nitrification reactor of wastewater treatment plant... | place: USA: Pennsylvania | collected 2017 | reverse complement strand
TTGGGCGCAACTCGCATCTGAGCTCTCCGTTAGTATGTCTTACGCATTATACGGAAAATCGCCAATTAAGTCTCGACAAGAGCGCGGCACTACACTAGCAGGCTTTATCGCCACCCGGTCGATCAGCGCTGATCGACCGGGTGGGCCTTGCCCACCTCGATCAGATCGTCGTGCTCGCGCAGCAGCAGGAGATCCCAGTCTGACAGCCTGCTTCATTCCCGCCAACGGGCGCGGATGCTCGGCCGGCCCGGCGAACTGGACGAAATCCCGACCAGAACGCTTCGTAATCGGGAACACTTATCGGTGTTCGACGATGAATTGCTTGATTGCCGCCACCTCCGGCGCCATGACGACGACTCGCTGCGGCAGGCTCTCGATGCCGGCGAGGTCGGCCGGACGCACCGGCTCCGCGCCCAGCGCCTCGCGGATGGTTTCCTCGAACTTGGCCGGCTGCGCGGTTTCCAGCACGATCATCGGGATGCCCGGCTGGCGATTCTCGAGCGCGACCTTGAGGCCGTCCGCCGTGTGCGTGTCGATCATCACGTGATAGCGGCCCTGCGCGAAGCGGATCGTCGCGATGCGATCCTTGTGGGTGCTGCGCCCCGAGATGAAGCCGAAATCGGGCAGTTTTTTCCAGTGGACCGTGGCTGACAGGTCGAAGGCCTCGCCCTTGTCGACCCTGGCCCACAACTCGCGGACGACCGCCGGGTCGCGGCCGACCAGGTCGAAGACGAAGCGCTCGAAGTTGGAGGCCCTGGAGATGTCCATCGACGGACTCGAGGTGATGCTGGTTTCGACCGACGTGCGCGGGCGATAGACGCCAGTGCGGAAGAACTCGTCGAGCACGTCGTTCTCGTTGGTCGCCAGCACCAGCCTGGCGATCGGCAGGCCCATCATGCGCGCGATATGGCCGGCGCAGATGTTGCCGAAGTTGCCCGACGGCACACAGAAGGCGACCTGCTCGTCGTTCGACTTCGTCGCCAGGAAGTAGCCCTGGAAGTAATAGACGATCTGCGCCGCGACGCGCGCCCAGTTGATCGAATTGACCGCGCCTATCTTGTACTGCGCCTTGAACGCCGCATCATTGGAAACCGCCTTGACGATGTCCTGGGCATCATCGAACATGCCGCGGACGGCGATGTTGAAGATGTTCTCGTCCTGCAGCGAGTACATCTGGGCGCGCTGGAAGGCACTCATCCTGCCGTCCGGCGAGAGCATGAAGACCTTGACGTTGTGCTTGCCGCGCATCGCGTATTCGGCGGCCGACCCGGTGTCGCCCGAGGTGGCGCCGAGGATGTTGATCGACTCGCCGCGCCGGTCGAGGACGTACTCGAACAGGTTGCCGAGCAGTTGCATGGCCATGTCCTTGAAGGCCAGCGTCGGGCCGTTGGACAGTTCCTGCGTGTACAGGCCGTCTTCCAGTTTCGTCAACGGCGTGATCTGCGCCGCGTCGCCGCCGTTGCGGGTGTGGCAATAGACTTCGGCGGTGTAGGTTCTGGCGACCAGCGCCTTGAGGTCGGCCGGCGGAATGTCGGTGATGAACTTGGAGAGGATTTCGTAGGCGAGGTCGGCATACGACAGCTTGCGCCAGGAGTCGAGGTCGGCGCGCGTCACCTGCGGGTAGCTTTCCGGCAGGTAGAGGCCGCCATCCGGGGCCAGGCCGCCGAGGAGGATGTCGCAGAAAGCCTGGGGCGCGGACTGGCCGCGGGTCGAGATGTAGCGCATGGCGAAGCCCCGAAATGCGAGAAATGATGATTCTACCGTGTGGACCGCGACACGCACATCGCACGCAGCAGCCCCAGGAGAAAGAGCGACAATCCTGCCGCCAGCAGGATGCCGCCCGCCAACTCGAAGCCGGCGAGCACGGCCAGCGCCGACGCGATCCAGAGCAGTGAGCGCGCGGCGCCGCTGGCGGCCAGCCTTTGCCGCATCAGCGCGCGCGCGGGAATTTCCGGTCCCGGCCAGCGCAAGACCGGCAGGAGCTGGCTGAGCGCACCGCTTACCAGCGGCAACAGGAAGCCGATACCCCAGGCCAGCAAGGTTGGCCGTGCGGATACCAGACCGGAGCCGTGAATTACTCCCGCAGTCAACGCCAGCAACAGGCCGACAAGCGCTGCAAGCAGCGAGGCTGCGACGCCGTCGGCGAGCAGGCTGCGCAGCCCGAATCGCCTGCTCCACTGGCCGATCAGGCCGAGCGCGGCGGTCAGAACGAGCGCGGCGCCCGGCACGGCATACGGCCAGCTGATCGACGCCCCGGTGGCGATCATCAGCGCCCCGCCGGCAACGAACCACAGCCGCCGGCGCAGCCAGCCCGCGCATTCCGGATCAGCCTTGCGGAGAGCGGTCGGCACCAGCACCGGGAGCGTACCGAGGGCTGCGAGGCCGACCAGTCCGACCGCGTTGAGATGCAGATGAAAGTTGCGCAAGCCCTTCCAGTGCTGAGGCCAGAGCGGAATCAGCACGACCGCCAGCAGCGCCAGCATCAGGCAGCCAAGCGCAGCGCCATACCAGCGCCAACCGGGATGCGGCGTGCCCAGCGTCGCCCGCACCCGTCCCGCAATCCAGCTCAGCAAAATGGCGGCCAGCAGCAGGTCGACCGCGGCTGCCGGTTGCAGCAGCCAGCGCGGCAGCAGGCCCTGCATGGCGGCGACGGCCACGATGCCGGCCATTTGCGCAGCCGCCGGCAGAAGGGAAATCGAACGCGAGGGATCGCCGGTGCGCGTCAGCACCGGGACGAAATGACTCATCGCCGCGAATATCAGCGGCACGATACCGACGGCGAAGGCAAGGTGCGCCACTGCCAGCGGCGAGCCCATTCCCCCCAGCGCCAGAATGGCGCTGCCCAGCAGCGAAAGAAGGGTCAGGCTCGCGGTGTAAAGCAATCAACTGACGACGGCAAAGTCGATCACGATGGCGCCCGGTTCGCGCTGCCTGTACTCGATGCGCAGGCGCTCGCCGTAACGGGCGTGCAACTGGCCGAGCAACGGCAGTGGATCATGATCGTTACAGAAGCGCATGGTCTCGCCAGGCTGCAGGGCATCCAGCGCGCCAAAGATGGCGGCATGACGAAAACGCTTGGCGATGCCACGCGCATCGAAAGGGTAGAGTGCTTCCTCGGTGGTGTGATTGCAGACGTGAATGGGTTGCATTGGCGTTCCTCGACGACGCTGCCGGATTGGCAGCCACCGGCAATTGTGGGGAAACGAAAGGTCTCGTTCCTTGATGCGAATCGCAATCCCCGGTTTTTTCGCCAAGGAAGCCCGCGCTTCGTCTCGCTTTTCCCATGCAAGCTGCTATAAAGAAACCGTGAGCCGGATCGGCTGCCACTCTGGTCGGAGGTCAATGCAATGCGCCGCGTGCTGAGTTCGCTCGGTTACCGCAACATGGACGATGCCATAGAATTTGTCATGGCCGGCCTGGCCTTGCTCCCGGCGCTGATGTTCATCACCGGCAACGTGTTCGCCGGGGCTGCCAGCCTGGTCGCGTTGATCGTGCTCCTGGCATCGCTCGGCATGCGCACGCCCTCGCCGCCTGCCCCGCGCGACGGCAATCCCGGAAAACGGCGCGATGAGGCAGCCGAAAGGACCGATCGGGAATGAAAAGACGGGAACCGCGGTTCCCGCTTTCCTTTTCCGGATCCGAAGGCTACTGCAATTCCTCAAGCCGGATCCGCTTGACCTTGCCCTTCTGTGCAGCCAGACCCTCGATTCTGGCGATTGCCGCGTCGGCAAAACTTTCCTTGCAGACATGGGTGAGGATGATGATGTCGGTTTCGCCCTCGCCTTCGGCCGGCTCGCGCTGCAGCAGCGCATCGATCGAGATGCCCTGATCGGCCAGGATGCGGGTGATGTCGGCCAGCACGCCCGGCTTGTCCTCGACGCGCAGGCGCAGGTAGTAGCCGGTCTCGACTTCGCTCATCGGCAGGATTGGCAGGCTGGACATCGCGTCCGGCTGGAAAGCCAGGTGCGGCACGCGATGCGCGGCATCGGCAGTCGCCAGACGGGTGACATCGACCAGGTCGGCGATCACCGCCGAACCAGTCGGCTCGGCGCCGGCGCCCTTGCCGTAGTACAGGGTAATGCCGACGGCGTCGCCCTTGACCATCACGGCGTTCATCGCCCCTTCCACGTTGGCCAGCAGGCGCTTGGCCGGAATCAGCGTCGGATGGACGCGCAGCTCGACACCCTTGCTGCGGCGCTTGGCGATGCCGAGCAGCTTGATTCGGTAGCCGAGCTGTTCGGCGTACTTGATGTCGGAGGCTTCGAGCCTGGTGATGCCCTCGACGTGGGCCTTGTCGAACTGCACCGGGATGCCGAAGGCGATGGCCGAAATCAGCGTCGCCTTGTGCGCGGCGTCGACGCCCTCGATGTCGAAGGTCGGGTCGGCCTCGGCATAGCCCAGGCGCTGGGCTTCCTTCAGAACCTCGTCGAACGAGAGGCCCTTGTCGCGCATCTCGGAGAGGATGAAGTTGGTCGTGCCGTTGATGATGCCGGCGGCCCACTCGATGCGGTTGGCGGTGAGGCCCTCGCGCAGCGCCTTGATGATCGGGATGCCGCCGGCGACGGCCGCCTCGAAGGCGACCATGACGCCCTGCTGCTGGGCGGCGGTGAAGATCTCGCTGCCATGCACCGCAAGCAGCGCCTTGTTGGCCGTGACGACGTGCTTGCCGTTGGCGATGGATTGCATGACCACATCCTTGGCCACGCCATAGCCGCCGATCAGTTCGACGATGATGTCGATTTCCGGATCGTTGACCAGCGCGAAGGCATCGTCGGTGACACGCGCCGCACCGCCGGTCACCTGCTTCGCCAATTCGACATTCCTGTCGGCCACGGCCGTGATGCGGATCGGGCGGCCGGCGCGGCGGGTAATCTCCTCGGCATTGCGCTTGAGAACGGTCCAGGTGCCGCCGCCGACGGTGCCGATGCCGATGAGGCCAACATTGATGGGTTTCATGTCCGGAATTTGCTCAGGTTGAGTGACGTTTGCGATAGTTCTCAAGAAAGCGGGCGATGCGGCCGATGGCCTCCCGCAGGTCGTCCTCGTGCGGCAGGAAAACCAGGCGGAAATGATCGGGATGCGGCCAGTTGAAGCCGCTGCCCTGAACCAGCAGGACCTTTTCCTCCTGCAGCAGCTCGGAAATGAACTGCTGGTCGTCCTTGATCGGATAGACCTTGGGATCGAGGCGGGGAAACATGTAAAGGGTAGCCTTCGGCTTGACGCAGGTGACGCCGGGAATGGCGCTGATCAGTTCGTAAGCGACATCGCGCTGGCGCCGCATGCGCCCGCCTTCCTCGACCAGGTCGTCGATGCTCTGGTAGCCGCCAAGCGCCGTCTGGATGCCATGCTGACCCGGCGCATTGGCGCACAGGCGCATCGAAGCCAGCATGTCGAGACCTTCGATGTAATCCTGGGCGTGACGCTTGTCGCCGGAAACCACCATCCAGCCGGCGCGGTAGCCGCAGGAACGGTAGTTCTTCGACAGGCCGTTGAAGGTGATGGTCAGGACATCTTCGGAAAGCGAACCGATCGCCGTGTGCCTGGCGCCGTCGTAGAGAACCTTGTCGTAAATCTCGTCCGAATAGATGATCAGCTGGTGCTTGCGGGCAATGTCGATGATTTCGCGGAGCAACTCGTCGGGGTAGAGCGCGCCGGTCGGATTGTTGGGATTGATGACGACGATGGCCCGTGTGCGCCGGTTGATCTTGCCGCGGATGTCGGCGAGGTCGGGCAACCAGCCGTTCTTCTCGTCACACAGATAGTGTTTCGGTGTCCCGCCGGACAAACTGATCGCCGCCGTCCACAGCGGGTAATCCGGCGCCGGGACGAGCACTTCTTCGCCATCGTTGAGCAGGGCATTCATGGCCATGGCGATGAGTTCCGAGACGCCGTTGCCGACATAGATGTCTTCGAGCGTCACCCCCTTGATGCGCTTCTGCTGGCAGTAATGCATGATCGCCTTGCGCGCCGCAAAGATTCCCTTCGAATCGGTGTAGCCGGCCGCAGTGGGGAGGTTGCGGATGATGTCCTGCCGGATTTCCTCGGGCGAATCGAAGCCGAACGCGGCCAGATTGCCGATGTTCAGCTTGATGATCTTGTGGCCCTCCTCCTCCATCTGCCTGGCCTTCTGCAGTACCGGACCGCGGATGTCGTAGCAGACGTTGGCGAGTTTGGCCGATTTCCTGACTGGCTTCATCAGAGCAACCCATCCTTCCGGAACATGTCCTTGATGCCACGGATCGCCTGCCGCGTCCGCGCCTCGTTCTCGATCAGCGCAAAGCGCACGTGGTCATCGCCATATTCGCCGAATCCGACCCCCGGCGAAACGGCCACCCTGGCCTCCGCCAGCAGCTTCTTGGCGAACTCCAGCGAACCCATCGCGGCGTAGGCCTCGGGAATCTTGGCCCAGATGTACATCGACGCCTTCGGCACTTCGACCATCCAGCCGGCCTCATGCAGGCCCCTGGCCAGGACGTCGCGGCGGTTCTGGTAAACCGCCCGGACTTCCTCGACGCAAGCCTGATCGCCATCGAGCGCAATGATCGAAGCGACCTGGATCGGCGTGAAGGTGCCGTAGTCGTGGTAGCTCTTGATTCGCGCCAGGGCGGAGACAAGCTCCTTGTTGCCGACCATGTAGCCGACGCGCCAGCCGGCCATGTTGTAGCTCTTCGACATCGTGAAGAACTCGACGGCAACCTCGCGGGCGCCCGGCACCTGCATGATGGAAGGCGCCTTCCAGCCATCGAAGACGATATCCGCATAGGCCAGGTCATGGACGACCAGAATGTCATGCTGCCTGGCCAGCGCAATCACCCGCTCGAAGAACGCGAGTTCGACGCAGCGCGCGGTCGGGTTGCTCGGGAATCCGAGAACCATCATCTTCGGCTTGGGCGTGCATTCCTTGATTGCGCGCTGCAGTTCGTCGAAGAAGTCCACATCGGGCGTCATGCGCACCGAGCGGATGTCAGCCCCGGCGATGATCGCGCCGTAGATGTGGATCGGATAGCTCGGGTTGGGCACCAGCACCGTATCGCCGCGATCCAGCGTCGCCAGCATCAGGTGAGCGATGCCTTCCTTGGAACCGATGGTCACGATCGCCTCGGATTCCGGGTCGAATTCCACTTCGTAGCGCCGCTTGTACCAGTCGCAAATCGCTTTGCGCAGCCTTGGGATGCCCTTGGAGATCGAATAGCCATGGGTATTCTCACGCAAAGCCGCCTCGACCAGCTTGTCGGTGATGTGCTGCGGCGTCGGCTGGTCCGGATTGCCCATGCTCATGTCGATGACGTCCTCTCCGCGACGACGCGCCGCCATCTTCAACTCGCCGGTGATGTTGAAGACATAGGGCGGCAGGCGCTTGATGCGGGGAAAATCTTTCATGATGGGCAAGTCCGGACTGCCGGGAGGCCAAAAAGGTATAATCGTACTTGATCGCATGGTGCACCGCAATTTCGGCGGGCTTTTCGCGCAGATACCAAAGTGAAACTTCATCGTTCCAATACCGCCGGGGTCAACATTTTCACCGCCTATGGTGAAGACTTTGTTGCGGTCAACCAGGAAAAATATGCAAGAAACCTGATTGTCTTGCCCAAATCGATCATTTTCGAGTGGTCGACCGCAACGCCCACGACGCTTGCCGCAAGCGACATGCAGAAGCTGCTCGAACTCGGAGTGGAGATCGTTCTTCTGGGCACCGGCAACCGCCAGCGCTTCCCCGCCGGGGCCCTGATGCGACCCTTCGCGCCGGCTGGTATCGGTCTCGAAGTGATGGATGCTCAGGCTGCCTGCCGAACCTACAACATCCTCGCCACCGAGGGGCGCAAGGTGGCCGCCGCCCTGCTCTTCGACTGATCAGCTACGCCCGTAGGTGTCCTCGAAGCGAATGATGTCGTCTTCACCGAGATAGCTCCCTGACTGCACTTCGATCATTTCCAGCGTGACCTTCCCCGGATTTTCCAGACGGTGCCTGACGCCGAGCGGTATATAGGTCGACTGGTTCTCCGAGACCAGGAATACTTCGTCGCCACGCGTCACCCTGGCCGTTCCGCTGACAACGATCCAGTGCTCCGCCCGATGATGGTGCATCTGCAAGGAGAGCGCTGCGCCCGGCTTGACACCGATCCGCTTGACCTGGAAGCGCTCGCCGCTATCGACCCCGTCGTACCAGCCCCACGGCCGGTACACCTTGCGATGCCACTGGGCGACGCTTCGCTCCTCGGCCTTCAGCCGATCGACGATCTTTTTTACGTCCTGGGTCGCATCGTGATGCACGACCAGCACCGCATCGTCGGTTTCCACCACCACCAGGTTGCTGAGACCGACGCAGGCAACCAGCCGGCTCCCGGAAAAGGCCAGCGTGTTCCGGCAATCCTCAAGCACCACATCGCCGCGGATTGCGTTCCCGGCATCGCATTTCGGCAGCACCTTCCACAGCGCATCCCAGGCGCCGACATCCGACCATCCGGCCGCGAGCGGTATCACGGCGCCTTTCGGCAAGCCCGCCTGCCCGGTCGTCAGCCGTTCCATGACGGCATAGTCGATCGAGTCCGACGGGCACCGCTGGAAGGCAGAGCGGTCAACCCGCACGAAATCGCCATCCGCCGTGGCACCGGCCAAGGCCGCCTGGCAGGCGGCAAGAATATCAGGCCGGGCGATCGCCAGCGCGGCGATCCAGGTCGAGGCGCGCATCACGAAAATTCCGCTGTTCCAGAGAAAGTCACCCGAGTCCAGATAGCGCTGAGCCGTCGCCCGATCCGGCTTCTCGACAAAACCGGCAAGATGACAGGCTGCCGATTCGCTTCCCAGAGACAAGCCCTTCCTGATATACCCGTAACCCGTCTCCGGACAATCGGGCGTGATGCCGAAGGTCACCGCCATTCCCGCCTCGGCCAACCGGGCCGCATGACCCACAGCCTCGCGGAAGATATCGGGTTCCGCAATCACATGATCTGCCGGCATCACCACCAGTACTGCGTCCGAGTCGTCACGCGCTGTCCACAACGCTGCCAAGGTCAGCGCCGGCGCGGTGTTGCGACCGAAGGGCTCGAGAATGATGCTGCTTTGCTTGCCGAGAAGGCGCACCTGCTCGGCAACCACGAAGCGGTGCTCCTCGTTGCAGACAACCAGCGGATCGAGCAGCCCCGGGAACCCGTCAAGGCGCCTGATGGTATCCTGCAACATCGAGTGCTCACCCACGAGCGGCAACAACTGCTTCGGGTATTTTTCACGCGATATGGGCCACAGGCGAGTGCCCGAGCCGCCGGAGAGAACAACGGGAATGAGTTCCAAGACAACCTCGCCAATAGATGGGCGCTTTTGCGCCAAAAGCCGAAAACGGGCGAGATTGTAAAGTATCCGGGCAGATCAGGGCGCCGATCGCATGCCGTCAAATCGAATAGCTTGGTGGAAACCGTGAAATAGTTCCGGTATCCTTCACTGCCTTGGCATTACGCTAGCCGCAATTCGATTATCATCTGTAACTGACGTCTGTTCGGCTGGATCTTTCTGCGACCTGATTGGGGGAAAACCATGATTGCGATTCGTTCCGTTGCATCTTCCGGTGCCAAATGGCTGGTTGCCGGAATATCAGTTCTGTTCTTGGCCTCATGCGCCAGCACCTATCCGCCGGCCCCTGAGGTAGCCGCTGCGGCTGATTACAACTACAAGATCGGGCCGGGGGACAACCTGAACATCGTGGTCTGGCGCAATCCCGAATTGTCCATGGCGGTGCCGGTACGCCCGGACGGAAAGGTTTCCGCGCCGCTCATCGATGATCTTGACGCCATGGGCAAGAACCCGACGACTCTCGCGCGCGACATCGAGAAGGAACTCGGCAAGTTCATTCGCGATCCCGTCGTCACTGTAATCGTGACCGGCTTTGTCGGACCATACAGCGAACAGGTCCGCGTCGTGGGCGAGGCTGCCAAGCCGCAGACTCTGCCTTACAAGCAGAAAATGACGGCGCTCGACGTGATGATCGCTGTCGGCGGAATGACCGAGTTTGCCGATGGCAACCGGGCGAGCATTCTGCGCACTTCGGAAAACAACGCCCAGTACAGCGTCCGCCTCAAGGACTTGATTAAGCGCGGAGATGTATCCGCCAACGTGGAGATGAAACCGGGCGACATTCTGATCATCCCGCAGAGTTGGTTCTGAAACCAGGGCAGCGCATCATCACGTAACACGTCAGGAGTCGCCAGGGAACGCTAACCCCTTGGCGACTCCCTAGCTCGGATCAAATTGATGGAAGAAATCCTTCGTCAGGCTACAACCATTCTGCGCGCGACCTGGAAGAACCGTCGCATCGGAATGTTAACTGCATGGTTGTTTGGCGCAATCGCTGCCGCGATCATAGTCAACATTCCGGACAGATATGAGGCTTCCGCGAGAATATCGCTTGACACGCAGTCGATTCTGAAACCACTGATGTCCGGACTGGCGGTTCAGCCGAATATCGAGCAACAGGTAATGATGTTGAGCCGGACTCTCATCAGTCGCCCCAATGTTGAGAAAGTGGTTCGCATGGCGGACTTGGATCTCGGCGTCCAGAGCAAGGCGGCTCGGGAAGCCCAGATCGAAACTCTGACGAAGACGCTCGAGATCAAGAGCACCAACCGGGACAACATCTACACCATCTCCTACCGCAACACCGACCCGGCAGTGGCAAAAAAGGTTGTCCAGTCTCTTCTTTCGATTTTTGTCGAATCGAGTCTTGGTGACAAACGCCAGGACTCCGACGCTGCCCGCAAGTTCATCGACGAACAGATTCGCCACTCCGAAAACAAGCTAAGGGAAGCTGAAAACAGGCTGAAAGAGTTCAAACTGCGCAACGTGGAGTTGGAGACCGCCGACGGCAAGGGCAGCATGGAGCGCCTGAGCGACATCGCCGCATTGCTCCAGAAATCCCGGCTCGAATTGCGTGAAGCGGAGAACTCCAGGGATGCGCTGCGTCGCCAGATCGTCGGGGATGAACCGGTACTTCTGCCAGAGGCCCCCGGGGCTGACGCAGGCATCTCCCTCCCGGAGATCGACGGTCGCATCGAGGCGCAGAAGCGCAATCTCGACACCCTGTTGCAGAAGTACACCGACAAGCACCCCGACGTGACTGGAACACGGCGCCTCATCAAGGATCTGGAGGAACAGAAGCGAAAAGAGATTCTTGCCCGGAGACAATTTGCAGCCGCGAATCCCGGCGCGGGAATCAGCAACAATCCCGTCTATCAACAACTCAAGGTGTCACTTGGCGAGGCCGAAGCCAATGTCGCCTCGCTCCGGACCAGGGTTGCCGAGTACGAGTCGAGATACAAGCGGACCAAGGAATTCATGAAATTCCAACCGCAACTCGAGGCCGAATTGGTGCAACTGAATCGCGACTACGACATCCACAAGAAGAACTTCGAACAACTCGCCACCCGCCGCGAGGCGGCAGAATTGACCGGTGATCTTGAATCGGTTGCAGGAATTGCCGATTTCCGGGTAATTGATCCGCCGCGCGCTTCCTCCAGACCCGTAGCTCCCAATCGTTTGGTCCTGCTCCCGCTTGGCTTGCTTCTCGCCATTGCCGGCGGTTTCCTTGCGGCCTTTGCGGCCAGCCAGTTGCGCCCGGTGTTTTTTGATGGCAAGTCATTGCGTGATCAGACCGGCCTGCCTGTATTGGGAATTGTGTCGATTCTTCCGAATGAAGGCCGTCGCCAGCAGGAACGCGCAAGCCTCATGCGATTTCTTCTTGCTGGCGCCGCTCTCGTGACTCTGTTCGCGGTTGGCATTGCAGTCCTTACATACCTTTCTGAACGCGCTGCCTGAGGAAAATCGATGAGCCTTATTGAACAAGCAGCCAAGCGACTGGAGCAACTTCGACAGGCAGGAGTCGAATTGCCCGAGGACAGAAACTCCGAGTACCCGCCTGCGCCATCCGCCCGCGACTCCGCAGCTGCGCCGCGGCGTCGACAGATGGCCCGTCGTGACGTGAATTCGTTAGGGGACTCCAGTCAGGCTGCACCTACGGATACGTCATCTGCCGGAAAACGAGTCGAGCTTGACCTCGATGCCATTGCGGCTTCCGGTCTCCTCGTCCCGAGTCAGACGCGTACCCTGCTGGCTAGCGAGTTTCGCGTTATCAAGCGTCCACTGATTGCCAACGCCATGACCAAGGGCGCCTCATCCGTCAATAGTGGCAATCTGATCATGGTCACCAGTGCCTTGCCCGGAGAAGGCAAGAGCTTCACTTCGATAAACTTGGCTGTCAGTATCGCCATGGAAATGGACAATACGGTCATGCTGGTCGATGCCGACGTCGCTCGACCGTCCGTGCTGGGCATGCTTGGCCTTCCGCCGGCGGAGGGCCTGCTCGATGTGGTTACGGCAAACTCTCTTGACATCTCTGGCGTGCTGCTACGCACCAATATCGAGAAGCTTTCCATTCTTCCGAGCGGCACACCGCATGCCCGTGCTACCGAGTTGCTGGCCAGCGATGCAATGATCCGCCTGCTCGATGACATGGCGCAACGCTACCCGGACCGGATCATAATCTTTGACTCGCCGCCTCTGCTCGCGACAACCGAGGCTCGGACACTTGCGACGCACATGGGGCAGATTGTGGTCGTCGTTCAGGCAGGAGAAACAGCGCAGGCGGCTGTCAAGGAGGCATTATCGACAATACGGGACTGTCCCCTGAAGATGATGGTCTTGAATCAGGCGACGCAACCGGTAACCGAGCGCTACGGATACGGGTATGCCTATGGATACGGGTACGGGTACGGGTACGGGAATGAAGACTAAACCGAATTGGCTGGCCGCAACCACCGGCGTCCTGTGCTACTGCGTCGTCGGACCGGCCGTGTGCCAGGACACTGGATCGCTCATAACGCCAATTGCGACACCATCCGGGGAAAACGTGCCCGGTGCCGCCACAGTCCCCATTCTTGGCATACAGGAAGCCGCGGCTTTGGACGAGGCGAGTACGGCACGGGGGTGGACCATCGTGCCACGGATCGGCCTAACCGAAACCCTGACCGACAACATCAATCTGTCATCGACCAACAAACAGAGCGGTCTGATTTCCGAGCTGTCGCCGGGTATTCGTATCGATGCAAGAACGGCCCGCCTGAAAATGTTTCTTGACTATCAGTTGAACGGAATCTTCTATTCAACCGGTGACAATGGCAACCAGACGCAAAGCGCGCTCAACGCATTCGGAACGCTCGAGGCAATTGACAACTGGCTCTTTGTTGACTTCAGCGGGCAGATCTCGCAGCAAGTGATCAACGCGTTCGGGCAGCAGTCAGCGAGCAATGTCTATGACACGGGAAATACCACGCAGACCTCGACCTACGCCCTTTCTCCCTACATAAGAGGCCAACTCGGCGGCTCGGCGGATTATTTCCTTCGCTATAATGCGTCGTACACCAACAGCGGGAGCGGCGATATCTCCAATATCACTCTCTCCCAATGGCTGGGGCAGATTCGTGGAAACACGAGGTTCCAGAATCTCAATTGGGCCATCGATGGCAGCCAGCAAAATACCAATTACAGCCAGGTAGGGCTCTTGCCGGAGCAGGATTATGACGACACTCGCATCCGGGCCTTGCTGAACTACAAGTTGTTCCCTGAATTTCGCCTGTCAGGTAGTGGCGGCTGGGAATCGAACAACTATCAGTCCCGTGACAATGAAAGCCAGGGCACCTACGGTGCCGGTTTCGACTGGACTCCCACCGAGCGCACACAAGCGTCAGGTTTCTGGGAACACCGCTTTTTCGGCACCGGCCACAACGTACTTCTCAGCCATCGCTTCCCTCTCAGCGCCATTCGCTACACGGACACCAAGGATGTTTCGCTGGTCCCGAATCAGTTCACCAACACCGGACTGGGAACCGTTTACGACCAGTACTTCCAGATACTCGCAAGTCTGATTCCGGATCCGGTCAACCGCGATACCTACGTCCGGAACCTCCTGAATCAGGCGGGAGTCGCACCGAATGCCCAGGCGATAAACAACTATTTGACGAACCGTCCCCAGGTGCAGCGCAATCAGCAGTTGTCATTGGTGTTCTACGGCAGCCGCAATTCGATCACTTTCCTCGCCGCTCGCAGCAATAGCCAGCCGCTGACACGCGCCCCCAATGGACTCGACAGCATAGTCAGCGAGGCTGGAACCGTTACCCAGCAGGGTTACGCAGTCAGCTTTTCGCATCGCCTGACGCAACTCACCGGCCTGAACCTGATCGCATCCCGCCAGAAGAACAAGAGCGCCCTGACGGATAGAATTGACACGACATTGACCTACTACCAGGTCGGCATCGCGACCCGACTCGGCCCTAGGACTGTCGGCGCATTGAATGCCCGCTATCAGGACTTCAGCGGCTCGGATCTCACGACGATTCCGTACACGGAAAATGCGCTGATCGCCTCCGTGACCATGGTGTTCTAGCCATGTATGAGGATTTCTACGGGTTGACGAGCAAGCCTTTCCAGCTTAATCCCGATCCAAAGTTCTACTTTCCCAGCAAGCAGCACCGGCGTGCAGCCGCCTATCTCGAATACGGCATGCACCAGAATGAGGGCTTCATCGTCATCACCGGCGAGGTTGGCGCCGGCAAGACGACGATTGTCCGACACATGCTGGATGGTCTCGACGAAGACAGGTTTCTTGCCGCTCAACTGGTCAGCACCCAGATAGATGCCGAGGATACCCTGCGTCTCGTCGGCGCTGCGTTCGGCATCCGCACCAAGGATGTCGAGAAAGCGGACGTCCTGATGTCCCTTGAAGCCTATCTGATCAGCATGACCGGCAAGGGAAAGCGCTGCCTGTTGATCGTCGATGAGGCACAGAACCTGACTTCCAGGGCGGTCGAAGAACTGCGTATGCTCTCGAACTTCCAGTATGGCAACCATGCGCTGCTGCAGAGTTTTCTGATTGGCCAGCCCGAATTCCGCAATATTCTGCAGAGTCCGCAGATGACACAGTTTCGGCAACGGGTCATCGCCTCCAGCCATATCGGGCCGATGGATGTGGAGGAAACGCGTGGCTATGTCGAACACCGGCTAAAGTGTGCCGGCGCGAATGGCTTCCCCACCTTCACTCCGGACAGCTTCGATGCGATTTTCAAGGCCACGAGCGGGATTCCCAGGCGCATCAATTCGCTCTGCGATCGCCTGTTGTTGTCCGGGTTCCTCAATGACAAGAAGGAATTCGACGTGTGTGATGTCGACCTGGTCGCTGACGAAATCTTTGAGGAAACCCAAGGCAGATCGTCAGGTCAGTCGCATCGCGCAGATAGTCGGGCCAGTGAATCCGATTCGAAGATCGCGAGCAGCGAACGGGATACATCCGCGTCACCGCAAGAGCCGGTTACGAGGCGGCACCAGCCGGCGACCCACGGCATCGATCTCGGTGGTTCCTCGCGGGAGGACGTGACTGCACTTATCGAGGGACTCAATGCGTGGCAATTCAACGAACGACTCGGACGGCTTGAACAGAGCCTTCAACAGTTGGAGCTGATCAACGGGACCACGCTATCCCTTCTCCAGAGAATTGTGTCGTCGATTCCTCGGGAGGGCGGACTCCCGCCCGGGGAGCATTCGCAGTCAGCCAATGCCGGCGAGGATGGAGGTCAGCCAGCACAACCGATATCCAGCGTACCGGAAGCCGAACTCGCGGCCACTGCGCGTCCCGCCATGCCAGGGACGAAGCGATCCAAGCAGCGGTTTCGTCGGAAGATCGTTCCGACCATTACGCATGTCGGAGACTTCCGGGACACAGAGCGATCGGCAAGTACTCCGGAAGACACACCGCCACCGAAAGAACCAGAGTGAATTCAGTAACCTGGCCGACAGGCCTTGGCCCAATAATCTGCGTCGTGGGAGCGCGCCCGAACTTCATGAAGATGGCGCCGATCCTGCGCGCCTTCGCGACCAACGTCCCTGCCCTTTCCACCCTACTCGTCCATACCGGCCAGCACTACGACAAGGACATGAGCGACAAGTTGTTCGAAGACCTGCGGCTCCCGAGGCCCGACATCAATCTTGATGTCGGTTCGGCGTCGCATGCGGTTCAGACCGCCGAAGTCATGCGGCGCTTCGAGCCGGTCATCGACACCTATGGGCCATCCTGCGTTCTTGTCGTCGGCGATGTCAATTCGACGCTGGCATGTGCGCTGGTCGCCGTCAAGAAAGACGTTCCGGTGGTTCACGTCGAGGCCGGACTGCGCAGCTATGATCGGCGGATGCCGGAAGAGATCAACCGCGTCCTGACCGACCAGGTCGCCGACCGTCTTTACACCACCGAGCGTAGCGCAGAGAGCAACCTGCTCCGCGAGGGGATCGATGCCGAGCGCGTCAGTTTTGTCGGTAACGTCATGATCGACTCACTGCTGCAAAACCGGAAACTCGCGCGCGAACCCGCAGACACTCTGAAGGCGGAGGGCTTTTCGCCCGAGTTGATCGCTGGCCCTGAAGGCTACGGGGTCGTGACGCTGCATCGGCCTTCGAACGTCGACCATCCCGGGACGCTTGCATCCCTGCTGGAGGTTCTGAACGAAATTGCAACGCAACTGCCGCTGATCTTCGCCCTGCACCCGCGAACGCGAGCCAACATCGAACGCTTTGGCCTTGACCATCAAATCAAGAGTAAGAGGCTTGTTCTCCTGCCGCCGCAGGGCTACCTCGAAATGGTGGGTCTCCTGGCCGGCGCACGCATCGTGCTCACTGACTCCGGCGGCCTGCAGGAGGAAACGACAGCGCTTGGTGTTCCCTGCCTCACGTTGCGTGAGAACACCGAGCGACCGATCACCGTCGAGCAGGGCACCAACACGATGGTTGGCCGCGATACCGCGGCAATTCGCCACCAAGCCGTCGAAATTCTGGCAGGGCGGGGAAAACACGGGCGTGTTCCGGAATTCTGGGATGGCCATGCCGCTGAACGTATCGCCAACGACCTCGCCGATTGGCTCCTTGGACAACACCAATCCCGGGCGAGTGCCTGAATCTCGTAGCCATGGAATCCGCAACGGTCGTCAACGCCCTCACCATTGACGTCGAGGACTACTTTCAGGTCTCAGCGTTCGCCCCGCACATTCCACGCAGCGAGTGGCCAACCCGGGAGTGCCGGGTCGAACGCAACGTCGACCGCATTCTCGCGATGCTCGATCAGCATGGAATGCACGCCACCTTCTTCACTCTCGGCTGGGTTGCCGAGCGCTACCCGGCGCTTGTCCGGCGGATCGTGGCCGAAGGCCATGAACTGGCGAGTCATGGCTACGGCCACGAGCGCGCCTGCGACCAGACAGAGACTGCATTTTTTGCCGACATCAACCTCGCCAAGCTGATCCTCGAGGATCTGGCGGGGCAGGAGGTCAAGGGCTACCGGGCTCCCAGCTTTTCCATCGGCGCCAGGAACCTCTGGGCCTTCGACTGCCTTGAACGTGCAGGATATCGCTACAGTTCGAGCATTTATCCGATTCGTCATGACCACTACGGCATGCCCGAGGCGCCGCGCCATGCCCACCCCGTCGGCGGCCTCCTGGAAATTCCCGCCACCACCCTGCGTTTTCTGAACCGCAACTGGCCAGCAAGCGGCGGTGGCTATTTCCGCCTGATGCCTTATGCCCTGTCGCGCTGGATGCTGCGCCGGATCAATGATGTGGACAAGCTGACCGCGGTTTTCTATTTCCATCCATGGGAGATCGATCCAGATCAGCCCCGGATTCCGGATATCAGTTCCAAGACGCGGTTCCGCCACTACGTGAATATCCATCGCATGGAAGCACGCCTGCAACGTCTTCTGGGCGATTTCCGCTGGGGACGCATGGATCACCTCTTCCTTTCCGACGCCTGAACGCATGCTGAAGATCAGGCGTCTCGATCTGGCCGACACCGCCATCGCATTGCGCTGGGATGAGTTCGTCCTTTCTTGTCCGGAAGCGACCTTCTTTCATCGATCCGCCTGGCAAAGGATCATCCGCGAGGTGTTCAAGCATCCCACTCATTTCCTTTATGCCGAAGACGACGGCGGAATCCGCGGCATCCTCCCGCTAGCTCATGTCAATAGCCGACTTTTCGGCAATTCTCTGGTCGCCCTGCCATTTGCCGTCTATGGCGGTGTTGCTGCAGTAGACGCCGAGGCCACCGTGGCGCTGGAAGATGAGGCCCAGGCTCTCGCTCGCAAACTCGACGTGGACCACCTAGAGTTCCGCAACATGAAGCCTCGCCATGCGGACTGGCCGACTCAGGACCTGTACGTCACCTTCCGCAAGGAACTTCTGCCCGATATCGATGCGAACATGCTGGCCATCCCGCGCAAGCAGCGCGCCATGGTCCGCAAGGGCATCAAGAATGGCCTGGTTAGCGCGGTCGACCGCAACGCAGACCGCTTTTTCCAACTCTTTGCCGACAACGTTCATCGTCATGGCACACCCGCCATGCCCAAGCGGTACTTCGAAGCCCTGCTCCAGGCGTTTGGCAACGATTGCGAAGTGCTGACTGTCACCGGCCCCGATGGCCAACTGCTGAGCAGCGTACTCTCCTTCTATTTCCGTGACGAAGTGCTGCCCTATTACGCCGGTGACGACGAAAGCGCCCGCCATCTTGCCGCGAACGATTTCAAGTACTGGGAACTGATGCGCCGCGCCTGCGAGCGTGGCGTCAGGATTTTCGATTATGGCCGCAGCAAGGAAGGCACCGGCCCCTACTCCTTCAAGAAAAACTGGGGATTCGAGCCGCAGCGCTTGCATTACGAGTATTGCCTTTACAAGCATGGCGCGGTGCCGCAGAACAATCCCAACAACCCCAAGTACAAGCTATTGATCGCCGCCTGGCGACGCATGCCGATCGGACTGGCCAACTGGCTGGGTCCCCATATTGTCCGCAATCTCGGCTGAGGCGAAGATGGCCGATATCCTCTTTCTCGTTCATCGCCTGCCGTACCCGCCCAACAAGGGCGACAAGGTGCGCTCGTATAACCTGCTGAAACATCTGGCCAGACAACACCGGGTCTTTCTCGGCACGTTCATCGACGATCCGGATGACGAGCGGCACATTGCCACAGTGCGCACCCTGTGCGCTGACGTTCATGTCGCCAGGCTTGATCCCCGTATTGCCAGGTTTCGCAGTCTGAGCAGCCTGCTTGCGGGCGAAGCACTTACCCTGGGCTATTACCGCAGTTCGGCGCTCCGCAACTGGGTCAACGAAACCTGCCGGCGGCGCCACATTGACACTGCCGTCATCTTTTCCTCGGCGATGGCTCAATATCTCGAAGAGCAGCCCCGGATTCCCATGATCATCGATTTCGTCGATGTCGATTCAGCCAAGTGGACCCAGTACGCGCCGCAGCATCGCTGGCCCTTATCCCGGCTTTACCGTCGCGAGGGTAAATTGCTTCTTGACTACGAACGGCGCATGGCTGCATGGGCATCCCGCTCTTTTTTTGCGACCGACAATGAAGTGGCGCTGTTCACCCGGAATGCGCCTGAATGCCGGGTGCGCGTGCAAGCGATGGGCAACGGGGTCGATACCGACTATTTCTCTGTAGACG
>WBZP01002839.1_pt1 | contig 19526 bp, 16 predicted proteins | sample 5204301 | NCBI WGS metagenome assembly WBZP01 (sample SAMN12412401, study PRJNA552823) | activated sludge metagenome | isolation source: activated sludge from nitrification reactor of wastewater treatment plant... | place: USA: Pennsylvania | collected 2017 | reverse complement strand
CCGTCCCCGAGGAGCCACGCAAGAAGTTCGACGAGCGCGTCAAGGCTGCGCTCGCCGCTTCTCGCTGAGCGCGGCGACGATCTGCGCGCCACTCGCCTGATCGCCGGAGTGCTCGCTGCCAACGCAAGAGGCCATGAACTGGGCGACCTGTTGGGCCGGGACGCGGGATGATCGCTCAGGCGTTCTTGTTCCTGCTCGACGCGCTGACCAGTTTTTTCAGCTTTGCTCTGCTGCTTCGCTTCTTTATGCAAGCCTTTCGCGTTCCGTTCAGCAACCGGCTGGGTGTCTTCGTCGTCGAGCTGACAAACTGGCTGGTCAGGCCATTGCGCAAAGTGCTGCCGGGCTTGTGGGGCCTTGATCTGGCAAGCCTGCTGCCAGCCTGCCTGCTGCAAATCGCTTTTGCCTTGGCGCTCGTGTCGCTGCACGGCGCCTGGCAGACGCCGGCGAGCGATAATCTGCTGCTGCTTGCGCTAGGGCGAGGTCTTCTGGCGACGGTGCGGCTCAGCCTCTACCTGTTCATCGGCGCCCTGCTTGTCCAGGCTGTTCTCTCCTGGGTCAGTCCCTACTCGCCGCTGACTCAGCCGCTGGCTCAGTTTACCCGACCACTCCTGCGCCCGATCCAGCGTCTGGTGCCCCCGATTGGAACAGTCGACCTGTCGCCGCTGATCGCCATCGTGCTCGCTCAACTCATCCTGCTTTTCGTGTAATCCGTGGTCGACTGGTTGCGGCGAACCGCCGAGCTGTGTGTGCTGACCGTGCACGTGCAACCCGGTGCGAAGAGAAACGAGGTGGTGGGAACGTATGGCGATGCACTGAAGATCCGTCTTGCTGCACCACCGATCGACGGACGGGCAAACGCGGCTCTCTGCCTGTTCGTTGCGCAGCAGCTCGGCGTTGCCGGCTCGGCAGTCGAGGTGAAAAGCGGCCACGCTGCGCGGCGAAAGCTGTTGACCGTCGTCGGCGCGCCAGCCGATAGCGCGTCGCGCCTGCTCGGCGGGTGATCGCGGGCTTGCCGTGACGGGTCGCGTTGCCGACTGACGAATCTCCCTTCGCCGGCCTGCGGCGAAGGGTCCCGGAAGTGGGGTAACGGGGACGACGCTCATGATCAACCGTGTCGCGAAAGCCTTGACCGCTGGACTGCTGCAAGATCGGTCCCGTGCACGCGACCGGTGCGCTGCCCGTGCCTGCCTTCGTCCTCGTGTGCCTGCCGCCCAACTCGCGACACCAGCAGCCTGAACGCTCAGGCAGCGTACACGACGCGCCCGTCAACCAGCGTCATGCGCACCCTTCCGTTCAACTCCCGGCCCAGAAATGGCGTGTTCTTGCCTTGGCTGCGCAGGCTCGCGGCGGCAACGCACCACGCTTCGGCCGGATCAAAGAGGCAAATGTCGGCCCGCCTGCCGACGCTCAGCGATCCGGCGTCGATACCGAGAATCGACGCCGGATCACAGGTTACACGCGCCAGAGCGATCGCCAGCGGAAGCTGTTCCTGTGCCGCCCAAAGGAGGGTCAGAGGCAAGAGCAGCTCAAGGGCCGTCGCGCCGGGCAAGGCTTCGGCAAAGGGCAACTGCTTCCCGTCGGCGTCGATCGGCGTATGATCGGAACAGATGGCGGCCAGGCCTTCCTGGACGGCTACGCGCAGCGCCCGACGATCAGTCGCCGAGCGCAGCGGTGGATCGAAGCGGGCGTTCGTATCGAAGTAGCCAATATCGACTTCGGAGAGGTGCAGGTGGTGGGCCGATACATCACAGGTGACCTGCATGCCGCTACGCCTGGCCTCCCGAATCAGTGCGATGCCGGCGGCTGACGACAGGCGCGACAGGTGCAGGCGAACACCGGTCTTCGCCGCCAACTGCAGCGCTGTGGCAACCGCCACGCTTTCGGCACAGACAGGAATGCCCGTCAGCCCAAGGCGCGACGCGACCTCTCCGTCGTGCGCAACGCCTTCGCGGGCGAGAAAGTCGTCCTGCGGCCGCAGACGGACTGCGTACCCGAAAGTTGCGGCGTACTGCATGGCCCGCAAGAGCAACATCGTGTTGACGATCGGCTGCCTGGCCTGCGAAAAGGCGATACATCCGGCATGCGACAGGCTGTACATCTCGGCCAGTTTCTGCCCGGCCAGCTCCTGCGTCAGTGCGCCGACCGGGTAAACGCGCGCCAAGGCCAGCGTTTCGCTGCGTCGGACAAGGCGCTCGACCAAGCCCGGCTCGTCAAGCGGTGGCTTGGTGTCGGGCGGACACGCAAGGGAAGTGACGCCACCGGCAACCGCTGCATTCAATTCGGACTCGATGCCGCCCAGTCTGGCCGAGAGGTCGACAAGTCCCGGACAGACGACCAGGCCAGTAGCGTCGATCCGGCGGTCGGCCGAGAAGTCCGCTGGCGGTTGGCCGACACCGACGATGCATCGATCGGCAAGGAAGAGATCTGTTACTGCGTCGATGCCATGAGCCGGATCGATCAGGCGGCCATTTCGGATATGAAGTCTCTGTCCGCTCACGGTTCAGTTCCCTGCGATGATGCTCATCACCGCCATGCGCACGGCGATGCCGTAAGTCACCTGGGGCAGAATGACGGCTTGCGGCCCATCGGCAACGTCCGAGTCGATCTCGACGCCGCGATTCATCGGCCCCGGATGCATGACGATAGCCTCCGGCCTGGCCAGTTCGAGCATCGCCGGCGTCAGTCCGTAGCAGCGGAAGTACTCCCGGGCAGAAGGCAGCAAGGTACCACTCATGCGCTCGTTCTGCAGGCGCAGCATGATGACGACATCGCAGTCGCGCAGACCTGCGCGCAGGTCGTGAAAAACGCGTACGCCCATGCTTTCGATGTCGGCAGGCAGGAGGGTCTGCGGACCGACCGCGCGTACCTCGGCAACACCCAGTGTGGTCAGGGCGTGAATATCCGAGCGGGCCACTCGCGAGTGCAGAATGTCACCGACGATGGCGACCACCAGCGCGCCGAAGTCGCGCTTGTAATGGCGAATCGTGTACATGTCGAGCAAGCCCTGAGTCGGATGCGCATGGCGTCCGTCTCCAGCATTGACGACATGCACATCGCTACGCTTCAGGCGGCGCAAGTGATCGGCGATGAGATGCGGTGCGCCGCTGGCTGCGTGGCGCACGACGAACATGTCGGCGTGCATGGCCACCAGATTGTCGACGGTATCAAGCAATGTTTCACCCTTCGCCGTCGACGAGCGTGTCACGTCGAGATTGATGACGTCCGCCGACAGGCGCTTGGCCGCTATTTCAAACGTCGTGCGGGTGCGCGTCGAGTTCTCGAAGAAGAGGTTGAAAACGCTCTTCCCGCGCAGCAACGGCACCTTCTTGACCTCACGATCGGAGACCTTGAGAAAGCTCGACGCCGTGTCGAGAATGTAGACGATGACCTCACGTGGCAAGCCTTCGATTGACAGCAGGTGCGTCAACTCGCCATTGGCGTTCAGCTGCGGATTAAGCATCCTGGGCAACCGTCCAGTGGAGTTGATCGTCCTCGCCCGCCGCGAGGATCAGTTCCAGCGACGGCTCAAGGTCAACCCGCCAAGGGCAGAAGTCAGCACAGATCGGTAACTCCCGCTGACCGCGATCGGCCAGTACGGCAAGCTGTATTCTGGCCGGACGCCCGTAGTCGAACAAGGCGTTGATCGCAGCGCGGGTTGTCCGCCCCGTGTACAGCACATCGTCCACCAGAATCAGGGGGCGGCCCTCGACGTCGAAGGGAATCGAACTGGGCCGGACGCGGGCGTGCAGGCCCTTCTCGCCGTAATCGTCACGGTAAAAGGAAACATCGATCAGACCGATATCATTCCCCAGCTTGAGCAAGTCGCGCAGGCGCCGGGCAACCCAAACGCCACCGCTATGGATGCCGACCAGCAAGCTGTCCGCGCGCAACCGAGGCCGGATCAGATCGGCAAGCTCTGCACATTGCCTTTCGGCGTCAGGGAGTTCAAGGCGTTGCATTGGTGGTCTGCTATCGGTCCGGTTGGCAATGCGGGCTGACGACGGGTTCGGCGACAGCGGCGAAGTGGTTGAGCAGGATGATCTCTGCGGCAACGGCGTCGATGTGCTTCCTGGCCTGGCGCGCACTGTGCCCTGCCTCACGCAGTCGTTCCAGCGCTTCGCAAGAGGACAGTCGTTCATCAGCGAAAGCGACAGCGACATGGAAACGGTCACGCAGTCGCCGGCCAAAGCGCTCGCAGAGTGTGGTCACGGCATGCGGCGAACCATCCAGTGAGAGCGGGCGACCGACGACCAGGCTAACCGGCCGCCATTCCTCAATCAGCGCCGCGAGGGTCGAAAAAAGCTCCGCCTCGCTGCGCCGTTCAATGACGGTCAGCGGATGAGCCTGCCGCAAGAGCCACTCGCCCACCGCGACGCCGATGCGCTTTTCGCCAAAATCGAAGGCGAGAACGGTTCCCCTGGGACGTTGACCGGAATCTTCAGGCATGTCCGGCTTCATCGGCAAGATTCGTCAGGTTGACGCCAAGCAGTTCCATCGCTGAGGCGAGGCGTTCTTCGTAGGGCAATGCGAAAAGAACGCGCAAATCGGCCGGCACGGTCAACCAGGCGTTCTGCGCGACTTCGTACTCGAGCTGGCCGGCCGACCAGCCGGCGTAGCCCAGCGTCACCAGCACGTCTCGCGGCTGCCCATGGCGCGCCAGCGCCTGCAGAACGTCGCGCGAACTGGTCAGCCCTACGTCCGCGTTGACGGCGAGCGTCGATTGCCACTGGCCGACCGGCCGGTGAAGTACGAAACCGCGATCGGTCTGCACCGGTCCGCCGAAAAGGACATGCAGGCCAGCCACCTCCGGTGCCTCCAGGCGGACGTCGATGCGCTCCAGCAGCGTGCCGAGGCTCATTTCGAGCGGACGGTTGACGATGACGCCCAACGCTCCACGTGCATTGTGCTCGGCCATGTAGACCAAGGTCCTGGAAAAATACGGATCTGCCATCGCCGGCATGGCGATGAGAAAATGATCGGTAAGATTGATGGTCTCCATGCTCTTATTCTAATCGCCGGCAGCGGCTGTGACAAAGCTAATCCATGTTCGATTCGATTCTGGTCTGGTTCAGGCGTGATCTGCGCGATGCGGATCACAGCGCCCTCGAAGAAGCGCTCCATCAGGCGCGTCGCGTCCATTGTGCTTTCGTCTTCGAGCGCGAGATTCTCGATGCCTTGCCCGAGCGTTCGGATCGGCGGGTCGAATTCATCCGCGACTCGCTGGTCGAATTGAATGATGCCTTGCGCTTGCGGGGTGGCGGTTTGATCGTCCGCCACGGCTGGCCGCGCGAGGAAATCCCTCGCCTGGCGCGCGAACTCGGCGTTGCCGCCGTGTTTGCCAACCACGACTACGAGCCACGGGCCAAGCAGCGCGACGCTGCAGTGGCAGCTGCCTTGCGCGGGGCTGGCGTCAGTTTCCGCTCTTTCAAGGACCAGGCGATGTTCGACGGCGATGAAATCCTCAACCGCGCCGGCGATCCGTACACGATCTTCACCCCTTACAAGAGAGCTTGGCTCGCCCGCCTGGCGGAAGCTTTTCCGCCCGCACCCGGCCGGCCGACGGGACGCCTTGAGGCTTCGCTATCGGTCGGCGGCGTTCCGGCGTTAAGCGAGGTCGGCTTCCGCCCGACTGATCCGGGACTGCCGCGCCTGCCCGCCGGAATGTCGGGCGCCCAGCGGTTGCTGGACGACTTCCTCGGGCGAATCTGGCGTTATGCAGAGCAACGGAATTTCCCGGCGGTCAAGGGCGTCTCCTATCTCTCTGTTCACCTGCGCTTTGGTACGGTCTCAATTCGCCAGCTTGTCAGGCAGGCAATTGCCCACGGCGCTCTGTGCGACATCTCGGGAGGTGCCGCCACCTGGCTCGCGGAACTGATCTGGCGCGATTTTTACTTCATGATTCTCGATCGTTTTCCACACGTGACTGAAGGCGCTTTCAAACCGGCGTACAACGCCATCGCCTGGGAACAAGGGGCGGCGGCAGACGAAGCACTTGCCGCCTGGTGTACAGGATGCACGGGTTATCCACTCGTCGACGCAGCGATGCGCCAGCTCAACCAGACCGGTTACATGCACAACCGCCTGCGCATGCTTGCCGCTTCGTTCCTGACCAAGGACCTGGGTATCGACTGGCGCCGTGGCGAAGCCTACTTCGCGAGCAAACTCAACGACTTCGATCTGGCGGCGAACAACGGCGGCTGGCAATGGGCCGCATCGACCGGCTGTGACGCCCAACCCTACTTCCGCATCTTCAATCCGTTGACCCAAGCCAAACGCTTCGATCCGGCCGGAAAGTTCATTCGCCGCTATCTCCCGGAATTGAGAAATGTCCCCGATCGACACATACATGCGCCTTGGCGCATGCCTCAGTGCGAACAATCCGCCTGTGGGCTACTCGTCGGACGCGACAGCTGCCAGCCGCTGGTGGACCACGAAACAGCGCGTCGCCGCACGCTGGCGCGCTATTCGGTCGTCAAGCGTCTCGCCGCTCCTTGACGTGCCCGCCGACCAGCCGCAGCAATTCGTCTTCTTGATAGGGCTTGCCGAGATAATGATCGACGCCAAGTTCCAGTGCGTACTGGCGATGCTTTTCCGCCGTGCGTGAAGTGATCATGATGATCGGAATCTTGCGCAGACGCTTGTCGGCGCGAATGTTGCGCGTCAGCTCGAAACCGTCCATGCGCGGCATTTCGATATCGACCAGCATGACGTCCGGCAAGATTGTCGTCAGCTGCTCAAGCGCTTCGACGCCGTTCTTGGCAGTCGCTACCTGATAACCTTCGCGGGCGAGCAAGCGACTGGTGATCTTGCGGACAGTCAACGAGTCGTCAACAATCATCACCGTCGGCAATTCGCCGGCGAGTGCGGCACGGATCTCTTCCTTGTGGTGCACCGGCACCGGCGAGACCGCAGCCTGCGTCCGCGTCCGGCTGGCCAGGGCCACCGGATTGAGAATCAGGACAACCTGGCCATTGCCGAGAACGGTTGCACCGTCAACGCCAATGATACGGGCGAGTTGCGGCCCGATGTTCTTGACGACGATTTCCTGGTTTCCCAGCACGGCGTCGACCTGCGCCGCGATCCTGTTTGTGCCACTGCGCAGCAGCAGAACCCAGTAGCGCGAATGCCTTTCCGGCAGAGCCCGCAAGTCGCCCAAGAGGTGCGGCAAATAGTGGAACGGGTAGCGGTTCTCTCCCCAGACGGCGAAGTTGCCGTCGCGAATGCGGGCCAGACCCTTCTCCCTGAGGTCGAGAACCTGCTCGATCATGGCTGAAGGAATCGCATACTGCGTGCTGCCGGAACGTACAAGCAGAGCCTTGGTGACGGCCAGGGTCAGCGGCAGATACAGCCGGAAGCTCGTCCCCTCGCCGGCAGTTGAAATCACTTCGATGCGGCCACCAAGGCTGGTGACTTCGCTGCGCACGACATCCATGCCAATCCCGCGGCCCGACAACTGCGATAGCTCGCTGGCCGTAGACACACCGGGAACGAAAATCAGATCAATCACCTGATCGTCGTCGGTCGCCTGTTCCCTGGTCAGCAGGCCTGCCGCCAGACCGCGTGCCCGCAGGCCGTCGAGGTCGAGACCGGCGCCGTCGTCCGAGAAGTTGAGAATGATCTCGTTCCCTTCCTGCGTCAGGGTGAGCGCGATCTCGCCGATTTCCGCTTTGCCACGCGCCAGACGCACTTGGGCCTGTTCCAGGCCGTGGGCAACCGCATTGCGCAGCATGTGCTCGAGCGGCGCCAGCATCTTGTCGAGCACCGTTCTGTCGAGTTCCAGTTGCGTGCCGCGGATTTCCAGGTTGGCACGCTTGCCCAGTTCCTTGGCCGCCTGCCGTACGATACGGTAGAGTCGGTCGGCAATGCTGCCGAACGGCACCATCCGGATCGACATCAGTTCCTGCTGAACTTCACGGTTGAGTCGGGCCTGCGCCAGGATGGCCGCGTTGGCGTCGTCAAGATTCTTCAGCAGCGTCTGCTGCACGGTGGCGACGTCGTTCACCGATTCCGCCATCATCCGCGTCAGTTCCTGAAAACGAGTGAAGCGGTCGAACTCCAGCGGGTCGAAATCGGCGCGCCCTTCACCGGCTTGTGCAGTACGCGATTGCATCTGCGTTTCTGCCTGTATCTCAATGTCGCGCAACTGGCGGCGCAGGCGGATGACGTTTTCGGTAAGGTCGAGCAGAGACGCCTTGATGGCCCGCATCTCGCCTTCAATGCGCGAGCGGGCAATCGACAGTTCGCCTGCTTCGTTGACCAAACGGTCAATCAGATCGGCGCGCACACGCAGGCTCGCACGCTGGGTAGCGCCGTCGCCCTCGCCTTCGACAGGCTCGGTGAGACTGACTACATGTTCCGGCGCGCTGGCCGCAAGCAGGCCCTCGGCCGAGGTCGGCGGCGGAGCAACGACGGAGGTGACAGCCTCACCAGCCAGATCAAGCGGTGTACGTGTCGCTTGGCCGCGCTGCAGGCTGTCGACCGCTTGCACAATCGCGTCGAATGCACTGTCGACATCGTCAATCAGCTCAACCGGTACCTCGCCATCCGCCTGTGCATCAAGGAGGCGCGTTTCGATCGTGTGCGTCATCTGGCCAAGGTTCATCGCCCCGGCCATACGTGCACTTCCCTTCAGCGTATGGAACAGGCGGGCAAGCCCGCGAACGACTTCGCTGTTCGCTGGCTCTTCGCGCCAGAGGAGCAGTTGCTGGGTGATCCGCTGGGCAAGATCCAGCGCTTCGTCGATGAACAAGGGCAACAACTGCTCGTCCAGGTCGTCCCGCGGGACCTGCAGGTCGGCAGCCCCGGCCAAGCTGACCGCCGCCCCCGGTGCCGCTGTCGGCAGTGGCGGCGGCTCCTCGGGCAGTGCCTGCGGCGCGGCGACATCGCGATGGATAGGCACCACCGTCGGCGTGGCACGCTCCTCGGGATAAAGCGCCGCCAAACGCTCGACCAGGCTGTTCGCCGGCAAGGGCTGATGTCGGCCGGCAATCGCCACAAGCATCGCGTTCAATTCGTCGATCGTCTGGCGAAGCACTTCGAGCGCTTCAAAGTTGCCCGGATGGGCCGTCGCGTTGCGACGCAAGAGCGCCATTTCCAGGGCGCGTCCCAAGCGGTTCAAGGCAGGGAAACCGACGGTTCCGGCGATGCTGGCAAGCGTGTGAGCCGCCCGATACATCTCGCTCGTCGTGGCCGCCAAGGGATCGGTAGCGAGCGCCGCAAACTCCGCTTGCAGAGTGGCCAAATGCGTCCTGGCTTCGTCGTTGAAAATATCGGCCAACGACGGAGCGATCGAGACTTCCGGCTCTCTGGCCTCGCCGAGGGACTCTTCCCCTGTCGGCGGTGAAGTGCCGGCACTTGTCGCCGTATCGTCCACCGTTGCGCGCACGGGCGAGAGGTGTACCACGACCGCGGGCGGCTCTGCTGCTGCAATCGGCGGCAAGGCAGGTGTCGTATCGGCGCCACCAATCAGGCTTGCTGCCAAGCTGATCACACCAACAGCGTCGGGTGGGTGGCCGCGCCCGGTCTTGAGATGTTCGACCCAGGCCAGGAATACGGTGTAGGACTGGCCAAGCAAGTCCAGAATTGCCGCGTTGACTTCGCTTTCCTGGCGCAGCCAGAGATTGAGCACTTGCTCGACCGACCAGGCGACCTCGCCAAGGTCACGCAGGCCGACCATGCGGCCACTTCCCTTGAGCGTGTGAACGGAACGACGGATCGAAGTCAACACCTCCACATCGTGCGGATGCCTCCTCAGCGCCTGGAGATCCCGTTTGATGCTGACCAGCACTTCATCGCCTTCATCCAGAAAAATCTCCAGCAGCTCGGCGTCGACTTCCTCTGTACTTGCCTGCGCGAGCAGCACCGCTTCTGCCGAAGGCTCAGGCGCAAGTGAAGCGATCGGTTTCAGCGTGGCCATCGCTTCGTCAATCTGCTGGGCCGCATCTTCACCCGCCGCCAATGCCGAAAGAACCTGCTTGGTTTGCTGACCCAGTTCGTTGTCGGCGACCAAGTCGGCATCCTTTTGGAGGGCCGTCAGGTTCTGCCGGATTTCCTGGCGCAGATCGGCATCGCCCGGTTGATCCCGGAGAGCGACGAGCAGCGCATGCGCCTCGATCTTCTGCTGCTCGACCTCCTGCTCGACGGTGGCTTCCGGCGGTTCGTCGGCGTCCGTCTTGCCTTGACCTGCCTGCAGGCGGTCTACGAACGCGGCAAAGCTCGTCGCCCCATGCTGCAGTGCATCAACGAAGAACCCGACCAACGACAGCTGCTCAGCGACTCGCTCGAAATCAAGCTCGGGCGGGGGAGACTCCGCCTCGGCAAAAGCCCTGATCTGCGCCGCACATTGCTGGAGAACGGCGACCGCGTCGTCATGACGCATCATGGTGAGTGCGCCGGCGACCTGGCGCAGCGGGCCGTCGAGACCATTCAGGTCGCCGCGTTTTTCCGGGTCGCGGAAGAAAGCGTCGAGCACCTGTTCAACAACCGCCAGGTTGCTCTGGATTTCCTTGGCAACCTGGACGACAAGCAGCTTTTCCTGGGCACGACGCGACATCTCGTCGAGCGACGGATGCTCCGATTCGGGCGGCGGTGGCGTGCCCGTAAGGCAGCCGTGAATCCGCTCGACCATGACGGTGACCTGGCGGGCAAAACTCTGCTCCAGGTATTGCATGTTCTCCAGCGCGTGCTGGGCAAGGAGAATCGCCGTCGCCGTCTCCATCGCCAGCGCGTCTGTATGCCGCGTCGGATCATGGTTCAAAATGCCGGCGACGCGGGAAAGCGCCTCGACCAGACGGCGAAAGTCAAGCTGCCCGAGATCCTCGACCAAGGCCGCCAGCGTACCGACGTTGGCATTGAAGGTGGGCAGCGCCTGTGCAATTCCGGCACAGAACCTGTTCCAGCTTTCCTCACTGGCGCTAACCGCCTCACGCAACGAGCGACGAAGGGCTTCCGCCGCCAGCGGAGTGGCCACCGCAGGCACCGGCAACAAAGGAGCCAACTGGTAAGCACCCTTGACGCGACGAACGGCCCGGCTGTCGCTTTCCGCAATGGCGACAAGGTAAAGCGCGTCGCGCATCAAACGTTCGGCGACGTTCTTCGATCCCTCGATCAAGCGGCGGATTTGCAGGTCAATGCGGGCACACAGTTGCCTGGTATCCGGCTCCAGGGTGAGCGAGCGATCGGCAAGCGCGCTCAAGAAGGCGCCTGCAACCCACCAGAACGAGCGAGCGGACGGCGTCTCCTGTATGGCTTCGATGTGCTTGACAGCGGTGAGCATTTCCTGCACACCTGCGCCGTCCTGCGGCGCACGCAACCAGTTCAGCAAGCCACGCTGGAAATGGGCCCGTTGCTGCCGCAAACGGCCTTGCAGCTCGCTGCGACCCAGACGAATCGGTGTGCCGCTCCGGCGTGGCGGACGCACGCGGAGGTTGGGAAAGAAGAGATCGGTCGGAGCTGCTCGCGCCAGTCCACGCGCAGACTGGATTTCCTGGTACATGGGCAACAACCGCAGCGGCTGATTCGGCTGCCCGCCGACGAGATCGTCGAGGAAGTGGCCGATCGCCGCCAGTCCACGCTGCGCGAGGCCGATTACCGCACGGTCTGGAGCGGACTCCTGCAGCTCCGAAGTCTCCAGCAGCGATTCCAGCGCGTCGGCGAACTGGGTCACCCCGTCAAGGCCGACGATCGTCAATGCGCCATGCACCTGATGCAGATGTGTGCGGCTGAACCGCAGCTGCGTGCGGTCGCCTTTCCCTTGGGCGGCTCCCGCAAGGAACTGTTGCAGCGCCTCGTCAGCGCGCTGGAGAGCGAGGTCAATCTCGCTCTTGACCCAGGCGAGTGGGCCGATGTCGAAGTCCGTCGGGGAATTCATTGCGCGCAGGCCCTCCGTTCCGGCTGCCCGGTAGCTCGCTCAGGACACCTTGAAGCCAGCCACCGAACCCTTGAGCTCGGTAGCGAGACCGGCCAACTCACCAATTGCCGCTGCCGTTTTCTGAGTTCCAGCCGTCGTCTGCCCGGTGACCAAGAGAATCTCCTGCATCTTGCGCGCAACCTTGGTGGCCGACTCGGCCTGCTGCCTTGTCGCCGTGGAAATCGTATCGATCAGCTCTGTCAGTTCGCGTGAAACCTTCTCGATCTCGGCCAAGGCCTGCCCGGCAGCATCCGAAAGTCTTGCCCCGACGACCACTTCGCGGGTCGACTCCTCCATTGCCGAAACGGTATCCTGGGTATCGTTCTGGATCGTCCTGACGATGGCACCGATTTGCTTGGTCGCTTCGCCCGAGCGTTCGGCCAGACGCTGGACTTCCTCGGCCACCACGGTGAACCCGCGTCCGGCCTCTCCGGCCGATGCAGCCTGAATTGCCGCATTGAGGGCGAGAACGTTGGTCTGCTCCGTAATGTCCGAGATCAGCTCGACGATTTCGCCAATTTCCTGCGACGACTCACCCAGGCGCTTGATCCGTTTCGAAGTCTCCTGAATCTGATCGCGAATCTTGTTCATTCCCTTGATCGAGTCGGTGACCGCATGGGTTCCCTTCTCGGCCGCGGCGAGGGACTGGCGGGCAACGGTCGCCGACTGCTTGGCATCATCGGAGACGTTCGTCATCGAAGTGGCCATGGCGAGCGCCGACTGGCCCGCGCCCTTGATTTCCGCCGCCTGGCGCTCGGCAGCGGCGAGCAACTCGGCCGATGTCTGCTGCGCCGTCCCGGTGGCAACGGTAACCCGGCCGGCCGCGTCGTTGATGCGCCCGACGAGGACACGCAACTCTTCAATCGTGTAATTGGTCGAGTCGGCAATCGCGCCGGTGATGTCTTCGGAAACCGTCGCCGTAACGGTCAGGTCGCCATCGGCGAGATCGCCCAGTTCGTTCATCAGGCGCAGGATCGCTCCCTGATTCTGGCGATTCAGGAGTTCGCTGCCTTGCCGGCTTTGCTCGGCCTTTTCGGCCTGCCGCTGGTTCTCGACAAGATAGGTGCGGGCGATGAGATAGAGCAACAGCAGCGCAACGAGAACGAGGATGGACAAGCTGATGCCATAGCCGGCGCGTTGCCCGAGGCTGCTCTGGTATGCCTGGGCCAGTTGATCGGTAACCTGCAGCAGCTCTTCGCTATCGCGGAAAATCTGCGCGCCGGCCTGTTTGGCAATGACCAGTTTCTGCATGTTGGCGAGAATGCCGCTGACCGCTGTGCGATACTCGGCAAAGCGCGCCTCCAGCTCGTTGAGTTTCTGTCTTGTCTCCGGATCCGCTGCCCCAGCGATGCGCAGTTGATCACTTCCCTTGCTGAGCGCCCGCAGGGTATCGCGGAATGTATTGGTATCCTTGCCCAGCAGGAAGGCGATTTCCGGATCGATCGCGTCGCCGACGAGCAGCGCGCTGGCGTTCTTCGCGATCCTTTGGGTCAGCATTACCAGTTGGTTGGCGGCGGCAATCTCGCGTACGCCGGAACTGCTCTGCATCTTGAGCGCGGCAACCTGTTCCGAGACCTCAAGCAGTTGTGGATTCTTTTCATTGATCGAGGCGACGTCCTTGCCCAGAGAAATGAGGTTCTTCTCCATTTCAAGCAGACGGGCAGCGTTCTTGTCCGTTTTCTCCCAGGCCTGAGTCAAGGCCTGCAGTTGCGGCTGCACGCTGTCCGGTGAAGCCGGCACGCTTGCCGCTGCGACCTGACCGCCGTTGGTCAGTCGATCGAGATTGGTCGCAAAGCCGTCCCGCGAATCCTTGAGTTGTTGAAAGGCAGTCGCATCGCCGAGCAGCGCCAGACTGGACGCCTTGGCCAGCCTTTGCGACAACATGCGCATCTCACCGGCCGTGGCGACATACGCCGTACCGTGTGTCGCCTGACGACTGTCCCGGAAGACGACGACGGCGATGATCAGAACAACCAGAAGCAAGCACGCCCCGAGGATCTGCATTTGCTTGCCGATGGGATACTGCCTGAGAAGGGCCGGCAGATACGGTGGATCTCCCTTGCCTTCGGCCTGACCTGAATCCATCACCGTACGAGCTGAAGAGGTCTCGCTGCCAGACCCTGTCACCCGCGACAAGAAAGCCGACAGCTTAGGTTTGAACGTCATTTTGCTTCTCCGGTTACACTGCCTTGACGGCGTGAATAGCTGTCGGCAAGTATTGCTTGCTACGAAAGCCCTTCAAACGCCAATGTCCATGAATGCCTCATCACTCAGCAACTCGCGCACCTTGATCCTCTTCCAGCGACGCCCCTGGTTGTCCGCGTATGCTTCTCTCGCCCACGTCGGTACCCGACCGTCAGGCGCTTCCGGAGTCAACGCGTCAACATAACGCAGGCCGACCATGCGGGTAACGAGTAGTGCGGCGTTCGTGCCGTAGCGGGTACCGATCAACAGCAGCCGCGAGCTCGCATTCTGCGGCGTTGCTTCGTTGCCGAGGAAAGCCGACAGGTCGATGACCGAATACAGGCTGCCGCGTATGTTGGCAATCCCGGCAAACCAGGGCTTGGTCAGCGGCACGGCAGTCAGGGGGGTGAGCGGCACGATCTCGCCCGAGTCCGCCAGATCCAGTAGCCAGTAATCGGAACCCGCCTGGATTCCGAGTAGTCCGGCAGACTTCTCGGCCGCGGTTGCGGCCAGCCGTGCCGCGAGGTACGACTGGAATTCGTGCAGGCTGATCTTCTTGGCCATACGTCCTGGATTCGCTACAACGCAGCAATCTTGGCCAGCAACTCCTGGCCATTGACCGGTTTGACCAGATAGTCCTGGGCCCCCTGGCGGAGGCCCCAGATCCTGTCGGTTTCCTGCCCTTTCGTCGTGCACACGATGATTGGAATGTTTCTCGTCACCTGATCGCGGCTGAGCGTGCGCGTCGCCTGGTACCCATTGAGGCCCGGCATGACGATGTCCATCAGTACCAGGTCGGGTAACTCGCTTCTCGCCTTGGCAATCGCTTCCTCGCCGCTTTCCGCCGTAATCACCTCGTAGCCGCCACCGGTCAGCAGTGTCTTCATGACATGGCGCTCGGTCGGCGAATCATCGACAACGAGGATTTTCTTGATGGTCATGAGCTTTTCTTGCCTCTTCACGTGCTCGTCAGGAGTTCCGTGCCATTTCAGCCTGCCGAGGGGGCATACGCGGCCACGGCCTTCAACAGGCTTTCCTTGGTGAACGGTTTGGTAAGGTAGTGGTCGGAGCCAACCATGCGACCGCGAGCGCGATCGAAAAGGCCGTCTTTCGAGGAGAGCATGATCACGGGCGTCGACCGAAAACGCTGGTTCTTCTTGATCAGGGCGCAAGTCTGGTAACCGTCGAGGCGCGGCATCAGGATATCGCAAAATATAACCGCCGGCTGATGATCGGCGATCTTCGCCAACGCGTCGAAGCCGTCTTCGGCCAGCAATACCTGGCAGCCAGCCTGCAAGAGGAATATCTCGGCGCTGCGCCGGATCGTGTTGCTGTCATCGACAACCATCACCTTGATTCCGCGCAGGTCAACAGCTTCAGTCAAGTCCATCCTCCAGAGTATTCCCGATCACCCTCGGACCAGGCTTGCCGATGGCATCAGAAGCCCAAACAGTCGGCGACTGATTCCGATGACGCGCTACTATACCGCATTGTTTTGCCAATTCGTCCATTTCGCCATCGGCACGAAGCGTCTCGCGCATGCCGCGCCGTCGCCGTGCGTTCCCTCTGGGCAGACAGGGCAGGCACCGTATTCGTCGCGCGCAAGACTGACATCGGTTTTCGGTTAGAATCGTGGAGAACTTGGACAGATTCTAGCCAATGCGCTGACCTGCTGCCAAGCCTTTCTTTCTTCGACACTGGCAATTTCTTGGCCCGGTATCCCCTCGCGCATGGATCAGCGCTCTGTCAACCGCCCACCGCCGCTCGTTCTCACCTTTGCCGCCAGCGATCCATCGGGCGGCGCCGGTGTTCAGGCTGACCTCCTGACCATTGGCGCACTCGGCTGCCATCCGCTGTCGGTGATCACCGCGCTTACGGCACAGGATACCGTCGGGGTAGCCAGTCTCCAGCCGGTTGATCCGGCGTATGTCGAACATCAGGCACGTGTGCTGCTGATGGATCTGCCGATTTCCGCCTGCAAGGTCGGGCTGGCCGGCAGCGTAGACAACATCGCGGTGATCGCCGCAATTCTTGCCGACTACCCGCAGCTGCCGCTGGTGGTCGACCCGGTGCTCGCCTCTGGGCGCGGCGATCCTCTGGCCGACGAAATGACGATCGCAGCCCTGTTCGACCAGCTTTTCCCCTTGGCGACGGTGATTACGCCGAATACCTTGGAGGCTCGCCGCTTGACGGAGCGCAGACGCAACGAGGAGCAGCATGCTTTGCCAGCGCAGGTGCAACACCTGCTGGCCAGCGGTTGCGAGTATGTCCTGCTCACCGGAACGCATGCCGACACCGATCAGGTGGAAAACGATCTTTATCGCCGAGGACACGGGCTGGTCGGCCACGACTGCTGGACCCGCCTGCCGGCCAGTTACCATGGCTCCGGCTGCACACTCGCCTCGGCAATTGCCGCCTACCTCGCCAAAGGCTGTTCTGTCGTCGATGCCGTACGGGCGGCGCAGGCCTATACCTGGCAGACCCTGGCGGCAGGCTTTTGCCCAGGGCGGGGGCAGCATATCCCGGATCGTTTCTGTTCCACGCGCCTGCCTGTGGTAACGGACAAGCGATGACTGAGACGCGCCGACGTCCTTTGCGTGGTCTCTACGCGATCACTCCGCAGGGAGTGACAGGAGAAGATCTCCTGCTTCGCGTGCGGGCCGCATTGGCTGGCGGTGCAGCTTTGGTTCAGTATCGCGACAAGCTTGCCGGCGACAACGAACGCCATACCACAGCTTGCGCGCTGCGCGCGCTTTGCCGCGAGTTTGCCACCCCGCTACTGATCAACGACGATCTTGCTCTCGCTCTGGCGGTCGATGCCGATGGGGTGCACCTTGGCACCGAAGACGGCGACTGGCGCGCGGCGCGCGAACGCCTCGGCCCTGACCGCCTGCTCGGCACCTCGTGCTATGCCGATTTCGCCGTCGCCCGCAAAGCGCTCCAGGCTGGAGCAGATTATGTCGCCTTTGGTGCGCTTTTCCCGTCGCCGACCAAACCCCTGGCCGTGCGCGCCGACCTGTCGCTGTTGCGCCGCAGCCGGAGAGAACTCGCCATTCCAGTCTGTGCAATCGGTGGCATCACACTGGAGCGTGCGCCCTCGCTGCTCGCTGCCGGCGCCGACCTGCTGGCCGTGATCAGCGACCTCTTCGCGGCGCCCGACGTGACGGGACGGGCCGCAGCCTATCAACACCTGTTCAAGGAGCATCGTCGTGACTTCCCGCAATCAACAGCTTTTTGAACGCGCTCAACGGCACATTCCGGGCGGCGTCAATTCCCCGGTGCGTGCTTTTCGTTCCGTCGGCGGCACGCCGCGCTTTCTTGCCGAGGGCCGCGGCCCCTACGTGCTTGATGCCGACGGCTGCAGCTACGTCGACTACGTCGGCTCGTGGGGCCCGCTCATCGTCGGGCACGCTCACCCTGCCGTCGTCGAGGCGGTGCGCCTGGCTGCTGGGCGGGGCTTGTCCTTTGGCGCACCCACCGAAGGCGAAGTGGAAATGGCCGAACTGCTGTGCGCTGCGCTCCCTTCGCTGGAAATGGTCCGTCTGGTCAGTTCGGGAACGGAAGCGACGATGAGCGCCATCCGCCTGGCAAGAGGGTTTACCGGGCGTGATCTGTTGATCAAGTTCGAAGGCTGCTATCACGGGCATTCGGACAGTCTTCTGGTGCAGGCCGGCTCGGGCCTGCTCACCTTCGGCACAGCGAGTTCGAGTGGCGTTCCGGATGACGTCGTCAAGCACACGCTGGTGCTCGATTACAACGACGTGGCTGGCCTCGCCGCCACCTTCGACCAACGCGGCAGGCAAGTCGCCGCCGTCATCGTCGAACCGGTGGCCGGCAACATGAACCTGATCGCTCCGCGCATCGAGTTCCTGCGCGCGCTGCGCGCGCTGTGCAGCGAAAACGGCGCCCTGCTCATCTTCGACGAGGTAATGACCGGCTTTCGGGTTGGCGCGCAAGGTGCCCAGGGGCTGTACGGGATTACGCCGGATCTGACGACGCTCGGCAAGGTGATCGGTGGCGGCATGCCGGTCGGCGCCTTTGGCGGCCGGCGCGAGGTAATGGCCAAGGTGGCGCCGTTGGGCTCGGTTTACCAGGCCGGCACCTTGTCCGGCAACCCGGTGGCTGTGGCCGCCGGCCTGGCGACGCTCAAGCTGGTGCGCAGCGGGGGTTTCTACGAGCGCCTGGCGCAGCGTACCGAGCAACTCGCCAGCGGATTGGCCTCGGCCGCCAGGCGCCATGGAATTCCCTTCTCGGCGCAAGCCGTCGGCGGCATGTTCGGGCTTTATTTCCGCGCCGCATGCCCGCAGACCTATGCGGAAGCAATGGGCAGTGACAAGGAGGCCTTCAACCGCTTCTTCCACGCCATGCTCGCTGCCGGGCACTACTTTGCACCCTCGGCTTTCGAAGCGGGCTTTGTCTCCGCTGCCCACGGGGAAACCGAGATCGCCGCGACACTGGCGGCCGCGGAAGAGGTCTTCCGGGACTGGTAGGTCAGGAGCCGGGGACTATCTCAAACTTGCCAGCAAGCTGAGGAACTCATCGGCACTCTGCAGGCCGACGACGCGGACGCCTTCAATCTCCTTGCCGGCGCGGTCGAAAAAAATGATCGCTGGCGGGCCATAAACCTTGAACCGCTGCAGCAGCGCCTTGTCCTCGTCCGAATTGAGCGTCACATCGGCCTGCAGCAGCGTCCAGGCGGCGAGCTCGGCCTGAACACGCGGGTCGGCGAAGGTGCTACGTTCCATCTCCTTGCAGGTGACGCACCAGTCGGCATAGAAATCGAGCAGTAGCGGCCTGTTTGCAGTCTTGATCCGACTTGCCAGATCGTCGAGCGATCTGATGCGCATGAACGGCAAGGAACGCGCGTCGCCGCCTGGCGATGCGTTGCGCAATACGGACAAAGGCTGCAAGGGGTCGCGCGAGCCGGCCAGGGCGCCGAGCAACAGTGCTGCGCCGAAGAGCAGCATCACGATGCCGATACCCTTCCAGAAACGCTGCCAGCCCCTGGCGTGTACCGGGAGCGGGTCGAGTGCGTGCAGATAGCTTGCCGAGACGATCAGTAGCAAGGCCCATGCCAGCATGGTGACAACGCCGGGCAGTAGCGGGGCGACGAGCCACAGCGCCATCGCCAGGAGAATCACGCCAAACGTCTTCTTGATCGCTTCCATCCACGGCCCGGACTTCGGCAGCAATGTGCCGGCGGACACGCCGACCGCAAGCAATGGTGCCCCCATTCCCAGCCCCATCGCAAACAGGGCAGATCCGCCGAGCAGTGCGTCGCCGGTCTGGCCGATGTAGAGCAGCGCACCGGCGAGGGGAGCGGCGACGCAGGGGCCGACGATGATGGCCGATAGCGCACCCATCGCGGCCACGCCGGCGAGCGAACCGCCCTTTAACTGGCGCGCCTCGTCCGACACTCTGCTCTGCACCAGGG
>WBZP01002837.1_pt1 | contig 19530 bp, 19 predicted proteins | sample 5204301 | NCBI WGS metagenome assembly WBZP01 (sample SAMN12412401, study PRJNA552823) | activated sludge metagenome | isolation source: activated sludge from nitrification reactor of wastewater treatment plant... | place: USA: Pennsylvania | collected 2017 | reverse complement strand
GCGTCCTCTCGGGCGAGGTGAAGGACCTCCTCCTCCTCGACGTGACGCCGCTCTCGCTCGGCATCGAGACGCTCGGCGGCGTGATGACGACGCTCATCGAGAGGAACACGACGATCCCGAGCCGCAAGAGCGAGGTCTTCTCGACCGCGTCCGACAGCCAGACCCAGGTCGAGATCCACGTCCTGCAGGGCGAGCGCCCGATGGCGGGCGACAACCGCACGCTCGGCAAGTTCCACCTGATGGGAATCCCGCCCGCGCCGCGCGGCGTGCCGCAGATCGAGGTCACGTTCGACCTCGACGCGAACGGCATCGTCAACGTCTCGGCCAAGGACCGCGCGACCGGCAAGTCGCAGGCGATCACGATCACGGCCAGCTCCGGCCTCGCCAAGGACGAGGTCGAGCGGATGGTCGGCGACGCGCAGTCGCACGCCGACGACGACAAGCGCCGGCGCGAGGAGATCGAGGCGAAGAACCGCGCCGACTCCCTCGTCTACACGACCGAGAAGACGCTCGCCGAGAGCCGGGACAAGCTCTCGGCCACGGACGTCGAGGAGGCGGAGAAGGCCCTGGAGTCCGCGCGGAAGGCCATCCAGGAGGGCGGCAAGGAGCGCATCGACGCGGCGGCGGCCGAGCTCACGCGGGCGTCGCACAAGATCGCGGAGACCCTCTACAAGCAGGCGGCGGGTCCGCAGTCCGGCGCGGCGGGCGGCCCCGCGGGCGGGCCGGGAGGGGCCGCCGGCGGCGACGACGTGATCGACGCCGAGGTCGTCGACGGGAAGAAGTAGCCCATGGACGCGTACGAGGCCCTCGGGGTGAAGCGGGCGGCCAGCCCGGCGGAGATCCGCCGGGCCTGGCAGCGCCTGTCGCGCGCGCTCCACCCCGCCCTCAACCCGGGGGATCCCGCCGCGGCCGAGCGATACGTGGAGGCCGAGCGCGCCTTCGCGGTCCTCTCCGACCCGCAGAAGCGGGCTGCTTACGACCGCGGCGAGCGGCCCGCGGTCGCGGTCGCTCCCGCGCCGAGCGGAGGCTTCGAGGGCTTCGACTTCTCCGCCCGCGTGCGGGTCCAGACGGTCGGCTTCCGCGAGCTGTTCGACGCGGGCCGCCCCGCCGCCGGCGAGCTCCACCCGTCGCGCGGCGAGGACCTCGAGCAGTCGACGCGGCTCACGTTCGAGGAGTCGATGACGGGCGCCGTCCGCCGCCTCCACCTCGTGCGCTTCGAGGCCTGCCACGGCTGCGGGGGAGCGGGCGACGTCGCCTGCGGCCCCGCCCCGTGCCCGCGGTGCGGCGGGGCCGGCACCGTGCGGGGCAGCCGCGGGCACATGATCTTCTCCCGCCGCTGCGCGTCGTGCGACGGCACCGGACAGATCCGGCGCGCGGCCTGCCCGCTCTGCGCCGGCGAGGGGCGCCTCGTCGCGAGCGAGTGGCTCGACGTGCGGATCCCGCCCGGGGTCGGGCACGGCAGCGCGGTGCGCCTGCCGGGAGCGGGGAACGTCGGGAGGCGGGGCGGACCGGCGGGAGATTTCGCGCTCACGCTCGAGGTCGAGGACCACCCGGACTACCGGCGGGAAGGCGACGACCTCCACTGCTCCGTCCCCGTCGGCCTGGTGCAGGCCGCGCTCGGCGGCCACGTCGAGGTGAAGGCGCCCGACGGCCCGATCACGATCGAGATCCCGGCCGGCACGCAGCACGGCCAGCGCTTCCGGCTGCGCAAGCGGGGCGTGCCGAAGCCCGACGGCGGGCGCGGCGACCTCTGGGTCGAGGCCCGCGTGGTCGTGCCCGCGGTCACCGAGGACCGCGGCCGCGCGCTCCTGCGCGAGCTGCAGCGGGTCCTCGACGAGTCAACCCCCGCGGCGGCGCCCGCGGGCCGAACGGGCAGGAGCTGAAGAGATGCCGCGGGGAAAGAGGGCGGGCGGGGAGGCGCCGAAGCCGGGCGGAGGCGGGGGCGCGCGCTACTACATGATCAGCGTGGTGTCGAAGGCGTACGGCATCCACCCGCAGACGCTGCGCCTCTACGAGCGAGAGGGGCTGCTCAAGCCGTCGCGCACCGAGGGCAACACGCGCCTCTACTCCGAGGACGACCTGCGGCAGCTCGAGGTCATCCTGAACCTCACCCGCGACCTCGGGGTGAACCTCGCCGGCGTCGAGATCGTCCTGAACATGCGCCGCCGCATGGAGCAGGTCCAGCAGGAGGTCAACGAGTTCGTCGCCTGGGTCAGCGAGGAGCTCGGCCGCGCCGCGCAGGAGGGCTGGCAGGAGCGGCTCCAGCAGGCCCTCGTGCGGCTGCCTCCGACGCCGCTCGCGCGCGCGGCCGCGGCGGGGACGGCCGAGGCGCCCGCGGAGGACGGAGCCGTTCCGCGGCCCGCGGCCGCGCGAGGCGGGAGCGAGGCGTAGCGGGACTATAATCGTCCTCTTCCGAGAGGATCGAGTGGCGGCCGCGCGCAAGAAGAAGGCGAAGGACCCGTCGGGCGAGGGCGAGTCGGAGCCCCCGCGGGAGCGGGCCTCCGTCGACGCGCTGAACGTCTACATCCGGGACATCGCGCGCTTCAAGACGCTCACCATCGAGGACGAGAAGGATCTCGGCCGCCGCATCCGCGAGGGCGACCAGGAGGCGGTCAAGCGCCTCGTCGAGTCGAACCTGCGGTTCGTCGTGCACTACGCGAAGCGGTACCGCGGCCTCGGCCTCGCCTACATGGACCTCATCCACGAGGGCAGCCTCGGCCTCATCGAGGCGGCGAAGCGCTTCGACCCCGATCGCAACGTGAAGTTCATCTCCTACGCCGTGTGGTGGGTGCGCCAGGCGATCTTCCACGCCCTCTCCGAGCATTCGCGGGTCTTCCGCCTGCCGCAGAAGCTCTCCGGCCAGGTGTCCCGCCTCTCGACCGCGCGGGAGAAGCTCAAGGCCGAGCTCGAGCGCACGCCGACGACCGAGGAGCTCGCCGCGCACACCAAGCTCTCGACCGAGGAGGTCGAGACCCTCCTTCTCGCGGCCGGCGACGACGTGTCGCTCTCGGCCGCGGTCGGCGAGGAGGGCAGCCTCGAGCTCGGCGACACCCTCGAGCAGGACACGATCCCGTCGGTCGAGCTCGAGATGATCCGCACCTCCTTCGAGCGCCGCATCCAGTCGATGGTGGGCGACCTCGACGACAAGGAGCGCGAGGTCATCCGCATGCGCTTCGGCCTCGACGGGGAGGAGCCGCGGACGCTGCAGGAAATCGGCGAGGCGATGGGCCTCAGCCGCGAGCGGATCCGCCAGATCGAGAGCCGGGCCAAGGAGAAGCTGCGCCGCAGCCGGGAGGCGCAGGGCCTCCGCGGGTACCTGAACTAGAGGTCGCGCGATGAACCCCGCCTGCGAGCGGTGCTCGGGCACCGGATTCGAGATCGTGACCCGCGACGGCCGCGAGTTCGCCCAGCCGTGTGCGTGCCGGCGCTCCGCCTCGTCGGCGGGGGCTCCCGTCGGCGCCACCCGCGTCCCTCCCCGGTACGAGCACTGCTCGCTCGCCACCTTCGAGCCGGGGAACCCCTCGCTCTCGGCCGCGCTCGAGAAGGCGATGGCCTTCTGCTCCGGCTACCCGCACCTCGGGCCGGACGAGGGGCTCGGCCTCCTCTTCTCCGGCGACAACGGCGTCGGCAAGACCCACCTCGCCGTCGCGGTCCTGCGCGAGCTCGCCGAGGGGAAGGGGGCCCGCGGCCAGTTCTGGGACTTCCACGAGCTCATCCGCGAGATCAAGTCGTCCTACGACCCGGAGACGAAGACGACCGAGCTCCAGGTGCTCGAGCCGGTCGTCGAGATGGACGTGCTCCTTCTCGACGACCTCGGCGCGTGGAAGATGACCGACTGGATGAACGACACGCTCTTCTACATCCTGAACAGCCGCTACATGGCGAAGCGCCCCACGATCATCACGACGAACTACCAGGACGTCACGCGCGAGGAGGCGATCGCGGCCGACTCGCTGCGCCGGAAGGAGTTCCTCGTCGAGCGGATCGGCCAGCGCCTCCGCTCGCGGCTCATGGAGATGTGCCTCGTGGTGCGCCTGCAGGGCGCCGACCACCGCCAGGCCCGCCAGCAGGCGAACCAGGTGGCCCTCCGCCGCTGACCCCGCGCCCGGCGGCTCCGCGCGTCCGCGGAGCGGGCCACGGCTCCCCGGCTGCTAACATACCGCCCGCAGCGATGCCCTCCCGGAGCGAGAACCGCCGACGGCCCGCCCGCGGAGGCCCCGAGCGGCGCGCCTCGCGCCGCGAGCGCGTCAGCCGGCTCTGGGCCGCGCTCCGCGCCGAGCGGGTGCCCGCCCTCGCCGTCGCCTTCGCGGTCGTCCTCGTCGCGGGCGGGCTTCTCGTCCAGTCGCTCGAGAAGGGCGGCAACCCGCAGTTCCGCCGACCGTCGGACGGGCTGTGGTGGGCGATCGTCACGCTCACCACCGTGGGCTACGGCGACACCTACCCCGTGAGCGGGCCCGGCCGGCTCGTCGCCGGGGCGATGATGGTCGTCGGGGTCGGGCTCGTCGGGACCTTTACGGCGAAGATCGCCGCGGTGCTCGTGGAGCGCCGGATCAGGGAGGGGCGCGGCTTGGGTGAAGCGCAGCTGTCGGGGCATCTCGTCGTCGTGGGATGGAAGGCGGACATGCCCGATCTCGTGGAGGGCCTGCTGCGGGCGCAGCCGGACCTCGAGCCGGGCCGCGTGCTGCTGGTGAACGCGGCGGGCGAGGCCGCGAACGAGGAGCTGCTGGCGCGCTTCCCCGGCCTCGCCTACGTCCACGGTGACACGGTCGACCCGACCGTCCTCCGGCGCGCCGGCGTCGACCGGGCCCGCCGGGTGGTCGTCCTGGCCGACGAGTCGGCCGCCCGCTCCGACCAGGAGACGGACGCCCGCACCGTCATGACCGTGATGAACGTCGAGAGCCTCGCCCCCGAGGTCTACACCTGCGCCGAGGTGCTCGGCCGCACGTTCGTGGAGCAGCTGCGGGTGACGCGCTGCGACGAGATCGTCCTCTCGCGCGGCCACGCGCGGGCGATGCTGCTGTCGGCCTCGGCGGCCACGGGCCTCTCCCCGCTCGTCGAACGGCTGCTGACGCCGGGGGCCGGCCTCGCCACCGTGCCGGTGCCGGACGCGTTCGTGGGCCGGCCGTTCGGCGAGCTGGCCGAGCACCTGCGGCGCGAGAACGGGCGGCTCGCGATAGGCCTCATCGAGAACACCGGGCACGCGATCGCCATCAAGCGCGCGGCGCTCCGCGCGGCGCAGATGACCGAGAACGTGTCGCAGCTGCTCGACAACCTCCGGGCCGTGCAGGAGATCGTCCCCAACCGGCCGGTCCTGAACCCGCCGCCCGACTACGCGGTGCCCCGGCACGCGCTGGCCGTCGTGCTCGGCGGCGAGGCGCGCCCGTGACCGCGGCGCCGCGCGGCGTGCTCGAGGCGTGCCCCCTGTTCGAGGGCCTGCCGGCGGAAGCCCTCGAGGAGCTCGCCCTCGGCGCGTCGCTGCGCGCGGTGCGGGCCGGCGAGACGATCATCCGCGAGGGCGAGGAGGGAGCCACCCTGTTCGTCATCGCCGAGGGGCGCGTCCGCACCGACAAGCGGACCCCGTCGGGGGACCCGTGGACGGTGCGTTTCTACGAGAAGGGCGGGGTCTTCGGCGAGGTCTCGCTCCTCGACCGGGTGCGCCGCTCGGCCACGGTCGTGGCCGAGACGGACGGCACCGTCCTCGTGATCGAGCGCGAGCGCTTCCTCGCGTTCGGGGATCGCCACCCGGCGGCCGGTCTCGTCGTCACCCGCCGGCTCGCGGAGCGGCTCGCCTCGCGCCTGCGCCGGGCGAACGAGGACGTGGTGACGCTCTTCTCGGCCCTCGTCCACGAGGTCGAGCGGAAGCTCTGAGGGCGGTCAGGCCTTCGTGCTGAGGGCTCCGAGGAGGCGGCTGGCGAGGACGGCCGAGGTGCCGGTGAAGCGCAGGCCGAGGAGCTGGCTCCCGTCGGCCACGGCCTCCCGCCAGCGGACCTCGGCCGACAGCGCGAGGTTCGTAGAGCCCTCGAGGCCGTAGAGGGTCACCCGGACCGAGTCGCCGGGGCTCGCGGACGCCCACGGGATGCTGACCCGGCAGCCCTTGGCGCTCACGTCCACCATCTCGCCGGCGACCGCGCCCTCGCGGCCCTCGACCGCCACGTCGACCCGCATCACGAGGGGGCGGCGCACGCGGCGGCGCTTCTCGGTCCGGTCGACGGAGCTCAGCCAGCCGGTGATCTTGTGGACGACCGAGACGATCTCCTCCGGCGCCACCGGCTTGGCGAGATAGGCGGCCGCCCCGCGGGTGATCGCTCCCGAGAAGCTGTCCATGTCCGCCTCGTAGGCGAGCACGACGACCGGCACCCCGACGAGCGCGGCGTGGGCGCGCAGGTTGGAGAACGTGGCCATGCGCTGCTCGCGCCGCGAGCTGTCGTCGAGGACGACGATCTGCGGCGGCACGATGTCCGGCATCGCGAGGAGCTCCGACTCCGTGCAGGCCGCGACCTCGAGCCCGCCCCGCATCAGCACGGACTCGAGCCAGGCCCGGTCGGGGGAATCGGGCCCGACGATCAGGGTGTAGCGGTACCCCGCCTCGGCTTCGCTCACGGCCAGGCCTCCCGCCGGCGCCGCGTCAGGCCCGGACGCGGTCCTTGAGCCGGCGCAGCGTCTGCTCGACGTCGATGATGAGGGCCTCCGTCGTGCTCTCGAGCTGGTCGAGGCCGCGGTGGAACTGCGCGTAGTCGGCCTGGCCCGGCTCGTCGGCCTCGGTGAGGTTCTCGAGCCGCGCCGCCCACTCCATCAGGCTCTGCAGGCTCGCCTCGCCGTGGGCGTCCATGTGACCCGTCTCCGTGTGGCCGAGGTCGAGGCCGCGGAGGAAGGCGCCGATCTCCCGGCGGCGGTGCCGCGCCCGCTCGACGACGCCCTGGAACGTGCGCTGGATCTTCGTGCGCTGCGGCACGAGGGGCTCGATGTTCCCGCGATCGAACCGGTCCCGGGCCCACGAGAGGACGCGGGCGATCTCGTCCCGGTCGCCGGGGAACTCTCCGGCCGGGCGGCGCGCGAACACCTCGGCCACGGCCTCCTCGTCGACGTTCGGGTGCTCGGCGGCGGACCAGCCGCGGAAGAGGTACTGGATCTCCTCGACGCGCTGCGTGCCGCCGGGGAGGAGCAGGTCGCCCGGCGCGAGGATCTCGCCGTCCGGGCCGCGGCGGATGAGCGTCTGCCGCCGCGAGCCCTTGCGGCCCTTCTTGTCGGGCCGGCCCGACTTGAGCGTGAGGCCGGGCTTCACGACGATGCCCGGCCGGCCGGGGGCCGCTGCGCCCGCGGCGACGGGCGGTGACGCCGGCGCGCCGGCCTTGCCGGCCGGCTCCGGCTTCGCCTTCTTCGGCGCGGGGGCCGGGGCCGCCTTCGGCTTCTCGGGCGGTCGTCCCTTCGCCGCGGCCGCCGGCTTCGCGCTCTTCGCCGGCACGGCCTTGGCCGCCTTCGCCTTCGCGGCGGGCTTGCGCGCCGGCTCCTTCTTCTTCGGCCGATGCTTCGCGGGCTTCGTCTTGGCCATGGCCTGCTTCGCCCTCCTCAGGGCAGGAACGCCGCCGGGCGCGCGGCGCGGGCGTGAGTGCATAGCGCGCGTCCGCGGGGCTCCGTCGCGAAAGTCTTGACGCTCGGTGCGAGGGGGATGCGCTCTTTTTTCCCGACCGCGGCGCGGCTCGCTCCCGCCACCGGGGCCGGGGCCAGGCGCGCGCGGGGCCTCCGGTCGGCGGAGCCGGCGCCGTCAAACACGTTGCGGGAGAGGTTCTCGCCGGGACGAACGGCCGCGCACACGCGATCCGAAGTCGGTCTGACGTAGGGCAACGAGAAAGATCCTCCGGGCAGCGGCGGCCCGAGAGGCAGTCTACCACGCGAGGCCGGGCGGCCCCGCGCCGGAACGCTCTAGGCGCTCACGGGCAGATCGAGCTCATCCCACGGGAGATCCATCCCCATCTCGGCCTGCCGAAGGAGCGTCTCCTGGTCCTCGATCGAACGGCGCGCGATGCGGCGGCGGGTCTCGTCTCCCGGCCCGGGGGCCACGAGGAGGCCGACGACCATTCCGACCGCGCCTCCGAGAAGCGCGACTCCCACGTAGGTGCTCGTCCGTCGAGCCACAGTCATGACTGCTTCACTCCTCCTTCCGGAGAGCATGCAAACCACGTGCCCTGGCGGGAAGTGCGGTCGAGTCATCATCTTTCCAGAGAATCGCGCCAATTCCGGGACTTTCTCTGAGCCCTTCTATCCAACGAAGAGTAGAGCGTGTCCATCCTGCCGGAGCAGTGTGACCTGCCGGCGACATTCGAGACACGCGGGCGGCCGTGATCCGGCGGCGCCTCAGCGGAAGACACGCTCGGCCTCGGCCAGGTCGGCCACGCGCCGGGCGAGCTCGAGAAGGGGGTCCTGGATCCTCTCCAGGTTCGTCAGGATCGCCACGACGGTGCCCGAGTCCGGCCTCAGGTACACGATCGTGCTGACCTGCTCCTGGCCGCCGACGTGGCTCGCCTCGCGGCGGCCGCCGTAGCGGCTGACGGCGAGGCCGAGGCCGAAGCCGGTCGCGCCGCCGCCCCGCAGCCGCTGAGGGGCGAGCATCCGCTCGAGCTCCGGCCGGGCGAGGAGGCGCCCGGACAGCAGCGCGAGGCCGAACCGCGCGACGTCGGGAGCCGTGCCGACGAGGCCGCCGCCGGGGACCTTGTAGCTCACGTCCGCCAGCTCGGAGTTCACGAGCTCGCCGGCCGGGCCGCGGACGTAGCCGCTCGCCCGGTGGGCGAGGAGCCGGCGGCGGCTCTCCGGCTGAGTGCTCGTCATGCCCGCGGGCTGGAGCACCAGGTCGCGCAGGACCTCGCCGAACGGCCGGCCGGCCGCGCCCTCGGCCGCGCACCCCAGCAGGAGGTAGCCGTACGTGCTGTAGGTCGTGGCCGTGCCCGGCTCGTGCGCGAGCGGGTCGTCGGCGAACAGCGGGAGCGCCTCGGCCACCGCGCGGAACGGCCGCGTCTGCGGGCGCTCGCCCGGCCGGTAGCCGCGCACGCCGCCCTGGTGGCACAGGAGCTGGCGCGCGGTCAGCGGCCACGGCTTCGGCGGGTACGCCGGGCAGTAGCGCCAGGCCGGCGCGTCGAGGTCGAGGCGGCCCTGCGCCGCGAGCCGCAGCACGGCGGTGGCGGTCATGGGCTTCGACACCGACGCGAGGCGGAAGACGGTGTCGGGCTTCGCTTTCACCTCGTTCTCGACGTCGGCCCAGCCGAGGGCGGTCTCGTAGAGGATCTCGCCGTCGCGACCGAGCGCGATCGAGAGGCCGGGGACGCCCAGGCGCGTCATCTCGGCGGAGACGAGCGAGCGGACCGCGCCGGCGACGCGCGGGTCGAGGCCCCGGACCGAGGAGATCTCCGGCAGGCGGAGGGCCGGCGGCGCCTGGGGCAGGTCGGGCGGGGCCTGCGCGGGCGCGGGCGCGGCGGCCGCCGCGAGGCCGCCCGCCAGCAGCAGGACCGACGCCCGCCTCGGCCCGCTCAACGCCGCTTCACTCCAGCCAGTCGCGGTCGCGCAGCTTCCGCGGCACGTACTCCTCGGTGATGAAGCTGATCCCGCGCCGCGACAGCGCCTCGAGCTCGAACTTCACCCCGCTGCGCCCCATCTCCTGGATCTCGCGCTGCCAGTGCGCCTTCTTGAACCAGGGGTAGGCCAGCATCTGCTTCGCCCGGTTCTGGTCGGTGTCGTCCATCTTGATCGCGACGTTCGCCGGGATCTGGTACTTGTCCTTGTCGAAGGACGACAGGCCGATGAACCGCGCGTCGGGCACCGCCATGCGCATCGACTCGTACGCGAGGTTGATCGAGCCCTGCTTCATGACACTGAAGATGTAGAAGCCCCAGGGGTCGTTGTCGACGAGCACGTAGACGGGGAGCTTCAGCTCGTGGTGGAGGCGCTGCACCAGGCGCCGCACGCCGCGCGGGGGCTGGCCTCCGCCCTGCACGATGATGCAGCTCTCGCGCTTCCAGAACTTGTCCTCGTTGAAGCGCGCCCAGACCGCGTCCTTCTCGATCAGGAGGACGTACTTCGCCTCGTGCTTGCGGAAGCCGATGACGTTCCCCTCGACGATCGAGGGCACGGCCCAGCCGCCCGAGCCCATGCGCCGCAGGTCGATCGTGTCGCCCGAGTCGGTGATCGTGATCGGGCCGACCATCGAGCCCTTGCGGGCGGCGAAGAGGTGCAGCTCCTCGCGCAGGGCGTCGACCGTGACCTCGAGGTCCTCGATGATCGGGTCGGACTCGTCCTGCTCGTCGAAGGTGTTCTGCCGGGTGTCCCCGATCGTGTGCTTCGTCATGTAGTAGAGGTCGCGGATGCTCGTCGTCTTGCCGGCGTCGATGAGCTCCTTGCACGCCTCGCTGACGAGGAACGTCTGCATGAACTTCTTCGCCATCGAGACGTTGAAGAAGTAGCGCTTCTGCTTCTGGCTCCCGAGCTCGACGAGCCTTCGCTTCTCGCTCCAGCTCACGTTCGCGAGCGAGCGGACCGGGATGTCGACGAACGGGTTCTTCCCCGACTCGACCGCGCGCACCACGCTCTCGGCCAGCTTCTCGATCTTGGCGGCGGTCTTCTTCGAGACCGCGTCCTTGCGCGCCGCCATCTATTCCTCCTCCGCCTCGGCCGCTCGGCGCTTCGCCTTCGCCTCGCGCGCCTCCTGCTCCGCCGCCTCGTTCTCCTGCTCCATCTCGGCCGCCGTCACCTGGCGCGCGACCTTCTGGAACTCCCGCTTGATCGGCCCCGGCTTGCGCCCGGTGATCTTCCCGATCGCGGTCGCCACCTCCTCGATGTAGAGCTCGAAGATGCTGCGCCGCTGCGCCTGGTAGTCGGCCGCCTTCCGCTTGCGGATGAAGGTCGCGAGCTTGCGGCCGCACTCCTGGGCCGCGAGCTGCACCTCCTTCAGGATGTCGGGGTAGTGGGCGACGGCCTCCTTCGACTCGCTGGTGAACGGGACCCAGACCGAGGCGATGTGGACGAGGAGGGCCATCGGCCCGACCGGGAGCGACCCCTTCGGCTGGCTCAGCAGGTAGTTGCGCCAGTCGGTCCGGACGACGGCGTCGGTGATGCCGCAGGCGCCCCGCTGGAAGAGGAGAGGCACGCGGTTCGCGAAGCGGAACAGCTCGATCGACTTGTCGGGCGGCCAGCTCCCGCCGTAGGCGAGGCCGACCTCGACCTGGAACGGGTTGCCGCGGTAGACCTTCGGCGGCCGCGTGACCGTGGCGATGAAGTAGTTGTGGCCCTTGATCTTTTCGACGCCCTCCTCGGCGGGGGCGTCGGGCACCGGCTCGGCGGCCGCCGCCCTTGCGGCCTTCGCGGCCTTCCGCGAGGACTTCATGCCGGCGGAGTCGAGGTCGAGCTGCGTGTTCTCGTCGGCGCTGTCGCCCTCGCTCTCGATGACGTTCAGGAAGCTGACGAGGCCCTTGCGCATCAGCTCGTCGCCGATCGGCGAGAGGCAGTTCGTGGGCGGGCTCATGAGCTTCGTCGCGGCGATCGCCTTGTGGAGCTCCTCGGCCATCGCGCGGTTGTCGCCGAGGTGCCGCGGCCTCACCGTCTTCTTGCCCCAGGGGACCTTCGAGAGGATGTCGCTCGCGGCCTGCGGCGAGACGCGGCTGAAGGTCGACTGGAGGAAGCCCTTCACGTCGTGGCTCTTCGACTCGCGGGCGAGCAGCATGAGCGCGCCGAGCTCGACGCCGTGCGGGTGCGGCTTGATCTCGGCCGCCTCCTTCGGCAGCTCCTCGGCCGCGCGCGGGAAGGTGAGCGTCTCGTTGCCCGGACGGTCGGCGCCCTGGCGCTGGCCGGCGGCGACCGGCCGCGCGTAGTTGATGGCGGCGTGCGGGTTGGCGAGCGCCGTGTGCTCGACGTAGCGGTTCACGAACCGCTGGCCCTGCTGCCAGTTCGCCACGATCTCGAGCTCGACCCGCGTGCCGTGCTCGAGGTGCCACTGCGAGAGCATCTCGTCGTGGGCGATGACCGGCTCGTTCTTGCGCGTGTCGAGCTGGATGTCGAAGACGTGCGCCGACTTCGTCCTGCCGACGCGGCTCGTGACGCGGATCGGCTTGCCCGTCGTGATCTGGCCGTACATCGCGGCGGCCGAGATGCCGATGCCCTGCTGGCCGCGGCTCTGCTTCAGGCGGTGGAACTTCGAGCCGTAGAGGAGCTTGCCGAAGATCTTCGGGACCTGGTTCTTGACGATGCCGGGTCCGTTGTCCTGCACGATGACGAGGAAGCGGCCCTCGCCCTTCGTCAGCTCCGCGTCCTTGCCGGCCGCCTCCATCGCGAGGTCGTGGACCTCGATCGTCAGCTCGGGGAGGATGCCGGCCTCCTCGCAGGCGTCGAGGGAGTTGTCGACCGCCTCCTTGATCGTTGTGAGGAGGGCCTTCGACGGGTTGTCGAAGCCGAGGAGGTGGCGGTTCTTCGCGAAGAACTCGGAGACCGAGATCTCGCGCTGCTTCTGGGCCAGCGACTCGGCCGTGGCGCGGGGTGCCCGTGGCGCCGGCTTCTCGGCCTCGGCGGGGACCGCGGGCTCCGGGGCGGGCTCCGGGGGCGCCACCGGCGCTGGCGGCGGCGCGGCGGCCGCGCGCGAGGCCGCCTTCGCCCCGGCCCGGCCGTTCTTCGCCTCGGCCGCGACGAACAGGTCCATCTGCGCCCGGCCCTTCGCGGCAGGCTTCCGTTTCCGGCTGTCCGTCTTCGCCAAGAAGTCTCCTTCTTCTTTTCTTCGCCTGAGCGGCGAGTTTAGCACCACCCCCCGGGCCTCCCGGGTCCGGACGGGCTCGTTCCGCTAGGATGGACGCCATGTCCAGCGCACGCGAGCGCGCGGAGCGGCTCGCCTCGACCGTCGTCTCCTCCCCGGCGCTCAGCCGCGTGGCGGGCCGCCTGTCCGACCTCCGCCTGCCCGGCTTCGCCCTCCGGCCCCTCCTCCGCGGGTACGTCCGCGCCTACGGCGTGAACATGGACGAGGCGGAGCGGCCGCTCGAGGCCTATCCCACGTTCAACGACTTCTTCACCCGGCGGCTCGGGCCGGGGCGGCGGCCGGTCAGCGCCGAGCCCGGTGTCGTGACGGCCCCGTGCGACGCCCGCCTCTCGTCGATCGGCGTCGTGCCCAAAGACGGCCGGCTCGAGGCCGTGAAGGGCCGCGACTACTCGATCGAGGCGCTCCTCGGCTCGGCCGAGGACGCGCGGCCCTTCCGCGGGGGCGTCCACGCGACGCTGTACCTCAGCCCCGCGATGTACCACCGCGTCCACTCGCCGGTCGACGGGCTCGTGCGGGCGTGGCGCTACGTGCCCGGCCGCCTCTTTCCCGTGAACGCGGCCGGCGTCCGCTCGATCCCGGGGCTCTTCGCCCGCAACGAACGCGTCGCCGTCTTCTGCGAGACCGAGGCCCACGGCGCGGCCGCCGTCGTCCTCGTCGGCGCGGCGAACGTCGGCCGGATGAGCCTCGCGTTCGCTCCGCTCGTCACGAACCGCGGCGGGAAAGGCGTCCGCGAGGAGCCCGCGTCGCCCGTCCGCCTCGCCCGCGGGTCCGACCTCGGCGCCTTCAACCTCGGCTCGACCGTGGTGCTGCTCGTCGCGGACCCGTCCCTCGCGCCCGTCGCGCGCGCGGGCGAGCTCGTGCGGATGGGGGAGCCCCTGTGGCGCGCCTCGAGGTAGGCGTCGTCTCCGACACGCACGGCCTCTTGCGGAAGGAGGCCTTGAAGGCGCTCGCGGGGGCCGAGGTCATCCTCCACGCCGGCGACGTCGGCGAGAACGAGGTGCTGAAGGAGCTGCAGCTCCTCGCCCCCGTCTTCGCCGTGCGCGGCAACGTCGACGGCGGCTGGGCGCGGCTGCTGCCGGAGCGCCGGCTCCTCGAGCTCGGGGGCGCCTCGGTGCTGCTGCTGCACGACCGCGCCCTCGTCGGCCCCGACCCGTTCGAGGACGGGAGGAACAGGAGGGCGAACGACGACGGCGACCGCGTGATCGTCTTCGGCCACTCCCACCAGCCGCTCGCCGAGTCGAGGGCCGGCGTCCTGTGGTTCAACCCCGGCAGCTGCGGCCCGCGCCGCTTCAGCCTCCCCGTGTCGGTCGGCCGCCTCACGATCGAGGACGGCCGCGTGCGCCACCGGCTCGTCACGCTCGACGCCTGAGACTCGCCGTGGGGTGAGCGCGGGTGCGCCCGGCCCGCCGACGGACGAGAGGCTCCGGCTTTGTCCCGCGACCCGGTCATCGTATCTTTATCGTATGAGGAAGCAGGCCATCTCGGTCACGCTCGAGACCGACAACCTGACGTGGCTTCGCGGGCAGGCCCGGTCGGCGGACCGCTCGGTGAGCGAGACGCTCGATCGGCTGGTCGCCGCGGCGCGGGGTGACCGTGCGAGTGGCGGCGCGCGGAGCGTCGTGGGGACGATCACCATCGCGCCGCAGGACCTCGACCTCGCGGAGGCCGACGCCGCGACGCGGTCCCTCTTCGGCGCGAGCCTCGACCGGGATGCGGCCTCTCCGGCGAGGGGAGCGTCGCCCTCGCGCGCTCGCCGCCGGGCTCGTGGCTGAGCCGCGGGCGTTCGTCACCGATACCCACCCGCTGCTCCTGCACGCGGCCGGGAGCCGCTCACTCGGTCGCCGGGCCGCGGCCCACTTCGCGGCGTGCGAGGCCCGCGAGGCCATCGTCTACGTGCCGATGGTCGTCCTGTGGGAGACGAGCCTGCTGGCGAGGATCGGCCGCGTCGAGCTCGGCCGGCCGCTGCGGGCTTTCGCCGACGACCTCTTCAGCAACCCGGCCTACCAGCCGTACGACCTGGACGTCGAGCAGGTGTGCCTTGCCGCGGAGGTTCGCCCGAACGACGACCCGTTCGACGCGCTCGTGTGCGCCGCGGCGCGGGCCCTGGGGTTGCCGTTGATCACGCGCGACCGGGACATCGCCGACTGGGCCGGGGTCCGCACCGTCTGGTGAGCCGGCGCCGATGGTCGTGTCCTTCACGCTGTAGGGGCAGCCCTTCAGGGAAGCCGCGCCCGCTAGCGCGGACGGCCGGCGAGGGCCGAGCGGATGCGGCCGAGGAGCTCGCTCCGGCTGAAGGGCTTGTGGAGGATCGCGCTCTCCGGAGGCGCGGCGGCTCCCGAGGTGTCCTTCGGGTAGCCCGACATCAGCACGACGGCGACGTCCGGACGCGCCCGCGCGATCCGCGCCGCCAGGTCCCGCCCGCTCATCCCCGGCATGACGAGGTCCGTCAGCAGCACGTGCAGCTCGCCGCGATACCCGTCGCTCACGGCCAGCGCCTCGGCGCCGTCGGAGGCGGTCAGCACCTCGTAGCCGGCGTCCTCGAGCATCTCGCTGACGATGCGGCGGAGCGGCTCCTGGTCCTCGACGACGAGGATCGTCTCTCCCGCTCCCGCGGCGGTGGCGGGAGCGTGGTCCGGGGCGGCCGTCGGCGCTTCGTCGACCCTCGGGAGGTCGATCGTGAACGTCGTCCCGCGCCCCGGTTCGCTCTCCACGCGGACGTGTCCGCCGCTCTGGTGGACGATCCCGTACACGGTCGCGAGGCCGAGGCCCGTGCCGGCGCCCTCGGGCTTGGTGGTGAAGAACGGCTCGAAGCAGCGGTCGCGGACCGCCGCCTCCATGCCGATGCCGTCGTCCGACACGCGCAGCCGCGCGTAGCGGCCCGCCGGCGCCGGGGGATTGATCCGCGCGTACTCCTCGTCCGCCGTGAACGGCGCGACCTCGATCGCGAGGCGGCCGCCGGACGGCATCGCGTCGCGGGCGTTCACGGCCAGGTTCACGAGGACCTGCGCGATCTGGCCCGCGTCCGCGCGGACGTGGACGGGCTCCGGCGACTCGCGCAGCGCGAGCTCGATCGTCTCCCCGATCAGCCGGCGCAGCATCGAAGCCACCGCCGAGACCTCGCGGTCGAGGTCGAGGACCCGCGGGTTCAGCTCCTGTCGGCGGGAGAAGGCGAGGAGCTGCCGCGTGAGGCCGGCCGCGCGGCGGCCGGCCTCCAGGATCTGCCGGACCTTCGCGTCGGCCGCCTCGGGCGTCGACGCCTTTCCGACAAGCATCTCCGCGCAGCCGTTGATGACGCCGAGGATGTTGTTGAAGTCGTGCGCGATCCCGCCCGCGAGGCGGCCCACCGCGTCCAGGCGCTGCGAGTGCTCGAGCGCCGCCTGGGTCCGCCGCAGCTCGTCCTCGGCCGCCTTGCGCGCGGTGATGTCCTCCTTGAAGGCGACGAAGTGGCGGACCAGGCCGGCCTCGTCGAGGATGGGGGCGATCGTCGCCTGCTCCCAGTAGAGCTCTCCGCTCTTCCTCCGGTTCCGCATCTCCCCGCGCCACACGCGGCCGCTCGCGATGGTGCCCCACAGCCCGGCGTAGAAGTCGGCCGAGTGGTGGCCCGACTTGAGGACGCGCGGCGTCCTCTCGACGAGCTCCTCGACCGGGTAGCCCGTCAGGAGCGAGAAGGCGTCGTTCGCGAACTCGATGACGCCCTCGCGGTTCGTGATCACGAGGGCGAGCGGGCTGCGGGCGACGACGGTCTCGAGCCGCCGGCGCTCCCGCTCCGCCGTCACCCGGCCCGTGACGTCGACGGCCACGACGAGGATCGCGCTGACTCGCCCGACACTGTCGCGCAGCGGGGCCGCGGCCAGGCTCAGGTCGAGCGGCAGGCCGTCGCGGCGCGTCTTCCGCAGCTCGAGGTCGGAGACCGACTCGCCGGAGAGCACCCTCCGGCACAGGTCCGCGAAGGCGGCCTCCTCGGAGCCGAACGGCGCCGAGGTGCCGGCGACGTCCTCCCGCTTCCGGCCGAACATCCGCTCCGCCGCCGGATTCCAGATGTCGCCGACGGTCCCGTCGGTTCCGACCGTGAAGATCGCCGCGGAGGCGCTCCGGACGAGCGTCTCGAGGAACGCGTTGGAGGCGGCCAGGGCGGCCTGCGCCGCGTCCGCCGCGTCCCGAGCGCGTCCGCTCGCGAGCGCGAACCCCACGTCCTCGGCGATCTCGCCGACCGCCTGGGCCGTCTCCGGTGTGAGGGCGCCCGGCTCGTTCGAGTAGAGGACGAGGCAGCCGCCCGCTTCTCCGGGGACCCGGATCGGGCTCGCGATGACCGAGATCAGGGCCCGCTCGATCGCGGCCTCGCGCCAGGGGCCGGTCGAAGGGTCCGCGGAGATGTCGGGAATGACGACCGTGCGCTGCTCCCGGATCGCGACCGCGGCCGGCTCGGAGGCGAGCGGGTCCAGCAGGTCCACGGTCCGGCACATCTCGAGGACGAATCCCCGCTCGTGCCCGGCGAAGGCGGCCGGGACGATCCACTGCGTCTCGGGGTCGAGCACGCCGATCCAGGCCAGGCGGAACCCGCCGCTCTCCACGAGGATCCGGCAGACGCCCGTGAGGAAGAGGTCGCGGTCGGGCTCGCGGACCATGAGCTGGTTGACCTCGGACAGCGTGCGCAGCGTCCGGTTGAGGAAGGCGAGGCGCGCCTCGGCGGCCTTGCGGGCGCGCAGGTCCCGGACGATCGTCACGAAGACGCCCTCGGATTCGAGGAAGCGGCTCGAGGCCTCGATCGGCAGGAGCGACCCGTCCCCCGCGCGGTGGGTCGCGTGGAAGACGAGCCCGCGCGACTCGCGCACTGCGGCGAGATGCGCGGCCACGAGGTCTCCCTCGCCGGAGGGATAGAGGTCGTGGAGGCTCATCGCCTCGAGCCGCTCGCGCGCGTAGCCGTAGACGAGCGCGGCGCGGCGGTTGACGCGCTCGATGTGGCCGTCCGGGCCGACGAACAGGATGGCGTCCGAGGCCTCGTCGAGCATGTGGCCGAAGCGGGCCTCGGCCCGGGCGAGCCCGAGCCGGGCCGCATCGGCGTGCGAGCGGTAGAAGGCGAAGGCGACGCCCGACACGACGAGGAACAGTCCGCAGATGGCCGCCGTGGCCTGTCGGGCCTGCGCCCGGGCCTCGGCCAGCGCCTCGTCCCGATCGATCTTCGACACGAGGCCCCAGCCCGTCCGGGCGATGGGACGGACGGCCGCGAGGACGGGGACCCCGTCGTAGTCGACGAACTCGCCGAACGCGGCCCGGCCCCGGAGTGCCGCGTCCCCCGCGAGATGCGGGTTCCCGAGCGGGAGCGAGAAGGGTGTCCGCGCGCCCCGCAGCGGAGAGAGGTACGCGAGCTGGTCGCCCGTCCGGACGACAAGGACGGACTCGCCGGACCGCGACCCGACCGCCGATCGCGGCAGCAGCCCCGCGAGCGCGCGTCGGCCGTCCGAGACGAGGAGCACGGTTCCGATCGCGGGAGGGCGGTCCGTCCCGTCGCGGCGGACCGGCGCGCTCGCCAGCACCCGGAAGCGGCCCCCGTCGATCCGGGCCGTGACGGACTCGCGCTCCTTCGGCGCCAGCCCGACGAGCGCGGGATCGACGGGCTCCGGCGTCGCCGAGGCGAGAAGCTCGCCGCCGGCGCCGACGAGCCACGCCCCGCTGTAGTCGCGGGCGGCGACCACCGTCCCGAGCAGATCGGAGAGGTGGGCGCGCGGGCCCCGGCCGGCCGGGAACGGGCGGGGCTCCCCGACGGCTCCGGTAGCCAGGTAGATCGCGGTCGGGTACGAGGCGACGACTCGTGCGTCGCCCAGCCGGTCCCGCAGCCAACGGTCGAGCGCCTCCGCGCCGTCGTCGGCCGCGTCGGACAACTGGGCCCGCCAGCGAGCCACAGCCTGGGCTTCGAGTCGCCGTGCCCACGCTCGGTTCGCCGAGACGGCGAGCGCGACGAGCACGAGGGCCGCCGCCACTCGCAGCCGCGGTCCCGAGATCTTCGATCGAGCCGCCAGCGGCACTCCTCACCTCCTGCCGCCTGTGGATAGATTAGCCTTTTTGGTGCTTTTAGGTGCAAAGAAAGTCCAGAGTGAGCCGCCCTCCCCGGACACCGTGCCGCTTCCGATTGCGCAGTGCAGGGGCCGGCGTAACATGCTGAGAAGCTCCGCCGGCCCCGAAGATCGTCGCGGCCGCGCGGGAGGAGGAAGACGATGAAGCTCCGGACCGCGAGCTGGGTGCTCCTGGCGGCCGTCGGCGCGCTGGCGCTGCTGGGCGCGCTCAACTCGGCCAACATCGCCTACCGGGGCGACTTCCGCGTCGGCGGCACGGCCGTCGGCGAGATCGCGGCCGGCCGCGAGGCCGTCGCCCTCGGCCTGAGGGGCGCCCGCGGCACGGCCGCGGCGTGGGCGGCGGCGTGGGCCGCGCTCTTCCTCGCGGTGGTCGTCGGCCCGTACCGCCGCGGCGACACGGGAGCCTGGTGGGGGATCCTGGTCTCCGTCGTCGTCCTCGGGGCGGTCGCCGGCGCGCGCGTCCTTCTCACGGGCGCGCAGGCCGGGACCGGCGAGCCCGTCATCCTGCTCGTGGTCGTCCTCGTCGCGCTGCTGCTCGACGTGCGCCGGCTCTCGGGCCCGCGTTGAGGCTCGTCGCCGCCGCGCTCCTGGCCGCCGCCGCCTCTCGCGCCGCGGCGGCGCCGGTCGTCGTCCGCCCGGGAACGGTCGTGCGGTGGCCGGGAGCGGGTGTCACCT
>WBZP01002835.1_pt1 | contig 19542 bp, 22 predicted proteins | sample 5204301 | NCBI WGS metagenome assembly WBZP01 (sample SAMN12412401, study PRJNA552823) | activated sludge metagenome | isolation source: activated sludge from nitrification reactor of wastewater treatment plant... | place: USA: Pennsylvania | collected 2017 | reverse complement strand
ATTTGAGAAAATAGACTTACATTTGTATGGGACATGATTTGATGTTTTTGCACCCTAAAATTAGGGAAATATCTCATGTCCTTTTTTTATTTATTTTGGACAGGTGTGATATCAGGTAATTCATTAATTTTATCTTTAACGGTGCTCAATGAATTTGCACTATAATCTTTGTTATTTATTTGATTGACATCAAAATTTGAACTTAATCCACTGGTATTTTTCAGATTTGTTGTGGAAGGCATAGGCATTCTCTGATTTTTTTCACTTTCTGGCAGCATTCCAAAGCTGTATTCAGAAGAAAGATTTGCATCTGAATTTTTGGGGGAAAACAGCTTTCTTTTGTTCTTAAATCTATAATTTTCATTGTCAATGAGTTTTTCAGTTGTCGACTTGATTTCTTGTTTATCGGTTTTATCCGCAATAGGAATTGCTGCTGTTTCATAGGCTCCTGCATATCGGAAGATGAAGTAAGAGAAAAGAATACCTATGCCCAAAAACAACCAAATCACTAATCGTCTTTTCTTTCTTTTTGCAAGCCTTGCCTCTAAATTATCCCACAATTGTGTATAATCAGCATTGGGTAAATGATGATTTAATCTATCAATTATTTGCTTTTCAAAATTATTGGTTTCCATAAGGCAAGATTTCGTTATTGGTTAAGATTTCCCTGAGCATGACTTTGCTGCGCATATAGTACGACCTGCAAGTAGCTTCCTTAATTGCTAATATTTCACTTATTTCCGGGTAAGAATATCCATCAAGAACCATATTGAAAATGATACCATAGGGTTCTCTGATGGAGCTGATGATTTTATGCAACTCTTCTGTTGTAATTTGTGATAAGATTTCCGGCTCATCTGCATAATGATCAAATAAAGACAGGTCAGCCTGAAAACTTAAATTGCTGCTTTTCCTTAAAGAGTTTAATGCTTCATTGATCACTATTTTTTTGCACCAAAATCTGAATTCGTTTTTTTCACTTTTGTAACTATTCAGATTTCTGAATATTTTTTCAAAACTTTTAAGGAAAACATCTTCTGCCAGATGAAAGTCTTTTATATACCGTTGGGCAATACTCAACAAATACGGTGCATACTTTTCAAAAAGCTCTTTTTGTGCCTTTCGATCCAGTTCTTTGCATTTATAAATTAATTGCTCTTCAGTCATGTTAAAAGATCAGCCTTGGAAAATGTTTTCCCTAAAGTAAGTTGCTCACGGCTTAAGATGCATCATTATGGTACAAAAATCGGAATTGCCATTCTGATCATATACATGAGTTTCAATTTCAAGCGTTTTACCAATTTCCGCTGTACAGAATTTTAATACCTGAGACAAAGTGTTAGACCCATTGCCGCAAATATCCGTCTGTACCTTTTTAACTAAAAATTCAAGATCGGATGGACTGGAGCAATCGTCGTAACTACCTGCATCAAAAAAATTGGCGGGAAGTGTGCCGGAATTTGCTGCGAAGGATACATCCACATTGGTTTTGCAGTAAGGTATTGGTTTTTTATTATCATTCGAACATGGCGCATTGCCTGCCACAGAAACATTAATGACAACTGAATCGCTGTTGTTGAAATCATCTGTTACCTTGATTACTACTGTAAAGTTTTTACCGGCATCACCGGGGCACAATGAAATATAAGGTTTAAACACGTCATCTCCATTGCCACATAAATCAGATGATCTCCTTATTTTGAAATCAAGGTTGTCATCACAATTGTCATAACTGCCGGCATTAAAATCAGATGCATGTAAAAGATTGGGGCCTTGGGTTAGTAATACAGTTATATTGTTTAGACAATAGGGCACTGGTTTTTCTGAGTCAGCCAGACAAGGATTCACAAAGGCATAAAATCCCGACTTTTTTACTTTAAAGTAGGTTTGACCATTCTCAGTAATCAGATTGTGTTTTTTAATCCACCTGGCTAACAAAGGATCGAAATACCAAATTGAGTTTGAAAAATTCTTTTTGATTTCATTATTAATAATGAATGTAGCTTCTGCATTGCTTTGCCATGGCAAACTTTGATTTTGATCATTTACAACATCCAGCCAAATTACTTTTGATGGCTCTATCTTTCCATCTGTTGCTAATTCAGCCAGCATATTATTTTTTAATTCAGTTTCAAAATCGAAATACTGAAGTCGCAACTTAGGATTACTTCCATTTACCATTTCCGCAGGAAGGGAGACTTTGATTTGACTTCCCAATTGGACTTCAGAAGCAGTATTGGCTAAAGCCTGATCTACTGAAAGTGGTTTTAATATGGGCTGAAGTAATATTGAGCCGTTTTCCTCAAATAATTGGTTAGAAATATTGGGCGAATAGCCCTCTTTTTCAAAAACGAGGTAGGTCTTTTCTTTTTGAACAGCCTGGGCTTTGAATTCAAAGTGTCCATCAGCCTGGGTTGTGGTTCTCCCAAGTTCCCAGTTTTCATACATCACTTTCACTACGACATTGGCAAGGGGTGTCAGTCCTTTGTCGGTTACTTTTCCAGATAACCCTGTTTTGACAAGTTCTATGGAATCGGGCACTCCTGATTCGATTACAGTATCACGTTCTTTTTCACACGAAACCAATGCAAATACCAGGAGAAGAATAATTGAAGAATATCTATTTATCATAATATTAATTTAAAAGAATGAATGAAGAAGATTTTGTCAAATGCATTTAACCTACAATATTCTATACACAATTAATCAGTATTTTGTGGAAAATGATGTGACTTTTTTAAAATTTAGTATAAAACAACCGTCAGCATATTTTTTCCTGGTTCACTAAATTTGATCAATTGAATTTAGCATTATTTAGTGCATTTCCCTTCATTAATGCAAAAAACAATATGGGCAATGGCTTTATTCCTTTGTAGTAGCCGAACTAAAGTAGTGAGTGATTGAATTAGGTTTTGGGTTTGGATTAAATTATTTATATTTATTTTTATTTAAGCAGATGTACAGCCTTGGTCTAGATATAGGTAGTTCATCCATCAAAGTGGCTTTGGTGGATATACATGGAGACAATGAAAACATTGTGTTGCGTGTACCTGAAAATGAAATGGTCATTGAAAGCCTATTGGCTGAATGGGCAGAGCAAGATGCCGATGAATGGTGGCAGCATTCATTGACAGGAATTCAAATGGTAATTAAAATGGCAGGAATCCAGGCCAGTCAAATAAAATCAATTGGCATTGCATACCAAATGCACGGATTAGTGCTTGTGGGTAAAAACGGAAAACCTCTCAGGCCCTCTATTATCTGGTGTGATAGTCGGGCAATCGCCTCAGGTCAAATGCTTCTATCTGCTCTGGATCAGAAAACAATCAAAAACGCGCTCTACAACAACCCGGGCAATTTTACTGCCTCAAAATTAAAATGGGTCAAGGACCATGAACCGGAGGTATTTAAACAAATTTATAAAATCATGCTGCCCGGGGACTATATCAGTTACAAAATGAGTGGAGCGGTTACCTCTACTTACACCGGCATGTCCGAGGGCATATTTTTTGATTTTGATCAACATGAAATTTCGCAAGCAATGTTGCAGGCCTTGGGAACTGACTTGTCTGTTTTTCCGGACTTGGGAAGTAGCTTTGATACCTTGTCTAAAACCAACGAGGCATTCGAAAAACTTACGGGTATTTTGGCGGGTACTCCCATTTCTTACAGAGCAGGCGACCAACCCAACAATGCTTTTTCTTTGGGAGTGCTTGATGAAGGGGAGGCTGCCGGCACCGGCGGCACTTCGGGAGTAATATATACGGTTAGCAAATCGGTTTCTTATGATTCCCGCAATCGCGTCAATACATTTGCACATGTAAACCATTCAAAAGAGGATCCGTCTTATGGAACACTGCTTTGTATCAACGGAACCGGCATCTTATACAATTGGGTAAGGAATAGGTTCTTTGCTGATCTGGATTATTTTGAACTCGAAAGGCTGGCGCAACAGGTTTTATCTGAAGGTATAATCTTTTTGCCATTTGGGAATGGCGCAGAAAGGATGTTGGAAAACCAGGTAGTAAGTGCCAATATCCTGGGACTCGACTTTAACCGTCATGACAAAAGGCATATTTTGAGGGCGGGATTGGAAGGCATAACGTTTGCCTTTGTATATGGTCTGGATGTTTTGGAGGAGCTGGGTATAAAACCTTCGGTGATGCGGGTAGGTAATGACAATCTATTTCAATCGGAAATATTCTCTCAGACATTGGCAGATGTAGGAGGCATTACCATCAAAGTTTATGAAAGTACCGGGGCTATTGGTGCAGCGAAAGGTGCTGCTTATGGAGCGGCATTGGTATCAGACCTTCATTTGCTTAACCGTGATCTTAGAGAAATAAGGAGGTTTGAACCTCAAAACAATGACTATGCCAAGGAGATGTACACCCGGTGGAAAAATGAATTAACAAAACAATTATCTTAAGCTTATATGGAAGTAAGAGGCAATATAGAATACTTCAAAGGAATTGGAAAAATCAACTTTGAAGGGAGGGATTCCAAAAACCCATTGGCATTCAAATATTATGACAAAAACAAGATGGTGGGTGGTAAGACCATGGCCGAACATTTCAGGTTTGCGATGGCCTATTGGCATAGCTTCTGTGGAGGTGGAGCCGATCCTTTTGGGGCAGCTACCCGCAACATGCCCTGGAATCGGGTGGGTGATGCGTTGGAAGTGGCCAGGGCCAAAGCCGATGCCGCCTTTGAGTTTATGTCTAAGATGGGCATAGACTATTTTTGTTTCCACGATTTCGACCTGGTAGAAGAAGCAGACTCTTTGAGTGAAACAGAACAAAGGCTCCATACGGTTACAGACAATATCCGGGAGAAGCAAGATCAATATGGGATTAAAGTACTTTGGGGCACGGCCAATTTATTTTCACATCCGCGGTATATGAATGGGGCGGCTACCAACCCCGATTTCAAAGTTGTTGCTCACGCATCCTGGCAGGTAAAAAATGCACTGGATGCTACGATAAAGCTGGGTGGGGAAAACTATGTTTTTTGGGGTGGGAGAGAGGGCTATATGAGTCTGCTCAACACCCAGATGAAAAGAGAGCAAGACCACATGGCTATATTTCTTAGCAATGCCAGAGACTATGCCCGTGCCAACGGATTTAAAGGTTGGTTCTTTATTGAACCTAAGCCGATGGAACCTTCCAAACATCAATATGATTTTGATGCTGCTACCTGTCTTAATTTCTTGAGGACTTACGATTTGATGGATGATTTTAAACTCAACATCGAAGTCAACCATGCCACGCTGGCACAACACACTTTTCAGCACGAACTGCAGGTAGCGGCAGATGCCAATGCTTTGGGCAGCATCGATGCCAATCGGGGGGATTATCAGAATGGCTGGGACACCGATCAGTTTCCCAACAATGTTTTGGAATTGACAGAAGCGATGTTGGTCATTCTGGAAGCAGGCGGATTCAATGGAGGAGGTATCAATTTTGATGCTAAGATCAGAAGAAATTCGACCGATGCTGAGGACTTATTCCTGGCTCATATTGGAGGCATGGACACTTTTGCCAGGGCCCTTGTGGCAGCAAATGCCATTTTGGGACAATCCGATTATAAAATAATGCGAGCCCGGCGATATGCATCTTTTGATGAAGGGCATGGCGCTGACTTTGAAGCCGGAAAACTCATCCTCGAAGACCTTTGCCAAATTGCCAAAAGCCAGGGCGACATCGAGCAAAAAAGTGGGAAACAGGAGTTATTTGAAAATATTTTGAATCAATATATCTGAAGTATTGCATCGGAATTGACACATAATTGATGAATACAAATTTGAAATGTTATTGTAAATCAATGATTTAATTACTCTTTACAAACTTTTACAAACTTTTCAAGCCGGTATTTGGCTTTTCATAGTAGTTTTAACTGCATGACAGCATGATTCACTTGTTTACCTTGTGTGAAATGGTGTGACATCATTAATTCCGCTCTTACCTAACAGACCACCAATCATTGGAAAAAGTAAAAACCACATTGATCTACCTTGGCTTGCTGGCTGCAGCTGTTTTTTCAATGCAGTTTGTTGGCTCCTTGACAGCACCTCAAAAGGAATTGAAACTGTACGAAGATAAAATAAACCTGGCGCTCAGAAGAACAGGGCACCATCTGTTGAAGTCGGCCGGTGACAGTATCACTGAAATACCCCCCGTTGAGAAGGTAGGCGACCATACGTGGCGGTTGCAATTGAACCATAACTTTGTGTATGCAAGCTTGCCGGCCTTGCTTCACCAATCCATGAAACAATACGGCATTGCTGTACCTTACGAAGTAGCGGTTAAAAGATGCGACAATAAAAAAATTCAATTGGGTTACCACCTCAACGATTATCTAAGTGCCGGCGTTGTGCCTTGCCAGGATAGAAGTGAGACCATGAATTGCCAGTTTATTGAGGTAAGTTTTACAACTAACACGGCCAATGCCAGGTCTCCATGGCTTTATTTATGGGCGTTGCTCACTCCTTTTGCTTATTTCTTATGGACCCGTTTTCAACCGAAGCCGGATCAAAAGTCAGGTGCAATGAAACAGGTAGAAATGGTTACCATTGAGCGGGAGCCTATGCTACAATTTGGAGCATACCGTTTGGATTATTCGGGTCAAAAATTATTATACAAAAACTCCAGCCATACGCTTACCTACAGAGAAGCCAAATTATTGCATCTGTTTGTAACTCATGCAAATCAAATCCTGGATCGCAACACCATCATTGAAAAAGTATGGGCAGATGAGGGGGTTTTGGTAGGCAGAAGTGTTGATATGTTTGTGTCGAGACTCCGCAAAATGCTGAAAGAAGATCCTACGATTCAAATCGTAGCTGTCCATGGCATAGGTTATAGGCTCGAAATGGGAGGGCATAATGAAAATATAAACGTTTGATTAACAAGTAGATTATATTGTTTTACAAAGCTTTTACATGCTTTTACACATAAAAAACACACTAAGCTTTGATTTCGGATACTTTTGGTTTATTGTTTAACACAAAGAAAAAATCACACATGAATGTAATTTTTATTTCGATCGCAGCTGCATTTATTCACTGGATGGGAGGGGATTCAAAACCCGTTGTATCATGCAAAAAGGGTGAACCTGTTGCCACCAACCTAATTATGACATCTGCAGACGGCGGTAAAACCTGGACCGATCTCAGCAAAGGATTACCTGCAGTTGAAGACATCAGAGACATATTGGTGACAGATAAAGAGACTTATGTAGCCGTGGGCAGGAACCATCTTTTTAGATTAGTTTCACCAGGGGTCTGGGAAAAAGAAAACATTGGAGGATCCATGATGGGTGGCTTTATGACCCAGGATAGTTCTAACGAAGCCAACTTCTTCCTGGGTGTTTTCCAAGGTAAAAATGGCCCATATGTGTCAATAAACGAATCGGGTCTTTTTCAGAAAAAAGCTTCCGGTGATTGGCAAGCCGTTCATAGAGACCTGCCTGATAACAGAATTTACAACATCATAGAGTTGGAAGATGGCAGCACCCTGGTAGGCACCGAGGGGGGTATTTTCAGAAAGGCCGGCAAAGAAGATAAATGGATGAATGTACTGTCAGACAAGTGGGCTTCCAACATGACTCACAATGGCGCCGTGATAGTGGCATCTACACCATCCGGAGTATGGGTATCCGATAATTACGGCACAAGCTGGACCAACACAATCAAAGATAAGATTGGCAATTACGAGGTTTGTGCTACTGCTGATAAAATCTATGCCATCAAACCCAATACAGAAACGCTCAACAAAGATGAAACAGATCAGGCTCCAGAAACCGCTTTTGTGTCATCCGATAAAGGCAGAACGTGGACACCTATCAACAAAGGCCTGTTGCAGGTTGAGAGGTTGTACCAGGTAGTGCAAAATGGAAAAACCTTGATTTCCAGCAATAGCCAGGGCATTGGTATATCTGCTGACCAGGGCTACAACTGGGAAAATGTTTTTGGCAAGCCCGGCACAGATAAATTGATGATCTGGAAGCTGGTAAAACGGGGATCTTCCATATATGCTGTTAAGAGTTGGAGTGGGTGTTAGAGGAGATGGGTGTGCAAGCTTAATAAAATTGGAGGCGCTGGGTTGATGCGTCTTCAGTTTTTAATAAACTGGAGTAGTTTAGACTTAATCTGACAGTTAGTGATTAATTTTAAGTTGTAAAATCATTAACTAACCACTAAACTGTCAGAAATGAAAACTGAAGCAAAATTAATTAAAACCAAATTAGGGTTATTACAATTGGCGGAAAAACTAGGGAATGTGTCAAATGCATGCAAAGTCATGGGATATTCCAGAGATAGTTATTACCGCATAAAAGAGCTCTACGACACAGGAGGGGAGCTGGCATTACATGAAATTAGTCGTAAAAAGGCTATACATAAGAATAGGGTTGAAGAGCATATTGTGACGGCAATCGTTGAATTGGCGTATGATAATCCAGCCCTTGGGCAAGTAAGGGTTTCCAATGAATTAAAAAAGAAGGGTCTTTTTGTGTCCCCCTGTGGAGTTAGATGTGTATGGCTAAGACACGACCTTGAAACATTCCACAAGCGGCTTAAAGCGCTTGAAACCAAAGTTGCCCAAGATGGACTTGTTTTGACTGAAGCTCAAGTAGTTGCCATGGAGAGAAAGAGAGAAAAACTGGAGGTCCAAGGCGAAATTGAAACCCACCATCCGGGATATCTGGGAGCCCAGGATACATATTATGTTGGGAACATAAAAGGGGTAGGAAGAATATACCAACAAACCTATATAGACACGTATTCTAAAGTGGCAATGACCAAATTATATGATCGCAAAAACGCAATTGTGGCTGCCGATATCCTTAATGACCAAGTACTTCCATTCTACGAAAACGAGGGGATTCCACTGTTGAGAATATTGACTGACCGAGGCACAGAGTATTGCGGACGGAGAGAGTACCATGAGTATGAACTCTATTTAGAGATAGAGGAAATTGCACACACAAAGACCAAAACCCGCCATCCACAGACTAATGGGATCTGTGAACGGTTCCATCGTACAATCCAGAACGAATTTTATGCAATTGCATTTAGGAAAAAGCTGTACAAATCAATTGAAGAGCTACAAGCCGATCTGGATATTTGGATGAAATATTACAATGAAGAAAGGACTCATCAGGGAAAATACTGCTTTGGTAAAACACCAATGCACACACATATTGAATCAAAGCATTTGGCTGAGGAAAAAATGATAGATGCCCTTGTTGAGCAGGGAGAATAGATTTGGGATGATTAAACGCGTAAACAACGACCAACCTAATTGTGGAGTGAATGTCAAGGGTTCCGAAGGAACTTGTCTTGCCCTTGACTTTCACGGAACAATGGTTATATTTGTGAAGCGGTTGATTATCCCTTTTTTACCAACGACTGTCAGATCAAGTCTCGACTATTACAGCTAAATTCATCGAAAGTTTCACAACCATTTCTATTCTTAAAAGCATCCCAGGCAATCGTAACAGGTAAAAATGTGTGACTCGAAAAAAAACCAAGTCCTCCAATTGCATTTAACGGGCTTTTCAATTTAAAGAGAAACGGAGCACCTGGAGTAAGAACTTTAAAATGCACTGTACCTCCTGGCTGCCAAAAATTAACATCCTCAGGATTAATGCTGCTTAGATACTTGTACCAGTTGTTATCAGTAACACCTAAATAAAATTTCATTTAGAAATATTTAAATAATTACAGCTCATTTCATATGCTTTCTGACTTATAGAATCTACTTTTCATGTTATTTATTATTGGTTTTGATATGTCGATGCCATCGACACGAGTCCATAACGTGTCGAAAAAATTGAAAAAAATCGACATGAAATATTGTCGTGTCGATTGGGTAGACATGACAAAAATAATCTATATAATTGAATAACAATTATTTATCTATTTTGACAAAATATTCATCAATTGATGGTTAATAAAATAGGTTTCCTTGCCAATCTTTACAGATGTCAGAAATCCTGCCGCTTCTATTTTTTTTAAATATTCACCAGCCGTCTGCCTTTTGGCTATGCCATATTCTTCCAAAATTTTAATTTTAATGTAGGGAAAACTAAACAGTAAATCAACCAATTCCTTGGAATAGGACGATTTTAGGATCGTTTTGAGCAAAGGCTGGGCAGCTTCCTTAGTTTGTAAAATTGCATTTATTTTACTAAGTGTCATGGTTGCTGTTTCTCCAACACCTTGCAGTACAAATTTTACCCAGGCATCCCAATTGTTTTGTTCTGTAACTTCTTTTAGTAATTTGTAATAATCAGGCTTGTTTTGGATGATAAACCTACTGAGGTACAACACAGGTAAGCCCAACAAATCATTATTGATCAGGTACAACACATTTAAAATACGACCTGTGCGGCCATTGCCATCACTAAATGGGTGGATGGCTTCAAACTGATAATGGATCAGGGCCATCTTTATCAATGGGTCGAGATTGTTGAGCTCATCATCATTGATAAATTTTTCAAGTGCCGCCAGTTTTTCACGCAATAAGCTCTCCCCTTCAGGAGGTGTGTACACAACCGAACCAGTGCCTGGATTGGCCAATTTGGTGCCGGAATGCTTTCTTATATTATCATTCGTATCTCTAAGTTTTTGCATGACACCCACCAAAAGATTGGTGGTGATCAGGCCTGTTTTTTGCATTTGCTCCAAGCCCCAGTACATTGCTTCCCGGTATTGTAATACTTCTTTGGCGGCAGGATTTTTTATTGGATCCTTTAATTGAAGGGTGGCTTTATACAGTTCATCCTGTGTTGTTACGATATTTTCAATAGCGCTGGATTCCTTACTTTCCTGTAAGATGATGGTGTTCAGCAATAAATTAGGGTTTGGCAAAGTTTGACAATACCCTTTCAGTTCTGCCAATAGTTTGTTGGCTTGAATTGTAAGCCTGAAAATTTCGGGTGTTTCCAAATTTGCTTTGGGTGGTAAATCTGGTAAGTTATTATATGGTAAATCTATGTTGAAGTTCATAAGGTGGCAATTTTATCCCTGAGTTGAATCCTGATATTACTTAAGCCAATGGCGGATTCTATAAAATGCAAAATTTGATATGAGGTATATTGGGCACCTGTATGGGTGAATAAAATCGGATTGTCTGTACTCATCAATAGTTCGTTCTCGTTTTGACAATTTTTCGCCCTAAGATAATTTTTTCTTGCGAAATGTTGTAAAATATCAGGAGAACATGCTAATTGTAATTCAAAACTATAAAATCAAAAATTTGTGATTGACCGAAGTAAGAAATAATATTTTATTTTCGGTTTGATTATTTATCTTTTTAGAATATAATTTGGGTAGAAATGATTTTGAATCACCATACTGGCAACTATATATCACCTACCCAACCTTGATTTTGGCCTTGGATCGTATTTACTTTTGTAACCTAATCACATGTCATGGGCATTAGTTTATCATCTCATTCCGATCGTAAGATTACTGTTTTGGGCATTCTCCACGCTTTCATCGCCATCAATGCATTTGGGGGCGGTGCATACGGAATGATGGGCCCCAAAGAACTGCCTGTTGAATGGCTGGAAGGCAGCCCCTTTTCTTCCTTTTTTATCCCTTCTTTGGTACTATTTGTGGTGGTAGGTGGTAGTCATGCGATGGCTGCTTTTAGGGTTATGAAACGGACTCCCAGTGCATATAAGGCAGCACTTATGGCGGGAACTGTGCTATTGATTTGGATAATGGTGCAGGTAGCTATCATTGGTTTTGTTTCCTTTCTTCAACCTGTGATGGCGGGGTTGTCGGTGGTGGTCATCGTGATGGCCATGCAATTGAAATCCCGCATCAGTTGAATGAGGGTTATTAAATCTGCGAAAAGACCCACCACATTTCCCTGGCAATTTCCAAACTTCTTTCTGCATATTTGGCTGTCTGTTGTTCAGTGCCATCATAAGCCTTAGGGTCATCGTATTTGATGGGAAAACGGGCTTCGGCGCCATTTACTATGGGACAAGCTTCATCTGCACTGTTGCAGGTCATGATGGCTGCAAAACCGGTAGTAGGATTAAATGCATGGTCAAAACACTTGGAAAAACACACAACCGCATCTTCATTTTCATCAAATTTGATGGCATAAACCGGATTGTCGTGCGAGGATAACATTTGGATTCGGAAACCCTGGGCGATCAAAGTTTCCACAACCATTGGATATACGGCTGTAGCTTCGGTGCCACCTGAATAACAACTTACATGGGGAATCCCAAAATGATGGGCCATGGTTTGTGCCCAAATCTGCGACAAATGGCTTCTGCGCGAATTGTGGGTACAGATAAAGTTGAGACGAATGGGCTGGTTGTTTTCTTTTTTATTTTTTATATACGCGGCCAACGGAAGCAGTACCGATTTGCGCTCCTCTTTTATCTGGTCTGAATGGAATGAAAGAATGTGCTGGTGGATTTCCGGAAACATTGTGTTATTATTTATTTTTAGGATACAAACTTGTATTCACCATTACAATCATTGGCGGAGCTTCCATCATGGGACCCATTACTCTTACAAAATCCAGTACTGTAAGTTTGCCAAAAACGGCGATGGCTACGGTTGTGACCACGGTAAAAATATAACCCGTGCCAGCAAAGGCCATGGAAGCATTTTTTCCTATGCTGAACCCAATATTCGTAAAAATGCGAATAAACCCTAATGGGAATTGAGTATTTAACTGTTTCATACTGAGGAAGGTACCCATGAGATCATTTTTAGCTGGCATTTCACACTTTTTTTCCTTAATTTTGCTCCACAAATCGGGATGTAGCGCAGTTGGTAGCGCACACGTCTGGGGGGCGTGAGGTCGCTGGTTCGAATCCAGTCATTCCGACAGAAAAGGGGCTCCATTTGGGCCCCTTTTTATTTAGTTCCTGAAGGTTATGAACAACATCCTGGCTCACAACAAGACTTGGCAAGGGGTTTTTGAGCAAAAACAGTGATGCTGAAGATGCCGGTTGTGCCGTTTCTGAATGCGCTCAGTTGGTCGGCATCCAAATATTGCTGAAGAATGTCATCCGGAATGTGGATGGCTTTTTCTTTTTGCACAACCATTTCCTCAAAGCCATTGTCTTTGATCAATTGGAGGTAGTCGTCTTTTTGAATGGCTCCGGCAACGCAGCCTGCATACATTTCCGCATCCTTTTGTAAAGCATCCGGAAGAGCGCCAACCAGCACCACATCGGAAATGCTGAAGTGACCACCCGGTTTTAGTACACGGTATATTTCCCTGAAGACATTATTTTTGTTGGGTACCAGATTCAGTACACAGTTGCTTACGATTACGTCAGCCACATTGGCCGTAATGGGCATTTTTTCGATGTCGCCTTGTCGGAATTCAACGTTGTTGTAGCCCAGTTTTTCGGCATTTTCCCTTGCCTTGTCGATCATGGCAGGAGTAAAGTCAATGCCTATGACTTTGCCGGATTCTCCGGTTTCTGCACGTGCTACAAAACAATCATTGCCTGCACCGCTACCCAAATCTACTACGGTATCTCCTTTTTTAATCTGGGCAAACTGGGTAGGAAGTCCGCAGCCCAGTCCGAGGTCGGCATCGGCATTGTAACCTTCCATTCCTGTGTAGTCGTCTGTCATGATATTGTACACTTCCGTTGAGCAGCAGCCGGATCCGCAGCACGATGCCTGGTTGTCGGCCCTATCTTGTAGGGCAATTTCGCTATACTTTTGTCTGACGATTTCTTTAAGTTGTTCATCTGTTTGCATGGTAGTTGTTTTTATTTATTTTTTATAATATATCGTAAAATGACGATCAATTAGGGCAAAAAAATCAGCAGCAGTTGGTATTGTTTTGGTAATAGGATGAGAATAGCTCATTCAGATAGGTTTGAGCCTGGCTCCACGCCTCTTCATTGATGCAGTAACAGATGCGCACACCCTCGATTTCTCCTTTGATCAGCCCCGCTTCTTTGAGTTCTTTGAGGTGTTGAGAGACGGTGCTTTGGGACAGGGGCAATTCATCAACGATGTCTCCACAAATACAAGCAGCTCTTTTGATCAACAACCTGAGGATGGCTACCCTGGCAGGATGGGCCAGAGCTTTGGCATATTTGGCTACGTTGTTGTCTTTTACTGTAAATTCTTCACTTTTGGCTAAACCCACGTTTATAATATTTATCGCAAAATTACGATGGATTTGGTGACTTGTCAATAGGCGGGGCTATTTTTTTTTGGATTTGAGGAAAATCTGGGGTGTGAATTGCTGATTTACCGATGATGGATGTACCGAATTTGAATGTTTTGATGATGGATTATTATTCGACGCAATGCATTGCGTCGCCACGGGTTTCTCAGAATAATAATGGGGGTGGTAATCTACCTATGGAAAGGGGGAGAAAGAAACATATGTAAATCGGTATATTGGTAAATCGGTAAATAAAGAGATGGTAAAAATCCTATTCTAAAAAGGGGATGCAGAGGTGTCTTATCTATCCAACACCCATGCATCCCTAATCGTTTAAATCTTACATTTTATTGGGATTCATCAAATCATAGAACTGATCCAATTTTGGCAACAAGATGATGCGGGTTCTGCGGTTGGTAGCCCTGCCTTCGGCTGTGTTGTTGTCGGCCAGGGTATTGTATTCTCCTCTTCCGGCAGCAATAAGTTTATTGGGATCAACCTTGTAGGTATTTTGGAGCATGCGGACTACCGATGTGGCTCTTTTTACACTGAGGTCCCAGTTGTCTTTGATGCAATCAGTAGCAATAGGCTTGTTGTCGGTATAACCTTCCACCATGATCTCGATGTCTTTGCGGGTCTCCACAATTTTGGCAATCTTACCCAAAACTTCTTTTGCTTTGGGTGTAAGGTTGGAACTGCCAGACTGGTACAACATCTTATCAGATAAATTGATGAAAACTACGGTTTTGTCGACCTTGATTTCAACATCCTGGTCATCAAGACCATCCTTCAACTCACTTTTAAGGTTGACTGCCAACGCGAGGTTGATAGAATCAGCCTTACTCTTTGCCTGTTGTAATAATTGGATGTATTTATCTTTTTTCTCCATCTGGGCCAAAGTAGCCTTCATGTTTTCATTGGCTGCCTTGCTCATCACTGTAAGGTTACCTACCTGTTCAAATTGCTGATCTCTTGTCTTTCTCGCATCAGCCAATTGTGATCTCAGGTCAGTGATTTGATCGTCTTTTTGTTTTACATTTCCTTTCAGACCATCACGCTCCTGCTCACAAGCAGACAACTTTTTCATGTACATGTTGAGGTCTTCTCCGCACTTACCCAGCTGCTCATTTGCCCTTGCCATTTCTTTGGCATGTGAATCTTTCAATTCTGTCATCTTCTTTTTACTCACACAGGAAGTAAAACTGCCTACAACCATCATTCCGGCCGTCAGCCACACAAATCCTTTCATACTCAAAAACTTATATATTAATTTGATTAGATAATAAAATACGCATTAAATATTTATTTAATACATCAAAAATTGTTCCAATTTTAGGTAGGGCATAGGGGCTTGGGATTAGGGGTTAGGGGTTTTGTTGTCTCATAAAATGCCTTGACAAGGTTAAAAATATCGATAAGACCTAACGTTAATACAGAGGGAAATATTCTTTAAATAGCTATTTCTTGTTTGTTAATCTTCGGCTTAAAACCTAATGGTTTTTAAATTGTTAGTTAGAAAAACAAAAAACAAATGAAATACCTTTTGACTTTGGCCATTGCGGCAACTCTATTTTCCTGCAAACAAAAAGCAGAAGAAACAGCAGCTCCTGCGGCAGCTCCGGTTTCAGATACCACGGCAGTTCCAACACTGACCCAAAGGTGGGCAACCGATACGATCTTAAAGACTCCGGAATCCGTAGTTTTTGATGAAAAATATGGAGTATTTTATGTCTCTTGCATTGGTGCTGTGCCACCGGATGCAAAGGACAAGGATGGTTATATTGCCAAACTCAACCAGAGAGGAGAAATCATTAAAAAAGACTGGATCACCGGCTTGAGTGGGCCTAAAGGCATGGCGGTAAAGGGAGATAGCCTATATGTCACCGACATAGATGCCCTCGTGTTGATACATACCCCATCTGGCAAAATTATGCAGCGAATACCAGTAAAAGGCGCCAAGTTTTTGAACGATGTGGCAGTAGACGATATGGGGTTGGTGTACTTTTCAGATTCTTATGCCAATAATTTACACACGTGGGATGGTAAAAAGGTAGCGACCCTTGCCACCGGAGAATCACTGGGTGGTCCCAATGGCATTTTTAATGAAAAGGACAGACTCGTAGTGGCTTCTTTTGGTAAAGGAAACGTATATACTTTCAATAAATCAGATGCTGCTATTGCTGTAATGGTAGACACCCTCCCCGGAGGAGATGGTGTAGAAGCATTCAGAGACGGCTACCTGGTTTCCAATTGGAACGGTGAAGTTTACTACATCAACAAAGACTGGAAAAAGCAACTGCTATTGGATACAAAAGCAGACAAGAAAAACGCAGCGGATATTGAATTTGTACCTGCTCAAAATTTATTATTGGTTCCTGAATTTTTTGCCAACAAAGTGACAGCTTACGACGTAAAATAAACTGACAATTATTGTACTGTCAAAGGCGGTTATAGGGCATTTTCTATGACCGCCTTTGCTTTTTGTGCCAGATCACCAAAGAGCATGGGAGCTACCTGATCGAATTGCTCTCTTTGAAAATATTTTTTAAAATTGCCCGACTCCAAAATGTGGATGCCATCGCAAATCCTCAGCATGGGATCCAGGATGTGTGAAGCTATGAATACCGTAGAACCTTTTTCTTTCAACACTTCCAGGATGACTTCCAGGATGTGGTTGCTTTCGAGATCGAGCCCATTGAAAGGTTCGTCCAACAAGTAAACCGCTTTATCTTTTTTCAGCATCGCCATCAAGGCCAGCTTCTTTTTCATGCCGGTAGAATAATTTTCAATTAAATCATCTAATGGCAGCTGCAATAAAGCAAGCAACTTCGTTTCGTTGTAATTTTCCCGGGTACATTCAAATAAGGACAGATATTCTCTGCCTGTAATGTTGGGATAAAAGTAAGGATAGGTTTCAAGAAAGAAAACCTCTTGTTTTCTCAATGGCTTATCATCCACCAGAATTTGCCCCGCAGCGGGTTTTTTCATACCGCACATCGCCTGAAACAAAGTGGTTTTACCAGCTCCATTGAGCCCGACGATGCCATAAATTCCATGCTCTTTCCATACCGCATTCAGATCTTCAATCACAATGTGATTGCCGTATGCCAGTTTGAGGTTTTTAAATTCAATCATCAAAATAGGGTTTTAGCTGTTCCGCTGCTTTGAAATAATAATACAGGCTATACAGTGCAGGAAAAATAAAACCAAACGGCAGAATGGAAAGCAGGGCTATGACCGCCGTAAAATTGCTTTGTTTCATATAATGATAACCGGGTGTATAATGACTGTATTTTGCCAGGATGGCAAATGCCCATAAGATCATCATACCCAAGGTAATGAGGATGATCACAAGGGCATTTTCACAATGAAAATAAAGATGTAGCACTACCACGGGCATAAACCAGACTGAGACCCACGACAGATGCATAATCAATTTTTGTTGTAAAAATTTTTTTGCTGAACCACCCCGTTCTGTTAGCATGGCCAGGTCTTCGTTGTGGTCAAAAAAGCTCATGGCAAGGACACTTATGAGCCAGAGCAGGAAAAGGCTTAGGTATGGAATACGAACCCCCGCCCAGGCTGCTATATATAGCGAATAAACAGGCAGCCACAACTTTCTCAAGCCACTTCGCCATTCAAATAATTCTAGAGGAATCCAGCGTAAAAGACCATTCATGGCTTTATTTTCGATTTGTGGCGTGAACCAGGGTAGTATAATAGCAGTTGCCATCGCAGGCAGCCAAAATATAAAATGACCTGAGGGGAGTCCGGTTATCAAGAAGGGAAGGAGAATCAAAAAATATTCCGTGCGCAGAACCTGTTGATAGCCGGATATATTAAGCTGTAAAAACCGAAGGTCTTTCCGACTTCGGTGAATGCCAACTAAACCTACGCATGCCAGTGCAGACATCCCTTGCACAATGGCTGCTTTTTGTTGAAGAAAGTAACTGTAAATAAAGATAACAATCCCGGACAAAACAATCAATACAGCATAGCTTCCTAAACCGAATACTATTCTTTCGGCTTGTCTCAATCGTAAATTGAAAATAGCGCTTACTGAGGAATACCGGACTTCGTTCAACGTTTTAATCTGATCAATGTGTAACAAAGAAAACACAGTAGGACAGTAGCCAAAACAAAGCTCAACTCAGTCACCAGAACCGCCACCTCATGCCATTTGTAGGCAAATGGTTCAATGATAAATATGTCGAGGATGTAGGTAAAGAAGCTGAAAAGGAAACCCAACACCACCATGCTTTGCCAAAATGGTGAATGTCCAAGGCCCTTTTTACGCTCAATGCGGCTGAGTAACATTTGAGAAATTTTATCTTCCGGTTGGATTCTTTTTAATTGAAGTAAAATGAATTTAGCCGAATCCCACTCCTCCAGATTGTAATGTGAAGCCGCTTTTTTGAACAACAACAAATAAAAGGCATCTTCTCCATTGTGCCTGTAAATATTCTGATCCACCACATATTCAATCATGGGGTCAACTTCGTATAGAAACTTCTCATATTTACCCAATTCAAAAAGCGCCAATAAATGGTCGATGGCCATTTCATTTTTTTCTTTGTCGCCGATATAAGGGTTTGATCTAACGTATTTTTCAAAGTACGACAGTCTTTCCCTGTAACCAAGGGTATAAAACCGAAGGTAGATTTCGTCCGGATTTATTTCCTCCCAAGGCACCATTACTCGTGGTTTTTGAATATAAATACACGGGAAGGTGCGGCATCCAGTTGAAAAGGAGGAATCTGGATTTGCACCAGGTAGCTGCCGTCTTTCACATGATCCGGGACATAGACCATTTCAGTAATCGTATTTTTACGATTGATTTCCTGTGGATAATTCCACCATGTTTTATGCGCCTCTAGTCGGCCACCGTCTTCTTCTCTGTCAACGCTTGGCAAATCTGTCAGCAAATGTACGATGCCTTTGTCGAGCAAATGCTGAAGGCCCGCCGCTTCGAAATAGGTAGGGTTGGTCCCGGACCAGATCCATCGTTCTTTTTCCGTCGGATTGGGCAGGGTGCGGATGATGATGGCCTTCTCATCCCGTAGATTTTCAGCAATCATTTGGAGCGTCCTCGCGGAAATAACTTTGTCGCCATTTTCCAGTTTATCCGGATAAATACTAACCAATTGGCAGGCAAACAGGGAGTCTCTGAGAACTTCATTTATACTGACTCTTTCAGTGCTGATATGTCCTACGCATTCGGTATGCGTGCCATTGCCGTGCGGATTGATCTTTACATTGTAAAAATTGACAGGGCTGCCTTTGCGGGTGTCACCTACAAAGTTGCCGCTTACCAATGGTGTTGCATCAAAGGGTGGCGCATAGAAACAATTGGGTCCCAGGCGGTCAGCGT
>WBZP01002834.1_pt1 | contig 19542 bp, 14 predicted proteins | sample 5204301 | NCBI WGS metagenome assembly WBZP01 (sample SAMN12412401, study PRJNA552823) | activated sludge metagenome | isolation source: activated sludge from nitrification reactor of wastewater treatment plant... | place: USA: Pennsylvania | collected 2017 | reverse complement strand
GAAACGCACTCTTCCTGACGACCACCGACGACGGGCTGCTCCAAGCAGCGGGCTTGCTTCTCCTCTGGTCGCAGGGATACGTCGAACCTGTCACGGCACCTCCGAGCCCGCGCCACATCGCTGCACAACAATTGTTCGCGCTCTGCCTTCAAGAGCACCGGATCGGCAGCAACGTCTGGAGAGAATGGTGGGACGGTCTCCCGATTTTCGACGAGCACGCCAATGAGATCGTCGACTGGCTTGTCGAGTCAGGCCACCTCGACTCCGACGGCGGGATGCTGTTCGTCGGTCCCGAGACCGAGCGACGCTACGGCCACCGGAACTTCATGGACATCGTCTCCGTGTTCACGACGAATCCAGAGTTCACTGTCCTGCAGGGTCGCCAGGAGCTCGGCAAAGTCGACCCCATCGTATTGACCCGCAAGATCGACGGCCCGCGAATTATCGTGCTTGCCGCGCGGTCGTGGGAAGTCACCTACATCGACTGGAATCGTCAGCGCTGCTATGTAGAACCAGCAGACATCCACGCAAAGATGCGCTGGATGGGGGACGCCGCTCCACTCAGCTTTGCACTCGCCCGGGCCGAGCGGGACGTGCTGCTCGGCGAGGATCCTGACGTGGTTCTCTCCAGGCGAGCAGTCGAGAAGCTGCATGAGGTACGCGAAGACCACTCCATCGAGGTCTCGCCGCGAGGTCTGGTCCTGCTGCGCGACGGCACGGATGTCTGGTGGTGGACCTGGGCCGGCGCCCGTGCCAACGCGACCCTCATCGCAGGGCTACCGGGGATCGCCGACGAAACTCAGCGGCCCGACAACTTCCGGATCCGCCTTCGGGACGAGGCTGCCGACGAGCTCGGCGAGGCTCTGGAGTCTGCTGATTGGCCATCCGTGCTCCCTGCCGCATCGCCGGCCGCTGTGGCTGGGCTCAAGTTCTCAGAGGTGCTCCCGCGCGACTTAGCGATCGCCACTGTGGCGAAACGGCTCGCGGACCATGCGAGTGCTTCCTGGGTTGCCTGCGAGACGCGTGTGAGGGTGACAGACTCGTGATTCGGGAGAGTGGAAGCTCGGGGGGACTTGTGATTGATAGGCTCATGATGTCCTGTGCCAACTGCGCGAGACGACGAGAGGTTTGGGAGCTGCGGCGTAGAACTGGTGGTTCCGACAAGGTTAAGGAGGAGCCGTGAGCGGGCTGGACGACATCGCCTCGGCGCTCCGTGAACGCTTGCTTGCCCCCCTTGAGTCCGATCCCGATTTCTGGACCTTCGCTGCTGACAGTCGGCGGACGATGGGCCACGCCTTCTTCAACTATCCGGCGATGATGGTTCCGCAGGTCCAAGGTGCCTTGCTCGACGACTGGATCGCGTCGGATCCCCATCACAGGTTGGTTCTCGACCCATTCGCTGGCTCAGGGACGGTTATGACCGAGGCGATGATGCGTGGACTTGACTTTCGTGGGGTCGACATTAACCCGCTGGCCATTTTGCTGCTGAAAGTCAAAGCACGCCCACTGGCAGAATCTACGCTCGCCAACGCCTTCACTAAGGTCCTTGCCGCTGTCGATGGGGACAAGCGCACGAGCAAACTAGACTTTCGTGGCCGGGAGAAGTGGTTTAACGACTCAGTCGCAGTCCAACTGACCAGGCTTCATCGCGGGATTTCTGCACTGCCTGGCCAGGACGTGCGACGATTCTTCTGGGTCTGTCTAGCCGCGACAGTAAGACGAGTCAGCAACTCACGCACGTCTACCTTCAAGCTCCATACCTACTCAACGAATGTTCTCGATTCCCGCGTCATCGACACGCTCAAAGAGTTTAAAGAGGTGGCTACCGAGAATATTGCGCACGCGGTGGCCCAGCGCCAGGCGCTGATTGACTCCGAACTGTTGACATCAAGCGGGCATTACAAGGGACTTATCAGTCACCAGTTGGCCGACGTCAGGTCTATCAAATCAAGGACCATTTCCCCTAGAGCGGATCTGCTGATGACGTCGCCACCATACGGCGACAACCGAACGACGGTGCCATACGGCCAGTACGCGTTCCTGCCTTTGAAGTGGATCGATCAGGCCGACCTCGACGGTGGCGACCGACTGGCTGATCTGATCGAGAATCCCTACCGCACTGATGGTGCGAGCCTGGGCGGGCGGCCGGGGGCTGAAATGGCAGATCAGTTGGTTGAGCTCGGGGGGCGTTCAGACTCGGTCAGAGAAGTTTCCAAGCTTCTTAAGGACGTGCCCGGAGACGGACTCCGGCGGTTCGGCGCGTTTGTCTGCGACTTGGATGAGGCAATGCGGAAGATCAACACTCAACTCCGTCCAGGAGCATTCCAGTTCTGGACGCTTGGAGAGCGCAGCATCGCATCGCATCGCATTCCGACGACCCGCATCGTTGCGGAACTTGCGACTGCGCAGGGCTGCACAGAGGTCGTGACCTTGACCCGCACCATCCCGAATGGGCGCAAGAGGATGGCGATCCGGAACGATAGCGGCTCAACCATCCGCTCCGAGACGATTCTCGTCATGCAGAGCCCGAGCGCTGGTGCCGATCTGCCGAAGACAACGCCGACCCCGAATAGACTTGCCCTGTGACGAACAACAGCCCCGAACCGCCTGTGGGCGGACTGACGCTGTCAGTTCATCCGTCGGTTGTGTTCCGGCTCGGGGACGAGATGATCCAGGACGACGTCCAGGCCATCGTCGAGTTGGTGAAGAACGCCTATGACGCGGACTCGCCGACGGCCCGCATCGTTGTCGACACCAGTTCGATCACTACGCCCGATGGTCGCGAGATTTCCGAGCCAGATGACGCCATGGATGTCTTGCGCGGAACGGTTCGCGTGGAGGACCGAGGGACCGGACTTACCAAGGATGAAATCATCAGCAACTGGCTGACCGTATCGGGCAGTCAAAAGCGTGAAATGAAGCGACGTGGCGAGACTACGGGTAAGAAGCGGACGCCCGTTGGCGACAAGGGGCTAGGCCGGCTCGGAACACAGCGGCTCGGTCGAGTCGTGGATCTCTATACAGTCGTCAAGGGAACAAGCATTGCTCACCGCCTGACCATCCCCTGGGATGCCTTCGAGTCGGCCGAGCGGTTGGACAGCGTTCAGTTCACTCTCGTTTCAGAGACGGCCTCTGTAAACGCGCATGGAACCACGCTGACCATTCGTGGCCTGCGAGACCTGCGAGACTGGCAGGGCGAATCGGCGATCGCGCTGGAACAGCGCCTATCGGCCATGATTTCACCGTTTGGCGATCGAGGCTTCCAGGTGTCGCTCAACATCGATGGTCAGCCTGTTGACTTGCGGGAGCGCCCCCAAGCAGTGCGCGCCAATGCGATGGTGAGGTACCGGTTCAACTATGCCGGCGGGACCTTACAAGTGGTCGGTGGAGTTACTCAGGATTACTTCAGGCCCGACCGCGGCGGAGTTGACAAACGGGCTCTCTACGACCGGGCAATAGCGAGAGACGGCGGTGCTGCATTCGTCGAGTGGCTGTTCGAGAAAAAGAAGGATCAGGCTGTATCGCTCGGTCTGAAACGCTCCGCTGACAGTTACCTCGAGTACAGTGGAACGTTCCCAGTAGCCTCGATAGATGGGGTGGCGACGGTAGATGACGAGATCATCGATCCGGGTCCGTTCGCGGGCGAGATTGACATGGTCCGACTGCGTGACGACATTCCAGCCGTGTTCGATTCATCGCGCGAGTACAGCGCTTTCGTTAAGGAAATCAACGGCGTCCGAATTTATCGCGATGGTTTCGGGATCCCCGTTGCCAAAGACTGGCTTGATTTGGCGTCGCGTTGGACCTCTGGCTCGTCATTCTACAATCTTCGGCCTGAAAACATCATTGGATTCATCGATCTGACGGCCGAAGGTAATCCCGGACTTGAGGAGACGAGTAGCCGGGAACAGTTCCGTGACACTCCGGCCTACAGGACGTTCCTTGCGATTATGGAGCGTTGGCGCAAGTTTACGGAGCAGGCTCAGGGATTCCTGCGACGCGGATACAACGAGTTTGTCGAGGGCCTGATCGTTGCCGATTCGGGCGTTGAGACTGACTCGACGCCGACGGTCCTCATCCAGCAGAACGAGGCGCATGCTGCCCAAGCAGACGACCTACTTAAGGCGCTCGTGCGGGCCCGCAAAGATGCTGAAGCTGCTCTCACTGCCGCAGAGCAGCAGCAGGCGGACCTAGAGACAACCCTTTTCCCCGAGGCTGCGAACCAACTGCAGAACGCCACGGAGCAGATCCGGGGAGTACTACGCACCATCGAACAACTTTCCACGGGCGTCTCAGCTATGCGGAAATCCTATGCGCGCCAGAAGGACGCTTTGGTTGTTCTCCGTGAGCAGTTCGACGCCGTGCAAGCCCAACTCTCTGAGGCTTGGGAGACGGTAGCGCTCGGTCTGACGGCTGAGGCGCTTTCCCACGAGGTGAGCCACGTGACCGACCGCCTTCGTCAGCGCACCCAAAAGCTATTGCGTTCTCTTAAGGCTCCGATCAGCGAGGTCGCAGTGCGTACCTATGCAGAGCACGTGATGTCCTCCACAACGGCCCTGACAAGGCAACTTGCTCACTTGAATCCGGGTCTTCGGTATCGCAGGGAGCGGCGCGAGTCGCTGCTCATGTCGGAGGTTGTAAACGAAATTGCGAACCATTTCAATATCCGTTGGTCTGATCTCGGGTACAACATCAGGGTGAATGTCGAAACCGATCGCGACTTCAAGACGGAAATAAATCCCGGTCGTCTGACGCAGGTGCTGGATAACCTAATCTTGAACAGCGAATATTGGCTTCGTAGACAGTCCGCTTCGCAGGGCGGGTCTGTCCGAATCTTGATCGACGGAAACTCTTTGGTGATAACGGACACAGGGCCAGGGGTCGACCCAAGCCTCGAGGAGCTGATCTTTGAACCGTTCGTGTCTGGCAAGCGGAAAGACGGTCGGGGATTAGGCTTGTTCGTCGTCCGGCAACTGTTGGAGCCAGAAGGCGCGTCGATCGAGCTCGCGCGAGAGCGTGGTGCGGACGGCAGGCGTCGCGAGTTTGTCGTTACTTTCGACAGCTCGAAGGTGGAGGCGCGGCCTTGACCCCGCCCATCGCCGAGAATCTGGAGCCGTTCGCCACTGCACAGCTGGCAATCAAGGAAATGCTTGACATCCTCGGGGTCCGGCGCGTGATCAGCATCGATGACGAGCACCTCAACGCAGGTGTCGAGTTCGAGGCCGAGCGAGTGGTGGCCATGATGCAGGCAGGAGGGCTGGGCCTGGACGAGATGGCTGCCGACCCAATACTTGCGACGATTTTCGTCGACAGCGACGGGGAGACTATTGATGTCGACGCTGCGGTCGACATCGTGCGTGGGGGGGTCCCCGGCGACGTTGCACGGCAACTCGCCTCGATGATGGCTCGTGCAGAGGACGAGGATGCCACGCCCGGAGTCCTGGACCCTGAGGATGCTACAGACGTCTCGGTGCGGCCGCTACTTGAGCAGCTCTTCAGTGACCACCACTATGAGGCGGTGACGCTCGCTGAATGGAACGAGGTAGGAGGGAGCGCCAACGACGCCGGGAACGTGGCGACGCTTGTCCTTGTCGACCGAGACTTCTCGCACGAAGGTCTTGCCGCTGAGGCGGGCGATCAGGTCGTTGCGGATCTGATTCGTTCAGGCGGGGGAGCAGTACGAGCATGCATGCTTACTCATTCGACGCTCACCGAAGCAGACGAGCGGATGCTCGAGCAGCTAGTGGGGGAAGCCCAGCAATTGCCCGCCGGAGCTCTCGCCGTCTTGAGCAAGAGCGGACTCCGGGACGAACCCGTCAAGTTCGCTGCCAAGTTCCGGCGAATGCTCCTGCTGGAGCACTTGACCGCGCTCCGAGGCATCCTCGGCCACGCGCTTGAAGCTGGCCTCGCGGCGGGTGCCGCGCGGCTCAACAACTTGGACGAGTTTGAGCTGATCAGCATGGTTGGAAGCGCCATCGAAGAAGGCGCTCACGAGCCTGAACACATTCTGCGTTTGCTGCAGGCGGAGTCGAGGCGTGCGACGCAGGAGGCGGTCCGCCCTGACGGCCAGACGATGGACGTGTTGCATCCGTTGCACAGGGCGTTGGACGTCGACTTCAAGCCGCTCGGGCTTGATGAGGCCTCAGATGTTGCGGCAATCGAGGTCGCCGAGATGTACGACGACGGTGCGTTTCTCGCGAGAACGGTCCAGTCGACTGAGCCGGGTGACATCTTCCAGATCGCCAATGCGGCGGAGGTCTTGGGCGGCCACTCGCCAGGGAGCAAGAATCATCTTGTCCTTCTTGCCCAGCCCTGCGATGTCGTGGTTCGCAGCACGGGCCATCGCAGTATCAACGTCCCACCGCACATGGTTCTGGCGCGAATCCAATCGCTGAAGAACGTGGACTCGTCGCAGATCAGCAGGCGAGAGAACGTCCTGCTCTCGACGTTCCCCACAGATCCTCCGGACCCACGCCTTGTGAAGCTTGCTGAGGTGGTCCACATTCCGGTGCTTGCGCTCGATCTGTGCGTCTTCGACGCCGACGGTTACAGCAGAATGACGTTGGGAGACTCAGCACCGCCGAAGGCGTCGTGGGCTTGGACGATGCGGCACGCGAGACTGCAGGAGAGGCTGAAGGAAATCCTGGACGCGGCTGAAGCCCTCGATCTCGACAACTTGGACGGCGACCAGGCAATGGCCGTCACGAGTGGTCTGACGGGCTGCCTCCCTGTCCCCGGGAGCCCAGCCAAGTTGACTGTCGGTGCGCGCATCAGCGTGAAGGACAAAAAGTTGGCGTTCGGGCTTCGTCGAGTTGCGCGGCTCAACGATGCAGCTACCCGCTCGTTGTTGATCCAGGCGACGCACCATCAGGGTCGTCCGGCTGACGAGGCTAGACTAATCGGTCTCCCGCTTAGCGCGGATCGCAAGAGGGCGAGAGAAGCGTAAGCGGCCGGCGGCGATTAGCCCGAGTTGGGACGTCTGGATTCGTACCGGTACCACCTATGCTCCAGAAACGTCAGGCTCGTGTCGGTACCAGTCGGGTACTCTGAGATCTGGAAGCGAGGGCGAATCCCTCACCACACCGTGTGAATCGGTAGCTTCCGACCCAAGACCGAAGTAGTCGCGACGCCCCTGACGGCGCCCAGAGGGTTTGGGTTCAAATCTACTCTGCTGGTTGTGGGCGAGCAGACCGGCTGCTTGGCAGCGGTCGATGTCGGTCGGGGCATGGTTGTCAGGCATGGCAAACCAAACAAACGCCGAGTGCGTCTGCATCCTTCACGCGCTGTCCAGTGTCTCGGGTGAACGCGGTCTGCGGTGAGCGCGTTGCCGGAAAGCGCTTCGATCACCAACCACCGATGGGCTTGACGCTGGGTAGTCGATACTTGCATCGCCGGGTAGTTGAAATCGAAACTGGGGTGCACTGGGTACGCACGACAACGAAAAACGGCGGCTGACGCTGGAAGACGTCGAAAGACGTTTCCGCAGGTCAGCCGCCGTTTTTGGCAACTGCTGACAGAGGGTGAAAACCCTCAAATCAGATGTCGTAGTACAGCTCGAACTCGTGGGGGTGCGGGCGCTGCTGGACCGGGATGATCTCGTTGGTGCGCTTGTATTCGATCCAGGTCTCGATCAGGTCCGGGGTGAACACGTTGCCCTTGGTCAGGAAGTCGTGGTCGCGCTCCAAGGTGTCGAGCACCTCGTTGAGCATGGTCGGCACCTGAGCAATCTCGGCCATCTCCTCGGGCGGGAGTTCGTAGATGTCCTTGTCGACCGGCTCCGGGGGCTCGATCTTGTTCTGAATGCCGTCCAGACCGGCCAACAGCAGGGCCGAGAAAGCCAGGTAGGGGTTGGCTGAGGGGTCGGGGCAGCGGAACTCGATCCGCTTGGCCTTCGGGTTGGAGCCCGTGATCGGGATCCGGACGCAGGCCGAGCGGTTGCGCTGGCTGTAGACCAGCGAGATCGGCGCCTCAAAGCCGGGCACCAGGCGGTGGTAGGAGTTCACCGTCGGGTTGGTGAAGGCCAGCAGCGACGGAGCGTGCTTCAAGATGCCGCCGATGTAGTAGCGGGCCATGTCGGAGAGGCCGGCGTAGCCGGTCTCGTCGTAGAACAGCGGCTCGCCGTTGTTCCAGATCGACTGGTGGCAGTGCATGCCAGAGCCGTTGTCGCCGAAGATCGGCTTCGGCATGAAGGTCGCAGTCTTGCCGTTGCGCCAGGCGACGTTTTTGATGATGTATTTGAACTTCATCACGTCGTCGGCCGCCTTGAGCAACTCGTCGAACTTGTAGTTGATCTCGGCTTGTCCCGCCGTACCAACTTCGTGGTGGGCGCGCTCGACCTGGAGGCCAGAACGCTCGAGTTCGATCACCATCTCGTCGCGGAGTTCACCGAAGTGGTCGTACGGCGCGACGGGGAAGTAGCCGCCCTTGTACTTCACCTTGTAGCCGCGGTTGTTGACCTCTGACCCGCTGTTCCAGGCACCCGCCTCGGAGTCGATGTGATAGAAGCCAGCGTTGGCCTTGGTCTCAAAGCGCACGTTGTCGAAGACGTAGAACTCAGCCTCGGGAGCGAAGTACACCTTGTCGCCGATCCCAGTTGAGGCCATGTAGGCCATCGCCTTGCGGGCGATGTTACGGGGGTCGCGGCTGTAGGCCTCACCGGTGATCGGGTCGTGGATGAAGAAGTTGATCACCAGCGTCTTGGCCACGCGGAACGGGTCGATGTAGGCCGTGGTCGGGTCCGGGTAGAGCGACATATCGGACTCATGGATCGCCTGGAAACCACGAATCGACGAACCATCGAAGCCCAGACCTTCGTCAAACACCGACTGGTCGAACGAGGAGGCCGGGACGGTGAAGTGCTGCATCACACCGGGGAGGTCGCAGAAGCGTACGTCGATCATCTCGACGCCCTCGTCCTTGATGTACTTCAGCAGTTCGTCTGAGTTCTGGAACATTCGTCCTCCTTGGCCACCTGAGCGGCCAGTGTTCATCCCGAGGGGGCTACCCCAGATCGGGCTCGTCTTGTGCAGGGTGCAAGCGCGACTCTGCGCCTGCTGATACCGCAGTCTCACTGGCGGCCATTTCTTGACCGTATCTGGATTGTTTCGACCGTGTTACGTCGGGGGTGAACCTGCTCGGTAGCCTCAGGCGCGTGACTTCAGCACCCGCTGCCCTGGCCCCTGCTGGCTGGGGTCGACGACTCTTGGCCCTCGCCGTCGACTGGATCGCATGTCTGTTGGTGACCATGGCGATCCTCGGGCCAGCGAGGTGGGCAGAGTCCTCGACTTCGTCGTGGCTAACGCTGGCGATCTTCTGGGCCGAGTCCGGCATCGGTACGGCGGTCGCGGGCGCTTCTTTCGGTCAGTTGGCCACTCGACTGCGTGTGCTCAAAACCACCGGAGGCAGCGTCAGCTTGCTTGGCGCGCTCCTGCGAAGTCTGCTGATCTGCCTGGTCGTGCCACCGCTGGTGTTCAAACCGGACGGTCGAGGGTTGCACGATCTGGCTGTCGGCTCAGCGGTCTACAAACTCCCGCGGCGCTGATGCAGATCGCCATCGTCGGCGGGGGGATCGCCGGATTGGCTGCGGCCGCTGCTCTGGGGCCACGTCACCAAGTGACCATCCATGAAGCTGCTCCCGAGCGTGAATCGGTCGGGGGCGCGCTGGTGATCTGGCCGAGCGCGCGCAAGGCGCTGGCCGAGATCGGGGCTCTGGCGGCTGTCCAGCGCAGCGCCAGTCCGATGGTCAGGGGTGCGTTGCATGCCATCGAGGGCCGAGCCTTGTTGCGCGCCAAGGATCTGCCCGTTCTCGTCGTACGGCGACCTGACCTGCTGGCCGCGCTGCACGCCGCCGTACCCACCGGCGTACGACGAGAGCACCGCCAGATCGACAACCCAGCCGAACTAGACGCCGAGCTCGTGATCGGCGCCGATGGCGTGCGTAGCCGAGTGCGCGCCCTCATCAACCCAGCGGCTGCTGAGCGCAGAGCGACCGACTATCTGGTCATGCGTGGCGAACTTCCCCTGCAGATCAAGCCGGACGAGGCGGGGGAGTACTGGGGACGCGGATTGCTCGCCGGGATGGTGCCCTTGCAGGAGGGTCTGTACTGGTTCACCACACACCGGAGCAAGCTGGGCCCTGAACCCCTCGACGTCACCACGGCCCTCCATGAGACCCGCTCTCGTTTCGCAGGGGCAGCCCCAGTGATCCGGCGCGTTCTTGATGCCGCCGGTGCGGAGACGCTGGCCACCCGACTCTGGGTGGCCCCTCCGATGCGCCGCTACGTGGAGGGTCGCTACGTCGTGATCGGAGATGCCGCTCACGCGATGACGCCGAACCTGGGGCGGGGCGCCTGCGATGCCATCGTCGACGCAGTCACCTTGGCCAGAGCGATTGAACGCGGTCGGATCGGTCAATGGCAGGCCCGTCGGGTGGTGCTGACTCAACTAGCGCGAGTGGGTTCGCGGACGCTGATGCGCGTGGCGCTGTCACAAGGAACGGATCGGATTCTCAACGCCATCCCTGCCAGCAGTGGGGCCGCATCGCCCGATCCCGTGCCATGACCGGGCTACGTTTGTGGCATGGCGCGGTCGAGCAGGTTCACACTGCACTGCTGGTGGACCCAAATCGGGGCACTCAGCAGCCAGCGAATGCGAGACGTCTGCCGCGCCTTAGCAGTCGCTGTGGATTGTGACCGGCCTTGATCAGCGCCCGCGCATCTGCGAGCGGGCGCCCTTCATCGAGGTCGGGATCGGCCCCTTGGGCATCGGCACCGGCGGGCGGTGGGCGTCCATCGCCTTGAGCCGGTTGAGTACGTCGGTCATGGCGGCGGGCTTGAGGCCGCGCGGCAGCTTGGTCACCCAGTTGGAGATCTTGTAGATGCTCACCTGACCGTCGCCTTCACCACAGATCACTTCGTGGAGTGGCACATCGGCGACGACTCGCTCGTGGCGCCGACGCTCTGCGGCTAGCAGGCTCTTCAGCCGGTTGGGGTTGCCCTCGCCGACAAGGACGATTCCGGGGGGGCCAACCAGACGGTGGACGATGTCTTGTTGCTTGTTGAAGGCCACCGTCGGCTGCAGTTGCCACCCGCGCCGAAGCAGGCCTAGGGCAGCTGCAGCGCCGCCGGGCTTGCCTTCGACCTGACTCAGCGCCGCGCGCTGACCCCGACGGCCGAAGATGATCAACGCCGCCAGCAGACCTGCCAGCACGCCGGTGAGCGCGGCCAGGATCCAGCCACTGTTGAGCACAAACCCGAGGGCAAACACGGCAAGGCCAACGCCGAGGAACCACGCCAGCAGAATCCACCCGATCTTGGGATCGGACTCGCGGGTCATCACATACATCTGCCGCATCTGCTTGATGCGGGTGAAGCGCTGCTTCTTCGGCTTCGCGGGCTTGGGGTCCTTGGCCATGCGGGGAGTCTCTCAGGTTTGGGGTTGGGCGATGGAATCGGTACGACGTTCGAGGGCCTGACGATAGAGCCGACCAGCCCGATAGGACGAACGCACCAGCGGCCCGCTGAGCACACCGGCAAACCCGATCTGCTCTGCTTCGGCGGCCAACTCGACGAACTCCTCTGGCTTGACCCAGCGCTCCACCGGGTGGTGCCGCTTCGACGGGCGCAGGTATTGGGTGATCGTGACCAGGTCGCAGCCAGCCTGGTGCAGGTCGAGGAGCGCTTGGGAGATCTCTTCGCGAGTCTCACCCATGCCCAGGATCAGGTTGGACTTGGTGACCAGTCCGAAGGCGCGCGCCTGGGTGATCACGTCGAGTGAACGCTCATAACGAAAGGCTGGCCGGACCCGCTTGAAGATCCGCGGGACAGTCTCGACGTTGTGGGCCAACACCTCCGGACGTGACTCAAACACCTCGGTGAGCAGTTCTGGAACCCCGTTGAAGTCGGGGATCAGATTCTCCACGCCACAACCGGGGTTGAGTTCGTGAATGGCCCGCACTGTCTCGGCGTACAGCCAGGCACCGCCGTCGGGCAGGTCGTCGCGAGCCACGCCGGTGATGGTGGCGTAGCGAAGCCCCATCGTGCGCACTGATTCGGCGACCCGCCGCGGCTCGTCGCGGTCGAGTGCAGTCGGCTTGCCGGTGTCGATCTGGCAGAAGTCACAACGGCGGGTGCATTGGTCGCCGCCGATCAAGAAGGTGGCCTCGCGGTCTTCCCAGCACTCATAGATGTTGGGGCAGCCCGCCTCCTGGCACACGGTGTGCAGCCCCTCGGACTTCACCAACCCCATCAGTTCGGTGTATTCGGGACCCATCCGGGCTCGGGTCTTGATCCACTCCGGTTTGCGCTCGATCGGGGTCTCGGCATTGCGCGCCTCGACGCGCAGCAACTTGCGGCCATTGGGATCGACAGTCACGTCGGCCAACCATACGCCGCGCTCGGTTAGGTGCCCGACAATCCCACGACCGGCACTTGCAGCCGGCCCGGCTCGGGGCGGGATTCGTAGTCGGGTGTGGGGGAGTAGGGCTCCCAGGCGAGATAGGTCGTGAGTTCGGCCTCGACTAACGGGAGCACTTCGGTGATGGTGACGTCCCGCCCGAGTTCGGCACTCAGGCTGGTCACCCCCGCATCGTCGATGCCACAGGGAACGAATCGCGAATACCAGTCCAAGTCGACGTCACAGTTGAGCGCAAACCCGTGCATAGCCACTCGACGACTCACCCGAATCCCAATGGCAGCGATCTTGCGCTCCGGGCCGCGGTCGTCGGCCTGCAACCAGACTCCAGATCGACCTGGCACTCGGGCCGTGGTCACCCCCAGGGTGCGGCAGACCCCGATCAGGGCTTCTTCGATCCGGCGCACGTAGTCAACGACGAAGACGTGGGCTGGCAGTCGCACGATCGGATAGCCGACCAGTTGCCCGGGCCCGTGGAACGTGATCTTGCCGCCGCGATCAACATCGATCACTTCGGCCCCCCCAGGATCGACGGGGATCTCGTGCGGGGCGGTGCGTTTGCCGCAGGTGAAGACGGGGGGATGCTCCAGCAGCAACACGCGGTCGTGGGCCCCTTCGACCACCTCGGCGTGATGGCGACGCTGGAGGTCCCAAGCGGCGCGATAGTCCACCGTGCCCACGTCGAGGAAGTCGGGTCGAGTCACGACGGTCAGAGTACGCCGGAGCGAATCAATCCACCCCTTGTTGCCGAGCGCGTGGACCCCTACGCTCGCGTTGGTGCGAATTACGGAACGCGTTGCGTCCTTCGCAACAAGTGAAAGGTGACGCAGATGCGCAACTCAGACTCTGCAGCGGTAGCCCGCCTGCTCCAACATGCACGCTTCGAAGTGCTGCCCACCGCGACGATCGAGGAGAAGATCCTCGCCTCGGTCCCGGCAGAACGGCAGTTGACCGTGACTGCCTCGCCAGCCAAAGGCCTGGAGGAGACCTTCGAACTCACCGAGCGTCTGGCCGCACACGGCTACAACGTGGTGCCGCATATTGCTGCTCGGCAAGTGCACTCCAAGACCGAACTAACCGAAATCGTGGCACGGCTTGCCGCTGCCGGGGTGACCACGGTCTTTGTGCCGGGCGGTGACGCGCAGGCGGCCGGGGACTACCCGGATGCGCTCAGCCTGCTTGAAGATCTCGCCAGCATCGACCATCCCTTCACCGACGTTGGGATCACCGGTTATCCAGAATCACACCCGACGATCAGCGATGACCTGACCATCCAGTCGATGTGGGACAAACGCAAATACGCCACCCAAGTCGTCTCCAACATGACCTTCGACCCCAAGTTGATCGCTCACTGGGTCACCCGGTTGCGGGCGCGCGGAGTGCAGTTGCCGTTGTGGCTGGGGATCCCCGGTCCGATTGACCGCGCCAAGTTGCTGACCATGGCCACCAAGATCGGGGTGGGGGACTCCACCAAGTTCTTGATGAAGCACAAAGGCACCTTCGCCCGACTGGCTGCTCCGGGTGGCTTCACCGGGGAACGCTTCTTGGCCTCCTGCGGTGCGGTGGCCGCGATGCCGGATATGAAGATTGCCGGCACCCATGTGTTCACCTTCAACCAGGTGGCCGAGACCGAGGCCTGGCGGCGCGAGGTGCTGGAGCGGCTAGCGCAGTAGGTCGGCCAGGCTCTGCTCCAGCCCGCTCACTCCAGTTGGCCGGATCTCCAGTGGCAGGTCGAGGCGCTCGGCGGCGGCCGTGGCGAGGGCTTGGAGTTCGGCGGTCGGCTGTTGGGCGAGCCAGACCACTCGGGTGTAGTGCCGGAAGTACTCCGGCAGCAACTCCGGATAGCGATCCAAGCCCAGTTCCTGCTCCACAGTCCGGGCGAAGGACTTCACCAAGAAGTCGGTGAGCAGATAGGTGCCGGGCTGCTCGTCCATGAGCGCCTCGATCTGGCGTGCTCCGGCGTACACGTCGTAGCAGTGCAGCCCGGGGAGTCGAGGCAGACCCAGGTCGGCGCAGACCGAGTCGAGGGCGCCATAGGTGCCGCAGTCGGCATAGCCCACCACCACCTGCGCATAGGTGAGGGCCAGGCGCTCGGCAAGGTCACGAACGGCGAGGGCAATCTCACCGGGGCGGTTGTGCAGCAGCGGAGGCAGGGGATGTACGTCGATCGCCCACCCCCGTCGCGCCACAATCTCCGCAGCCGGCTGGGCGATCGCCCCGCAGGCGATCAGGCCCACCTTCTGATCTGTTGGTGGGGTGGTGGCGGTCGCCTGCTCATCCGTTGGTGGGGTGGTGGCGGTTGCTTGCTCATCCGTTGGTGGGGTGGTGGCGGTCGCCTGCTCATCCGTTGGTGGGGTGGTGGCGGTCGCCTGCTCATCCGTTGGTGGGGTGGTGGCGGTCGCTTGCTCATCCGTTGGTGGGGTGGTGGCGGTCGCCTGTTCATCCGTTGGTGGGGTGGTGGCGGTCGCCTGCTCATCCGTCGGTTGAGCAGCGCCCGTAGGGCGCGTGTCGAAACCACGGCCAGCCAGACGGCCGTCCAGACCAGAAGTCTCAGAACGCCAACTGGTCGACGAAGCGGTCGTTGAAGTCGGATCGGTCGGAGAGTTCGACATAGGCCACCTCCTCGAGCAACGCGTCGGCGCCGGCGCGTTCGCGCAGACTCAGCAGGGCCATCTTGGCCCCCTCCCCGGCGACGTTGCCCGCCGAGACGATTCGCATCACGGGCAGTTTGGGCACGAGCCCAATCCGAACCGCAGAAGCCGCCGACAGGTAGGAGCCGAACGACCCGGCCAGCAGCACCTGTTGTACGTCGCCCGGGGCGAGGCCAAGTTCTTCGCACAACAGGGTCCACCCGGTCGAGATGGCTGCCTTGGCGAACTGCAGTTCGCGCACATCGCGCTGCGACAACACCACGGCCTCTTCAGGATTGTCGACCGAACCAGCTAGCACAAACACCCGCTCTTGGCCGATCGTGGTGAGTCGATCCGCCAGCGCCGGCGCGACTGCAAGTGGGTCGGCAACGAACCGACCAGAAGAGTCCAACAAGCCCACTCTGACCAGTTCGGCAACGGCGTCGACCAAACCTGAGCCACACAGCCCGCGTGGCTCGACATCGCCGATCACGCCAAGTTCGACACTCTCGCCGAGGCGAATCGTCTCGATCGCTCCGTCAGCAGCACGCATGCCGCACCTGATCGCGCCCCCCTCGAACGCGGGGCCAGCAGGGGCTGCGGTGGATAACAACGTGTCGCCGTTAGAGAGCACGATCTCGCAGTTGGTGCCGATGTCGACGAAGAGTCGGGCGCGTTTGTCGCGATCCATTCCGGTGGCCAGCATTCCGGCGACGATGTCGCCGCCGACGTAGGCGCCCAATGAGGGGAAGATCGCAGCGCGGGCACGAGGGTGAACTCGCACTCCCAGGTCACTGGCGAGCATGCCGGTGAAGCGAGCCGTCGACATGATGAACGGCGCGACCCCCAGCGGTTCAGGGTCGATCCCCAGCACCAAAGCCACCATGGTGGCGTTTCCGGCCAAGGCCACTTCATAGACCGCGTTCGGGTCGATTCCGCCGTCTGCGCAAACCTCGTCGGCGAGTTCGGCCAGAGTGTCCGCGGCAGCCTGTTGCAGCCGACCCAACGCTTCAGGGTCGAGCATGGTCGCACTGATCCGGGAGATGACGTCGCCGCCGAATGGTTGCTGCTTGTTGAGCATCGAGGCCACCGCGACCGGGGTTCCGGTGGTGACGTCGAGCAGGGTGGCCACCACTGTCGTCGTACCCAGGTCGAAGGCGATGGCATAGGCCGATCCGGTGGTGTCGCCTGGTTCGACATCGATCAGGGATTCGTCCACGACCACAGCGGTCACCTTGAAACCACCGCTTCGCAGCACGGTCGGCAGTCGCCGCAGAGCATGCAGATCGACGTCGAGTTCGAGGTCGGAGATGGCTGCCTTCAACCGGTCCAAGTCGGTGGCCTGGTCAGACAGGGTGGGCTCATCGAGCTCGACATAGCGCTTTTGGATCGCCGGTCGCAAGATCACTTGCCGACCAACCCCAACAGTGGCCGCTTTGGGTCGTGTGGTGAGCGGCGGCACTCGTACGTCGAGATTGCCGTTGGCCTGCACCAGACACCCCAATCGCCAACCAGCGGCGATCTCAGTCTCACTGAACGTACGACGGTCGTGGCTGGTCACTGCGATCTCGGCGCCCGATTGGGCCAACACCTGCACCTTGCACTTGCGGCACGTGCCGTGGCCACCACAAGTGGAGTCGATCGCGATCCCGTTCCACGACGCCGCATCGAAGACGGTCACCCCGGGAGGCACCCGCACACCCTTGGAGCCACTGACCGCGCCCTTGGCGTCGAGTAGATCGAATGCGAGATCCACCCGGCCGGTGACCTCGGGAGCGCGGGTTTCGGTCGCTGGGGGTTCGATCAGACCTTCGCGACGAATCGCGTCGAGATCGAACTCCGGACCCTCGTCAGTCATGCCTCAGCAGCGGACTTCTTGGCACGCGCCGCGCCGATCCAGTGCATGCCCCAGTCGTCGTGGTTCATGAAGAGATCGGCTGCCTTCACCGCCTCGACAATCTGCGGGGTGCGGGTGTCCATGATCGCGCAGGTGAGCCCCTGGGTCATCGCCATCGGCAACCAGGTCGCGTTCAGCGAGTGCCGCTCGGGCATCCCGAACGACACGTTGGAAGCGCCACAGGTCATGTTGAGCCCGAATTCGTCACGGATGCGGCGCATCGTCTCAAACGTGGTCACCGACGTGGAGGTGTCAGCGCCGATCGGCATGGCCAACGGGTCGATCACGATGTCGTGGGTGGCGATGCCGTATTCGTTGGTCGCCACGTCGACGATCTTCTTGACCAGTTCGAGGCGCTTGTCAGCCTCCATCGGGATCTCATCGGCGTCGTTGGGCAGCGCGATCACCGCAGCGTCGTACTTCTTGACTAGGGGGAGGATCGCCTCCATCCGGTCGTCTTCGGCAGTGATCGAGTTGACCAGAGCGCGCCCCTTGTAGACCGACAATCCAGCCTCAAGTGCCTCGACCACGGAGGAGTCGATACAGATCGGCTTGTCGGTCAGGCCCTGGATCCGAATGATCGCCTTGGCCAACAGATCGGCCTCGTCAGTCAGCGGCACCCCCATGTTGACGTCGAGTACGTCGGCACCACCGACCACCTGCGCCGCCACATCACGGTCGATCGCCGAGAGATCCCCTGCGCGCAACTGCTCCTGGAAGATCCGCCGACCGGTCGGATTGATCCGTTCACCGATCAAACAGAAGCGGTGGCCGCGTCCGATGATCACCTCGTCGGTGGCAGAACGGAGCTTGGTTTCGAAGTGGATTCCCTCGGCGCTCACGGGCGGTGCCTTTCAGGTGGTGTTGAGACAGAAATGGGGGTCAGGCCGGGACCGGAGTGCGGCGCGCGTCGAGGAGCTCCTTGGCGCGCTTGACGCAAGCACTGGCGTCGGCCGCGTAGCCGTCGGCACCCACCGCATCGGCGTACTCCTGGGTGACCGGCGCCCCGCCGACCATGACGATCACGTCGTTGCGGATGCCCGCCTTCTCCAAGGCGTTCATGTTGGCCTTAAACATCGGCATCGTGGTGGTGAGGAACGCCGAGAAGCCGACGATGTCGGGGGAGTGCTCCTCGATCGCGGAGACGAACTTCTCCGGCTTCACCTGCACGCCGAGGTCGATCACTTCGAAGCCAGCACCCTCCAACATGATGTTGACGAGGTTCTTGCCGATGTCATGCACGTCGCCCTGAACTGTGCCCATCACGAACTTGCCGACCGTCTCCACCCCGGTGTCTGCCAGCAGTGGGCGCAGCACTTCCATGGCACCGGCCATGGCACGGCCAGCGATCAGCATCTCCGGGACAAAGAAGTCGCCGCGCTCGAACCGCGCCCCCACCTCTTCAAGGGCCGGGATCAAGGCCTCAAAGAGCAGGGACTGGGGTTCCATCTGCATCTCAAGTGCTTCGTGGGTCATTTCGAGCACCCGCGGGCCATTGCCCACCAAGGTCTCGTCGTACAAGCCCTTGAGAATCTCCTCCGGCGTCATGCGACACCCTCCTTCGGGAAGTGTTGGCCAAGCAGCGACGACAGATGCGCGGCTTGGTCGATCAACAAGTGAGCCAACGCCTCGTGGCGCCCGCTCAAACGGGGGGTCGGGCCCGAGATGCCCAAAGCGGCGACGACGTCGCCGGTGTTGCTCAATACAGGGACCGCGATGCCGGTCAGGCCGACTTCGAGTTCGTCGGTCGTGGCGGCCCAGCCGAGCCGTCGTACGTCGTCGAGTTGGGCGGCGAACACAGCAGGATCGGTGATGGTGGCGTCGGTCAGCGCAGTCAAGGGACTCTCAGTGCCGAGCAGTCCAGCCGCGATCAAGACCTTGCCTAACGCCGACACGTGGTTGGGCACGGCGACGTCGGTCCAGTCGCGGGTGCCGAGCAAGAATGTCGAGTCAACCTGAGCAACGTGTGCCACCAGGCGACCTCGCGCCACACCGAGGTTGACTGTCTCCCCGGTGACGTCGCCGACCGCACGCAGGATCGGTTGAGAGACGCGAGTGAGGTCGGCGGCTTCATAGCGCGAGGCGTAGCGCGAGAACAACGGCCCGGCCACATAGCCGCCGTCGTCGTTGCGCTCGAGGAGTTCAGTGCGCTCTAGAGCGGTGAGCAGTCGAGACGTCGTCGACTTGGGCAGCCCGCACTCCTCGGCAATGTCAGCAAACGCCAACGGCTCCTCAGATTCGACCACGGTGGACAGCAAGAGGGCAGCCCGATCCACGGCTTGGGTGCCGGTCACTGGTGCGCTCATCGGTGGTCCTTGTTGTGCAGTGCGTGTTGCTGTGGGGCGGTGCGATTGGCGTTCCATCATATGGAATCGTAGTTCCACATGATGAGTCGTGGCCAAGGTGCTCGTCAAGTAGCGCCTGCCCGGCTGGTTGCTCGCATTCCGTCGGTTGAGCCCGTGCCTGTCGGGTGAGCCGCCGTGCCGTCGGTTGAGCCGCTGTGCCGTCGGTTGAGCTTGTCGAAACCACGGCGTCGTCGGTTGAGCCCGTGCCCGTCGGTTGAGCTTGTCGAAACCACGGCGTCGTCGGTTGAGCCCGTGCCCG
>WBZP01000104.1_pt1 | contig 19545 bp, 23 predicted proteins | sample 5204301 | NCBI WGS metagenome assembly WBZP01 (sample SAMN12412401, study PRJNA552823) | activated sludge metagenome | isolation source: activated sludge from nitrification reactor of wastewater treatment plant... | place: USA: Pennsylvania | collected 2017 | reverse complement strand
CACTGATGGTGCTGAACGCGCTCCACGACGACGCGCTGCCGGTCTACGGCGATGGGCTCAACGTGCGCAACTGGCTCTACGTCGAGGACTTCGGCCGCGGCATCAGCCATGTGCTCGCTCACGGCGAGCCGGGCGAGGTCTACAACGTCGGCGGCCCGAGCGAGTGCACGAACATGGAGGTCGTCCGCGCGATCCTCGAACAGACCGGCAAGGACGAGTCGCTGATCGAGTACATCCGCGACCGCCCCGGCCACGACCGCCGCTACTCGCTCGGCTCCGAGAAGGTCCGCGCGCTCGGCTGGGAGCCACAGGTTTCGTTCGACGGCGGCCTCGAGCAGACCGTCGCCTGGTACCGCGAGAACGACTGGTGGTGGGAGCCGATCCGGTCAGGCGCGTACCGCGAGTACTACGAGCGGCAGTACGGGAAAGCCCTCGGCTAGCGCGTCAGGTCGAGCTTCCAGCCGCGCTCGTTGACCAGCGACAGCGTCGCGCGGTCGTCCTTCTCGGCGTCTGGGACGACGACCTTCGCGGTCGCGCGGCGGCCGTCGATCGTCACGGCTTCGACGTCGAGCTCGCGGGCGTCGGCGGCGGCGATCAGGTCGGGCAGCGCGTCGGCGCACGGCTTGCGCTGCGTCCTCGTAACGAGAACGCGGCTACGGGTGCTGAGGAAGCGGCTGCAGATCGACTGCTGATCACGCTTGCGGGTCGCGGCTGCGAAATCCTCGACGACCTTCGCGACCTTCGCCTGCTCGCCCTTGAAGTCCTCGGCGGTGTTCTTCGGCGGTGCGGTGCAGCCTGCGAGGGTCACGGTCGCGGCGAGCGGGAGGACGGCGAGACGGCGCACCGGCGGCAGGCTACCGGGCGCCCGGCGATCTAGACTCAGGCCCATGGGCGAGGGGACCGAGGACGAGGCCGGCACCGGCGCCACACCCCGGGGCGCGGCCGCTCCACCGATCCAGCAACGTCGCGGATCGCACCGCGAGCGCCTGTTCGACGCCGGGATGGCCGTGTTCGTGCGCGACGGCTACGCCGTCGCGTCGGCGGAGGCGATCGCCAAGGAGGCGGGAATGTCGAAGAAGACGTTCTACGAGCACTTCTCCAGCAAGGACGAGCTGCTCTTCGAGCTCTTCGACAAGGCAGCGTGGACGTTCATCCGCGAGATCACCTCCGCTTGGACCGCGGGCCCGCCGGCCGACACCTACGAGCAGCACACGTCGGCGCGGATCGCGGCGCTGCTCAACACCCTCGACGAGCACCCCGAGCTGGCACAGATCGCGTTCCTCGAAGTGCAGGCCGCGGGCGAGGAGGGGCGCGAGCGCCGTGATGAGCTGATCGCGAACTTCGCGTCTGCCTCGTACTACGACAACCACGAGATGGCCGCGAAGTTCGGCGCGCCGGTCTACCGCGAGCGCGATGACGCGCTGGTCGCGATCTACGCGGCGATCGAGATGGCGCTGCGGCAGATCCGGCTCGGACAGCCGGAGACGATGGACGAGCTGGTGCCGCTCCTGACGCGGCTGATGTTCGGGGCGCTCAGCACCACGTGACCGCGAGGACGCTCGCCGAGCACGAGGCGGCCGTGGAGTCGTGCCGGGCGTGCCCCCGCCTCGTCGCCTGGCGCGAGGAGGTGGCGGAGGTCAAGCGCGCGTCGTTCGCCGCTGACACGTACTGGGGCCGGCCGGTGTCCGGGTTCGGTGACGCGGACGCGCGGATCGCGATCCTCGGCCTCGCTCCGGCCGCCCACGGCGCAAACCGGACCGGCCGCGTCTTCACCGGCGACCGCTCTGGTGACTTCCTCTACGCGGCGCTGTGGCGCGCCGGCCTCGCGAACCGGCCCGAGGCGGTCTGGCGCGACGACGGCCTCGAACTGCACGGCGCGTGGGTGACCGCCGCCGTTCGCTGCGCGCCACCGCAGAACAAGCCGCTGCCGGCCGAGCGCGACCGCTGCGCGCCGTGGCTCGTCGAGGAACTGCGGCTGCTGCCACATGTCGAGGTCGTCGTATGCCTCGGTGGCTTTGCGTGGGATGCCGCGCTGCGCTTGCGGCGGGATCTAGGCTTCGAGCCGCTCCGCCCGAAACCACGCTTCGGCCATGGCGTCGAGGTGGCCGCCGAGCCGTGGACGCTGCTCGGCTGCTTTCACCCGAGCCAGCAGAACACGTTCACCGGCAGGCTGACCGAGCCGATGATCGACGACGTGTTCGCCCGCGCCGTCGCGCTGACGGGCTGACGGGCTGACGCGCACGACTGCGCCCACCGCGACCGCGAGGCCCGTACCCTCGGGCGCGTGCCGCTGACCGGCTTCACCGACGCAACGCGTGACTGGTTCGCGCGCGCGTTCGACGGACCGACCGAGGTCCAGTCGCTGGCGTGGCCGGCGATCGCCTCCGGCGACCACACGCTGATCAGCGCGCCGACCGGATCGGGCAAGACGCTCGCCGCGTTCCTCTGGTCGCTCGACCGGATCGCGGCGGAGCCGTCGACCGCCGAGCCCACCTCATCCGCGGGGAGTTCGGCCGAGCCGAACTCCCGACGACAACCGCGAAGCGGTTGTCGCGTCGTGTACGTCTCGCCGCTGAAGGCGCTGTCGTACGACGTCGAACGCAACCTCCAGGCACCGCTACGCGGGATCGGCGCGCCGGCGACGGTCGCGATCCGCACCGGCGACACCTCGCAGCGCGAGCGCGCCGAGATCCGCCGCCACCCGCCGGACGTGCTGATCACGACGCCCGAGTCGCTGTACCTGATGCTGACCTCGCAGGCGCGCGAGATCCTCGACGCCGTCGAGACGGTGATCGTCGACGAGATCCACGCGGTCGCGTCAACCAAGCGCGGCGCGCACCTGGCGCTGACGCTCGAGCGGCTGTCGGCGGGTGTGATCGCGGCCGGCGGCGCAGACCCGCAGCGGATCGGCCTGTCGGCGACGCAGAACCCGCTTGAGGAGGTCGGCCGCTTCATGGTCGGCCCACGGCGGCAGTGCCGGATCGTCGACGCCGGCGTCCGCAAGCCGCTCGACCTCGAGATCGTCGTGCCGGTCGAGTCGATGGTCGAGCCGGAGCGCTCAGCGACGCGCGAGAAGGACCCGCTCGACCCCGAAGCACACGTCCACGTCCAAGGGTCGGAGGCGACGCAGCGCTCGATCTGGCCGGCGATGTACCCGAAGATCCTCGACCTCGTCCGTGAGCACCGCTCGACGATCGTCTTCGTCAACAACCGGCGGTCGGCGGAACGGCTCGCTCTGCGGTTGAACGAGTTGGCGACCGGGGACTCAGAAACTCCGGTGGAGATCGCTCGCGCGCACCATGGGTCGCTCGCAAGAGAGGAGCGGCTGATCATCGAGGAGCAGCTCAAAGCCGGTCAGCTGCCGTGCCTCGTCGCGACGAGCTCACTCGAACTCGGCATCGACATGGGTGCGGTCGATCTCGTGTTGCAGATCGAGTCGCCGAAGTCGGTCGCGCGCGGTTTGCAGCGGATCGGGCGTGCCGGGCATGGCGTCGGCGATACGTCGAAGGGCAGGATCTTCCCGAAGTTCCGCGCCGACCTCCTGGAGTGCGCGGTCGTCACCAAGCTGATGCGCGAGGGCCGGATCGAGCCGACTGTCGTGCCACGGAACGCGCTCGATGTGCTCTGCCAGCAGATCGTGGCGATCGCGGTCGAGTACGAGGACGACGAGTCCGAGCCGCTTGCCGTTGATGCCCTGTTCGACCTCGTCACCAGCACCTACAGCTACGCCGAGCTGCCGCGCCCGCTGCTCGAGAACGTGCTCGACATGCTCGACGGCCGCTACCCGTCGCAAGACTTCGCCGAGCTGCGGCCGCGGATCGTCTGGGACCGGATCGCGGGAACGATCCGCCCGCGCAAGGGCGCCCGCCAGCTCGCCGTCACGAACGCGGGCACGATTCCCGACCGCGGCCTCTATGCCGTCGTGCTGCCGGACGGCCGCCGCGTCGGTGAGCTCGACGAGGAGATGGTCTACGAGGCGCGCCCCGGCCAGGTCTTCCTGCTCGGCGCGTCGTCCTGGCGGATCGAGGAGATCGAGCGCGATCGCGTCGTCGTGACGCCGGCCCCGGGCGCGCCAGGGGCGGTCCCGTTCTGGCGTGGCGACACGGTCGGGCGGCCGAAGGAGCTCGGGCGCGAACTCGGCGCGTTCAGCCGCTGGGCGGTCGAACAGGACGAGGACACGCTCGCCTCGCAGTACGACCTCGACCGCTTCGCCGCCCGCAACCTGCTCGCGTTCCTGCGTGAGCAGCAGCAGGAGACGCGCGTCGTCCCGTCCGACACGGCGATCGTCGTCGAGCGCTTCCGCGACGAGATCGGCGACTGGCGACTGTGCGTGCTGTCGCCGTTCGGCGGTCGCGTCCACGCCGCCTGGGGCCTCGCGCTCAGCGCCCGGATCCGCGACGAGCTCGGGCTCGAGTCGGACGCGATCTGGTCGGACGACGGCATCATCGTCCACCTGCCCGAGGCCGACGATCTCGACCTCGGCAAGATGACCGAGCTGATCCTGATCGAGCCCGACGAGGTCGAAGACCGCGTCGTCAAAGAGCTCGGCGCGAGCGCGCTGTTCGGCGCACGCTTCCGCGAGAACGCCGGCCGCGCGCTGCTGATCCCGCGTGCCTACCCCGGCAAGCGCACGCCGCTCTGGCAGCAGCGGCTGAAGTCCCAGACCCTGCTCGAGGTCGCGCGCGAGTACAGCGACTTCCCGATCGTCCTGGAGACCTACCGCGAGTGCCTGCGCGATGTGCTCGACGTCCCCGGGCTCGTCGAGCTGCTGACGGCGCTCCATTCGCGCGAGATCTCGCTCGTCGAGGTCGAGACGCGAAACGCCTCGCCGATGGCGAGCTCGCTGCTGTTCGACTACATCGCGACGTACATGTACGAGGGCGACACGCCGAACGCCGAACGGCGCGCGGCCGCCCTGTCGCTGAACCGCGACCTGCTCGCCGAGCTGCTCGGCCAGGAGGAGCTGCGCGACCTGCTCGATCCGGACGCCGTCCGCCAGGTCGAGGACGCGCTTCAGCACCGCGACGAGCGGCTGCGCGCGACCGACGCCGACAGCCTCGCGGACGTGCTCCGTCGCGTCGGCGACCTGTCGGATTCCGAAGTCGCAGAGCGGGTGCTCGCCGGCATCGACCCCGGCGGGCTGCTCGACAAGCTCGCCGACCAGCGCCGCGCGGTCCGGGTGCGGATCGGCGGCGAGCAGCGCTGGATCGCAGCCGATGACGCCGGTCTCTACCGCGACGCGTTCGGCGTCGTGCCACCGGGCGGACTGCCTGCGGCGTACCTCGAAACCGCCCCGGACCCGGCTGAGCGGATCGTCGCCCGCTACGCCCGGACCCACGGCCCGTTCACCGGCGCGGCGCTCCGGACCCGATACGGCGTCGACATGTCCGCCGCGTTGAAGACACGCGAGGCGGCCGGGAAGCTCGTGCTCGGTGAGATCGACCCGCACGGCACGAGCGGCCACCGTGAATATTGCGACCCCGACGTGCTGCGCCGGATCAGGCGTGCGTCGCTCGCGGCGCTGCGTAAGGAGATCGAAGCCTCCGAGCAGCGTGCCCTCGGTGCATTCCTGCCGTCGTGGCAGGGCGTCGACCGCCACACCGCCGCCGGCGCCGGGATCGACCGGCTACGCGAGGTGCTCGTGCCGCTCCAGGGCCTCGCGCTGCCGGCGGACGTCTGGGAGCGCGACGTCCTGCCGCGCCGCTGCGGCGCCTACTCGGCGACCTGGCTCGACCAGCTCTGTGCGGCCGGCGAGGTCGTCTGGATCGGCGCCGGTGCGCTCGGGCGCAGCTCCGGCCGAGTCGCGCTCTACTTCCGTGAAGACGTGGCGCAGATCGGTGCGCCGTGGGCGAAGGCACAGGGCGCGGCCGTTGAGCACGCCGGTGACGTCCACCAGGCGCTCCGCGCCTGCCTAGGCGCATCGCCGCGGTTCTTCACCGACCTGCTCGCCGACGAGGGCTTGATGCACGTCGCCTCGCCGCAGGAGCTGCAGGAGGCACTGTGGGATCTCGTCTGGGCCGGCGAGGTCACGAACGATGCGTTCGCGCCGCTGCGCGCGCCGCGGCTGACGCTCGCGACCGCACGGCAGGCGGCGGGCGGTCGCCGCGGGACCCGCTTCGGGTCGCGTCGCGGCTCCGCGGCGGTACCGCTCCAGGGCCGCTGGTCGCTGACCTCGACGCTGCTCGGCGCCGCCGAGCCCGACCGGCGCACGATCGCCGAGCTGCTGCTCGAGCGCTACGGCGTGCTGACGCGCGAGCACGTCGTCGCCGAGGGTCTGCCGGGAGGGTTCTCCGGGCTCTACGGCGAGCTCTGCGACCTCGAGACGCTCGGCGTCTGCCGCCGCGGCTACTTCGTCGAGGGCCTCGGCGGCGCGCAGTTCGCGCTGCCGGGCGCGGTCGAGCGGCTGCGCGCGAGCGGCGACCACCCGGAGGAGGCCGCGCCGGTGGTGCTGGCTGCGACAGACCCCGCACAGCCCTATGGCGCATCGCTGCCCTGGCCCGAGCGCGCGGCGGACGATCCGAGAGCCCGTCCCGCCCGCGCTGCCGGCGCTTTCGTCGTGCTCGCCGGCGCCGAGCCGGTGCTCTACGTGGAGCGCGGCGGCAAGAGCCTCCAGCTGCTCGCAGCCGATGCCACCGACCCTCGCATCGAGCCCGCGCTCGACGCGCTCGCCGTGCACGTGACCGGCGACCGGCGGCGCAAGCTCAGCATCGAGCGCGTCGACGGCGAGCCGGCATTGACCTCACCGCTCGCCGAGCGGCTGGTTGCCGCCGGTTTCCGCCAGGGGCCGCGCAAGCTGACCCTGAGCGCGTGAACCGAAGAGAGTCAAGGCCGAAGAGCAGCGATTGACCTCATTTCTGACTCTGGATATTGTCGGCGTATGACGACGTTCAGGGGGAAGGCGCTCGCCGTTGCGGCGGGCGTGACATCGCCGTTCGCGTTCGCTGTGAACGCTCACGCCGACGCGTCGTCCTGCGACTGGTGGGTTGACGCGAAACCGCTGTGCATGGTGGTCGAGGGATCGATCAACAAGGTCGTGATCAAGAACTTCAACTACGGCACCGGGCGAGGCCTCAAGCTGGTCAGGCTCGCCGCGCTCGACGCCGGCGGCGGCCGTAGGTGGGTCTCCCGGACGTGGCTGATGCAACCGGACACCACGGTCACCGCCTGTTCGAAGTCGGACGGCGCCGGGATCTTCGCCTCGACCGACGGCAAGCCCTGCCATGTCTGGCCGAACGGCTACCGCCTGCGCCTCGAGGAGTGGTACGACACACGGGCCGGCAGCGACCCGTGGCGGAAGTCGTCGGCACCCGACGTCGACATCAAGAAGTAGCACCGGCACCGCCACTAGGGTTCGCGCGGTGACGAGCCCCTCGCCTGCAGACATCCGCGCCGCCGGCGGCCTCGTCGTCCGCGACGGCCTCGTCTGCATCTGCCACCGGCCCCGCTACGACGACTGGTCGTTGCCGAAGGGCAAACTCGACCCCGGCGAGACGTTCAAGCAGGCTGCGCTGCGCGAGGTCGAGGAGGAGGTCCGGCTGCGCTGCAGGATCGAGGGCAAACGGCTCGCGAAGGTGACCTACCCGGTCAACCAGGGGGTCAAGGAGGTCCGCTGGTGGCAGATGTCGGTCGTCGAGGACCTCGGCTTCGAGCCGAACGACGAGGTCGACCAGGTCGTCTGGCTCTCACCCGGCGACGCCCGCCGGCTGCTGACGTACGACAAGGACCGTCAGCTCCTCGGGCTGGCGCGCGTCTAGCCGCAAGTCGCGCCGAGAGCGTTTGACCAAGATTTTCCCCGGGCTTGGCCGGGCGCTGTCGGCTGCTGCCGATCATGTCGGCAACCCCCGAGCCGAGAGGCAAGCCAGATGCTCCGCACACGTACCGCAGCCGTTGTCCTGACCCTCGCCGCTCTTGCCGGTCTCGGGACCGCGGCCGCATCGAACGTGACCGGCAACGCACCGGCGCCGGCGAGCACCGGCACGGTGACGACGGTCGTGACGCAGCGTGTCGTTCACCGCACCCGGCACGTGACGGTGACCGACCGGCCGCGCAAGGCATCGCTGGCGCAGGCACGGCCGCAGACTCCGACCCCGGCCCCGTCCCCAGCGCCGGCCGCCGCCCATCAGGCTGCTCCGGCGACTGTCACGACCGCGCAGGCCCCGGCGCAACCGGTTACCGCTCAGGACCACGACGACGACCGTGGCCGCGACGACTTCGAGGAGCGCGACGACGATCACCACGGGTCCTCGCACGAAGACCAGGAGGAGTTCGATGACTGACCGCCGTCGTCCGGCACCGCCGCGTGTGCGCCCGCCGCTCGTCTACGGCTCCGCCATCGCGGCCTTCGTGATCGCCGGCGGGGGTCTGTCCGCCCAGCTCGCGTCCGGCAACGACCCTTCGCTCGGAGCAGGGGCGGTACCGGCACCGGTGAACACCGTCCGTCGCGTCGAGACGAAGGTGATCGTCACGACCGTCGTGCGGCATCGTGCGCCGAAGGCGGTATCGACGGCGAGCTCGGCACCACCCCGCGGTGCGGTCGCAGCCGCCCCGAGCGTCCAGCCCAGCGCGGCGCCTCAGGCGCCCGCCCGTGCGACGCCGCCGGCCTCGCCGGCACCCGCACCACAGCCGACGACCCGGAGCAGCTGAGCCCGTGCGCGCCTACGCCGACCTGCGGTTCGCGTGCATGGGCTCGGACTTCCGTGTCGTCGTCGAGGAGGGTCCCGACGTCCACCGCATCGCCACCCATGCCCGCCGCCTGCTCGAGCGATTCGATCGCGCGCTGACACGGTTCGATGAATCATCGGAGCTGTCCCGCCTGAACGCGGACCGGCGCACGACCGTCGCCGTCTCGCCGATGCTCTGCGCCGTCGTCGATGCCGCCATCCGCGCATCGCGGATCACCGGCGGCCTGATCGACTGCACGCTGACCGATGCCATCGAGCAGGCCGGCTACAGGACGACGCGTCGCGGCGAGACTCCGATCGAGCTCCGTCAGGCACTGGCGGCTGCGCCGCCCCGCGTGCCCGCACGGCCCGATCCACTGCGCAGCTGGGAGACGATCCGAACCGACCGGTCAGCGTGCTCGATCAGCCGCGAGCCCGGGATCAGGATCGATCTGGGCGGCGTCGCGAAGGGCTATGCGGCGGACGCCGCAGCGCGCCTGCTCCGCGGTGGCGGTGCCAGGCGCTTCTTCGTCGACTGCGCAGGCGATATCGCGATCGAGTCCGGGGACGCCGGCGCCTACGAGATCGCCGTCGAGGCAGCCTTCGGCGGTGAGATCGCCGCGACGATCCCGCTCGCGCGCGGAGGCATCGCAACTTCGGGCATCGACCGGCGGATCTGGCGAGGCCCGGACGGCATCCCTGCACACCACCTGCTCGACCCTTCGACCGGGCGGCCGGCCTGGACCGGGCTCGTCTCGGTCACCGCGGTTGGCGTCTCGGCCCTCGAAGCCGAGACGAGCGCGAAGACCGCGCTGCTCGCCGGCGCCGAGGCGGCGAGGGAGATGCTCGCCCGCCACGGCGGCGTCATCGTCCACGACGACGGCGCCGTCGAGCTGCTCGCTGCGCAACGGGAGCCGGTCGCCGCATGATCGCCGCCGCCCTCGACCCTGGGCATTACGGATGGTGGCTCGCGAGCCGTGCCGCAGCGATCGTCGCTCTCATCCTGATGGCGCTGTCGGTGCCGCTCGGATTGACGATGGCCACGAAGGTCCTTCGACGGCCCCGGCTCACGAAGCTGCTCGCCGGACTTCACGAGCACGCGTCGCTGGCCGCGCTCGTCGCGATCGCGGTCCACGGCCTGGCACTGCTGGGTGATCGCTGGCTGCACCCGAGCCTGGCGCAGATCGCGCTCCCGTTCGCGATGCCGTACCGGCCGTTGTGGACCGGCCTCGGGGTCATCGGCGGGTACTTGACGGCCGTCCTCGCCCTCAGCTTCTATGCCCGGAAGCGGTTCGGGTCGTCGCGCTGGCGGTTCGCGCACCGCTTCACCCTCGTCGGCTACGCCCTCGGCGTCGTGCACGCACTCGGCGCCGGAACCGACGCAGGCACGACCTGGTTCCAGGTCGTCGCGCTGGCACCGCTCGTGCCGATCCTCGGCCTGCTCTCGCTCCGGTTCCTACCGCAGCGATCGCCGGCCCCCGCTACGGGTCGCTGAACGGCTGCACGGCGAGCCCGTGGCTGGTCTCGCGCATCCCGAGTTCGTAGGCGCCGCCGAAGCGGGTCGTGAGCATCACCTCGTCACCGTGACGTCCGCGGAACTGGACCTCGAGCGCAGCGGCCGAGCAGTTGGCAACGTGGTGCTCGGAGCCATCGGGGTCGGCGTAGCGCCAGACGACCGTCTGCTGGATCGGTGACTCGGCACGCAGTGCGAGCGAGGTGCTGCCCGAGCCTCCGCAGACGAGGCTGAGCGCGGCCGGCGAGGCGTCGACCTGCGGCCTGCGAGCAAGGCCGCCGATCCGGTAGCGGTGCTCGCCGAGCGAGAGCACGCCAGACGCGATCCACGGCAGCACGCGCGTACCGACGAGAACGCGGCCGAGGACGAGATCGAGCCATGCGCCCTGGTGCTCCTCGAACGCGACCCCGTGTAGCCAGATCCAGCGTTCGGCGTGCTGCCTACCCCAGTTGTGGCCGACCATCCCGGGCCAGGAGTGGAGCTCGAAACGGGTGTCGCCGATCTCGACCTCGCCGCCGATCCGTGCGGCCGGCAGCGGGCTGACCGGCTTGGTCTTCGGCAGCGGCGTGCGGTAGAGGATTGGGCTCGGAAGGTGGTGGAGCTCACGCTCGCCGGACTCCCAACGCAGCGACCAGCGGGCGCCGTCGATCTCACCCTCGACGCCGTTCGGCCCGAAGCTCGACCCGCCGATTCGGATCCAGTCACCGGCCGGCGACGGCGCGATGTCAGGCGTCGACTCCTTCGTCGCGCGGACACCGTCGCCGGCACCGAACAGCGTCAGCCAGATCGAGCCGACCGGCGGCTCTCCGCCGCCAGCCGCGTGGACGGTGTGGCGCAGCCAAACGGCGCGGCCGCTCTCCGGGTCGACGGCACGTGCGTAGTACGACTCGTAGCCACCGCCGCGGTCAAGCTTCGGAAAACGCGGAGCGTGAGCTTCGTTCACCGGCCTCTCCCGGCCCTCAGCCCGAGCCGCAGCCAGAGCGGGTAGGTCGCGAAGATCAATGCGCCGACCACGTGGCCGCGGGCCCCGACCTTCGTCTCGTCGATCCGCAGCACGCCCGAGTTGATCATCCAGTCGCGGCCGTTGCGCGCGCGACAGAGCTCCCAGATCCGGCGCGTCCAGCCGAGGTTCAGGTACAGCGAGACGCTCGTGATCAGGAAGACGGCGATCGTCGCCGCCGCGACCGGCTCCTGCGCCTCCTCGGGCAGCTCGGCGATCGCGCGACCGTTCGCGTACAGCCAGGGTCCGTCGATGAGGAACGACATGTGTCGGTCAGGCTCCTTTGACTAGATGTTGCCCGAGCCGGATAGCCAGGGCCATGATCGTGAGCTGCGGGTTGACGCCGAGCGCGGACGGGACGGCGGCGCCGTCGGCTACGTAGAAGCCGCTGACGCCGTGGACAGCGCCGTTCGAATCGCAGACTCCATCCTCCGGACGAGCCGCCATCCGTGCTGTGCCGAGCGGGTGAAAGGCCATCAGCTTCAGCCGCTGCGGCCTGCGCGGCACGGCGCGCAGCGGGCGGAGGTCGCCATCGGTCAGCTCGGGCACACCGTTCACCGGCGTCAGCACGCGCCGCGCCCCGGCCGCGAACAGGAGCTCTACGAGCCGCTCGAGTCCGGTGAAGATCAGCTCCGTGTCCTCGCGCCCGACGTCGTAGCGGATCACCGTGCCGGCGCGTCGCGCAAGGCGGCCGGTCGGAACCGACCCGCGCGAGCGGTCGCGGATCATCAGGCCGAACTGCGCGACGTGGCGATACCGGAGCATCAGCTCACGGTGGGCGTCACCGCTGTAGGGCACCGACAGCGCGAGGTAGGCGGGCGGCCCGGAGATCCCCTCGAGCATCAGCCCTTCGGCGGCGAACTCGTCGATCGCCAGCGATTGTGGGACGCCGATGCCCATCTCGATCTCTTCGTCGACGACGCCCCACGCCGCCGTCGCCGGGTGGATCGAGAGGTTCTTGCCGAGCCAGCGGTTGCGGATGCCGCTGGCGGCGAGCAGTCCGGGCGTGTGGAAGGTGCCAGCGGCGACGACGACGCGCGGCGCGTCGACGCGGAGCGTGCCGCCGCCGGCTGTCGTGGCGTGGACGCCGCGCACGACGCCGCCCTCGATCCGAACGGTCGACGCCCGCGCGTGACAGAAGGTCGTCGCGCCGCGGTCGTGGGCGCGCGCGAGATAGGTGATCGCCGTGTGCTGCTTGGCCCCGGCCGGACAGCCGAACGCGCAGACGCCGGAGCCGACACAGCCACGTGCGTTGCGCGTGAGGTAGTGCGACGACCAGCCGAGCGACGTGGCCGCGGCCTCGATCCGGCGCGCGTTGCCGCCGGCGAGCTCGGGCGTGACGGCGCCGACGCCTGACTCCGATTCGGCTTGCTCGTAGAACGGCGCGAGCGCGCCCGGCGCGAGATCGTCAAGCCCGAGCGTGCGGACCCACTCGCCGAAGACGGCGTCGGGCGTGCGCAGGCATGTGCCGGAGTTGACGAGCGTCGTGCCGCCGACCGCGCGACCGACCGGGACGATCACCGGGGTGTTGCCGGTCGTCATCGTCTGGCCGCCGTCGCGATACAGCCGCCCCAGCTCGGTGCGCGGGTCCGACGTCAACTCGTCGGTGCGGACGTACGGGCCGTCCTCGAGGACGACGACGCGCAGGCCTGCCGCCGCCAGCTCGGCAGCGACCGGTGCGCCGCTGGCGCCGGAACCGATGATGCACACGTCAGCGGTGACCGTGCGGTTGCCGACGACCGCCTTGCCGTCGATCACTCCGGCCTCCGCGAGCACGCTCATGCGCGCTCCCGGGGAGGGACGTAGCCGAGCACGGCGGCGACGCCGCGATCGCCGTAGTAGCAGGAGCCGGCGGCAGCACGGACGGCGTCCAGCAGCAGCGGGCCGTACGGCGGAACCGAGAACAGCCGCTCGAGACGTGCGAGCCGGTCGGCCGGATCGTGCGCGTGCCATGGGCGGCCGGATGGCAGCGCTGAGAGCTCGACGCCGACGATGATCGCGCGCATCCCCGAGCGGGCGACCACCGGGAAGCGGCTGAGCCAGGTCGAGAACGCGGCGACGGCGTCGGTCTCGGCGACCGGCGGCAGCGGCGGCGCCGGCGCGAGCAGCGTGTCGATCAGCACCTCGAAGATCCGCTGCTCGCGCGAGCTGAGGGCGCCGCTCATGCGCCGCCGCCTTCGAGCATGCCGCGGACCTGCAGGGCGCAGAGCTCGTCGATCCCCGACGCGGCCGCGTCCCCGTCCGCGGCGCCGACGGCCGCGGCGACGCCGCGATACGCCGGGGCGAGATCTGCGGCGCTCGCGACGAGCCCGGCGTAGGTGTCTGCCTGTGCGAGGTAGCTCTCGCGGATCGAGTTGAGGATCAGCGTGAAGACGAGGTTCCCGGCCGCGTCGATCAGCGCCGCCATGAAGGCGAGATCGATCTGCTGGCGAGCCTCGCGGGTGCCCGCGTCGCCGAAGGCGGCGGCGAGCCGTGCGAGCTCGTCGCGCTGCTCGCCGGTCGCCCGCGAGGCGGCGAGCCGTGCGGCCTCGCGCAACAGGATCGCCCGCGCCTCGAACATCGCGACGAGCAGCGCCGGCTCGGTGCCGGCCGCGCGCGCGAGCAGCTCGACCCCGCCGGCGCGGCGCCAGTCGGCCACCCGCATCGGCTCGCCGTGACGGACCTCGACGAGCCGCAGCTGCGCGAGCCGGTCGACCGCAGCCCGCAGCGACGCCATGTTGACGCCGAACTCTGCAGCGAGCGCACGCTGCGACGGCAACCGGTCACCGGGCGCGTAGCGACCGTCGAGGATCGCCGCGACGAGCCGGTCGAAGACCTGATCGGGACGGGAGGTCTGCTGCACTGTTCGGAACAGTACCACTGTTCCGAACAGTGCAGACACTGCACCCGCTGGTGACTGGTCCCCAACGCGTGTGGTTGGGGCCTAGCCTCTCCAAGGGATGCCCGAGGGCGACACGATCCACCACGCAGCGCTGCGGATCCGCGCCGTGCTGCCGGCTGGCACCGTGCCCGACGAGGTCGCCACGCCGCACGCACGCTTCGGCCGCGACCGCTGGCCCGAGCGCCTGGCCGGGCTGCCGGTCGACGAGGTCTCGGCCCACGGCAAGCACCTGTTCATACGCTTCGGCGACGAGTTGACGATCCACTCGCACCTGCGGATGACCGGCGCGTGGCACGTCTACGCGGACGGTGAACGGTGGCGGCGCTCACCGAGACGCGCGTGGCTGACGCTGCGTCGTGGCGAGCAGACGGTGGTCCAGTTCGACGGCCCTCTGCTCGAGCTGCTGACAGAGTCCCGGCGACGGTTCGATCGCAGACTCGCCGCACTCGGCCCCGACATCCTCGGGGAGCAGTTCGACCCCGAGGCCGTGATCGCCCGGCTGAGGACCGACGATCCGACACGGCCGTTCGGCGACGCGCTCCTCGACCAGCGCAACGTCGCCGGCATCGGCAACATCTGGAAGAGCGAGAGCTGCTTCGGCGCAGGGGTCGACCCGTGGCGCCGGCTCGGCGAGATCAGCGGCGAGGAGGTCGTAGCCGTGCTCGAGAACGCACGGCCACGGATGCAGCGCTCGGCGCTGACCGGCCGGCATGATCGCGACATCGCGATCTATGGGCGTGACGGCCGCGTCTGCAGCCGCTGCGGCAGCGATCGTGTCCGGGCCCGGGGTCAGGGTGACGCGAACCGGATGACGTACTGGTGCCCGACCTGCCAGCGATGACGGCCGACCAGGACAGCATCCCGGCCCGCCCACCCGTGCGGATCGGCCACAAGGGCGCCGGCACGATCGCGCCGCCGGGCAACACACCGGCCGCCTTCGACGCCGCGCTCGAGTGCGGCGTCGACATGATCGAGTTCGACGTGCTCTCGGCGGGCCGCGACGGTAGCGGCGAGCTGATGCTCGCCCACGACCTCCAGTCGTTGGCCGCCTCCGAAGCCGTCACCCTCGCCGAGGGGCTCGACCACCTCAGCGGGAACGAGTTCGCCGGCCTCCGCCTCAACGTCGATCTCAAGGCGCAGGGCTTCGAAGGCCGAGTGATCGACGCGCTGCGTGAACGGGGGCTCGAGGAACGCGCACTCGTGTCGACGATGGAGGTCGCGTCGCTGCCGGTCGTCCGGCAGGCGAGCCGGGTCGTCGCGCTCGGCCTGTCGGTGCCCAAGGTCAAGCGCAACTACGCCGAGCACTGGGCGACGCGTCCGGTGGCGGTCGGGACCCTGATGGTGCTGCGGCGGCGCGTGCCGAAGCTGGTCGCCCGGGCGATGCGCGCCGGCGGGATCGACGCCTGCATGGCCCATCAGAGCCTGGTCACGCCGTACTTCGTCGAGCAGGTCCGTGATGCCGGCGGCTCGCTCTACGTCTGGACGGTCGATACCGCCGCCGACATCGCCCACTTCGCCGCGATGGGCGTCACCGGCATCACGACCAACGACCCACGGCTGTTCAGCGTCTTGGACGAACCAACACCGCGCGTTTCGTAGAAACGCGCAACGCGTCCCGGAACGGGAGGCGCAACGACCCGCGGCTGTTCAGCGTCTTGGACGGGTAACGGCCGCCGTCACGGGGCGACGACGATGCACTGCGCTGCCGAGTAGCCGGCCGGGTCGGCGCCCTGCACGTTCGCCGTCCTCCCCGCGGTCAGGCGCTTCGCATGGCGGACGACGGCTGCGCCACGGCGCCACTCGAAGTCGACACTGCCACGAATCCGGAACTGCTGGCCGGGGGCCGGGGCCGACAATTTCTGCGTCCAGCCGGTCTCACGGCGCAGGAAGGTCGCTTTGCCGAGCGACAGCCAGCCGGAGTCGGCCCCGTCGCCGAGCGAGATCCACGAGGAGGTCGAGCTGCGGAAGTACTGCAGCCGGATCCGCGCGTACATGCGCTCGTTCTTCTTGCCCGAGCCCGGCATCGAGACACGGACGCCGACGGTGTTGGGCGCCTTCGCCGTGTCGCAGACGTTGATCGTCGCCCAGAGCCGCTTGGACTTGGTGACATCGGCTGCGCCCGACGGCGCCGGAGCGAGCAGCACCGAGGCGATCGCCAGCGAGAGGATCGGGCGCACCACCCGAGCGTAGCCGCGTGTGATGGATCGGCGCGCCGGACGTAGTGTCGGTGTGACAACGATCATGGCCACTCCTCCACAACAGGCGACGGCGCGGTTCGATGCGCTCTATCGCGACGCCGCGTCCGACCTCTTCGCCTACGTCGTCACGATCGTCCGCGATCGCCAGGCCGCCGAGGACGTCACCCACGCCGCGTTCGAGAAGGCCTACCGAAAGCAGCGCTCCTACAAGGAGAAGAAGGGGAGCGAGCGGGCATGGCTCTTCGGAATCGCCCGCAACGCGGCGCTCGACGAGCTGCGTCGCCGCAAGCGCACCGCGAGCCTCCACGGCGAGCCACCGGACCCCGAGCTGCCGGAGCCCGATGAGGACGATGCCGCGGTCCGCCGCTCTGCCGTCCGTGCCGCGATCGCCGAGCTCGATCCACGCGACCGCGAGCTGATCGCACTCAAGTACTACGCCGGGCTCAGCAACGAGGAGATCGCCCGCGTCCTCGGTGTCTCGCCTTCCAACGCGGGCACCCGCCTTCACCGCGCCATCAACCGACTCCGGGAGTCCTGCAATGCCTGACCAGACCACAGACGCGGCCTTTGCCAGCTTCGAGGACGAGGTGCGTGCAACGCGCCCGGAGGCCGACGCCGCCTTCATGGCACGGCTCGACCGCGACGTCGCAGCGGGATTCGCGACGCCGCCGCGGGCCGCACGCCCGCGGCGGTCACGGCTCTGGACCTTCGGGCCGCTCGGCGCAGCCGCGCTCGCCGCGACCGCGCTCGCCGTCGCGATCGTCCCCGGAGGGGATTCGACGGCACCACCGGACGGCGCGGTCGCCGAGGACGCGCGCCAGCAGGCAGCCCCGTCTGCGGGCGGCGTCGCGACGTCGCCGAAGGCGGCCGCCGAGGCGGACACGCTCGCCGGGCCGTCGTCGGCCCAGACAAACGTGCTTCCGGCCAACCCCGCCCCGGGCAGCGCCTCGAGCGAGTCGAAGACCGAACGCCAGGTAGAGCGTTCCGCGTCACTGACGATCGCGGCGAAGGACGGCGACGTTCAGGCGGCAACCGACCGCATCGTCCAGACGACCGCGAGACTCGGTGGCTACGTGGCGCAGTCGAACGTCTCGGTGCGCGGGCGTGCCGGAAGCGCCTCGCTGACGCTGCGAGTTCCGACCGGCCGGCTCGACGAGGCGATGGCGGCGCTCGCACGCGTCGGCAGCGTCCGCGCGATCGATCAGCAGCAGTCCGACATCACATCGCAGTTCGACGCCGCCGCAGCCGAGCTGCAGGAGGCAAAGGCGGAGCGGATCGGTCTACTCAGCGCGCTGCGGCGTGCCGAGGACGATGCTCAGATCCAGCGCCTGCGCCAGCGGCTGCGTGAGAGCACCGCGCGGATCAAGGCGGCCGACGGCGCCCTGTCGCAGGTGCGCGCGCGCGCGACCCGGGCGACGATCGAGGTCCAGGTCACCGGCCGGGCGACCAAGGTCGAGCCCGACACGCGCGAGCAGGGCTTCGGGCTCGGTCGTGCCGCAGAGATCGCGGTCTCGGTGTTGGCCGCGAGCGCCGGCGTTCTGCTCGTGCTCGTCGCGGCGGCGATCCCGCTCGCGGCGGTCACGGGAATCGGGCTGCTGGCGAGCCGTGCCGTGCGCCGGCGCCGGCGTGAGCAGGCGCTCGGGCACGAAGACCGCTGATCACAGTCGCCCGCGACCAGCCCGACTGGTAGAAGTTGCTCGTGCCCTCCTCGTCACAGAGCGAGCAGCTGCTCGCGCGCGTGCCGGTCTTCGACGCGCTCGCGCCGGACGACCTCGCACAGGTTGCGGAGGTGACCGTGATGCGCACGTTCGAGCCCGGCACCGTGATCTTCCGTGAGGGCGATGCGAGCGACACCTGTTACATCATTGGCTCGGGCCACGCGCGCGCCGTCCGCGAGAACAGCGACGGGCGGGCGATAACGCTGGCCCACTTCGGCCCTGGTGACATCTTCGGGGAGCTCGCGATGTTCGACGACGAGAGTCGCTCGGCAACGGTCGAGACGATGGACGACGTCGAGGCGATCGCGATCCTCGGCGCCGACATGCGAAGGCTGATGCGGCGTCACCCGGACCTCGCGGTGAGGCTCGTGGTCGGACTCGGCAGGCGCCTGCGCGAGGCCAACGAGCGGCTCAGCCGGCAGTCGTTCCAGACCGTCCAGAGCCGTGTCGCGGGTGTGCTGATGAAGCTCGTCGCCAAGGCCCAGGAGGAGGGTGCGCCCGAGACCGGGGTCCTGATCACGATCACGCAGGCCGAGATCGCTCAGCTCGCCGGGTCATCACGCGAATCGGCGAGCCGCTTCCTCGCCGTGCTCGAACGGGCCGGTGTGATCGCCCAGGGACGCGGCCGGTTGACCGTCGTCGACCCGTCAGCGCTCGCCGGATACGTGTACTAGGACCGGTAGGGTTGACGAACCGATGCAGGTCCTCAACTTCTACTCGACGATCTTCGCCGACCAGCTCAAGCGCGGCCGCAAGACGGCGACGATCCGTCTCGGCGACAAGTCGCACAAGTACCAGAAGAACCAGCTCGTCCTCGTGACGATCGGATACCAGCACTCACCGCGCGAGAAGATCTTCGACGCCGTGATCGATCAGGTCGAGGTCAAGAAGGTCAAGGAGCTGACTCCCCGGGACATCGAGCACGACAACCCCGAGTTCCGCCGCCACGAGGAGATGATCCACTTCCTCGAGCAGATCTACGGGCGCAGCGTGACGATGGACGACACCGTCACGGTCGTCCGCTTCTCCCAGATCGTCGACCGGCCGCAGTCGTTCACCGACGCCCGGCTCGGCATCGGCGGCGCCCAGAACTGACCGCGGGGCACCGGCGGAGGCCGGTCAGCTGGCGAGCTGCTGCTGCATCGCCGCGGCGGCGGCCTCGGCGCGCTGGAGCTGCTCGAGGATCTGGCGGGGGTGACGGACGCCCTCGAGGACGTCGTATGCGTTCGGGTCGGGTTGGGCTTCGGCCGGCTCAGGGGCAGGCATCGGCTGCGGCTCCGCGACCGGGGCCGCGACGGGCACCGGTGGTGCGACGGCGACCGGGGCCGGCACCGGCTCAGGTTCGGCGACTGGAACCGCGACAGCGACCGGTGCGGGCGCCGCCGCGACCGCGGCGGGGACGGGCGCAGGAGCCGGAACCGGCTGAGGCTGCTCCACGACCGGGACGGTGACAGGTGCGGGCGCGACGGCGACCGGGGCTGGGATGGGCGCGGGGGCCGGAGCCGGGGCCGGGACGGGCGCGGGGGCCGGGGCCGGCTGGACCTCGATGGCCGGGACGACGACAGGAGCCGGTGG